>Ga0126342_10000203_pt1 | contig 51691 bp, 41 predicted proteins | sample Cyp1metagenome_FD_92528 | JGI IMG/M metagenome (GOLD analysis project Ga0126342, IMG submission 92528) | Coral microbial communities from Lord Howe Island, Old Settlement Bay, Australia - Cyphastrea 1 metagenome | ecosystem: Host-associated > Invertebrates > Cnidaria > Coral ...
CTGAAAAAAACTAACTTGCTAGACACAAGCTGGACGCAACATTGGTCAACTTTAGAAGTTGCGTGCGCGCAGCTGGGACGCTCATTTCATTGAAATCGTTCAACTTTAACAACTCAGAGTAGTAAGTGGGTTATAACCCCAGTTATAAATGGGATAAGTAGGGTTAATCCACGTATAACTGGGGTTATAACCCACTTACTAAGTGGGATGAGCCACCAAGTAAACATAGACATTGGGGTTACTAAAGATAAGACAGGTCTTCTTTTTCCCGCCACCTGGTCACCGCAATTTCGGAGCGCCCCGCTGGGAGCCGCTGGCTGCATTCGGTCCACGAACTTTTGGCTGAAGAGAAGGGTGCCGTGCCCATTGGCCTCAATTTTTCTGGGGGCTTTAAGGGGAATTGATGGGATTTAATATGATTTAATGGTCACTTTATGGAGATTTAAGTGTGTTTAATGGGATTTCTGGATATCTATTGGGTTTTCATAGGGGCTTTAATGGGGAGTTCATGGATTGTCATGGGAGTTATTGGGTTTTCATCCGCAACACATGGGGGCAGTGGGTCTCCTTCCCATGGTAAGACATATGACATATGTGTCCCCATTGTTTTGCATATGGGAGTTTCCTAAAATGTGGGTACCCCAAAATGGATAGTTTATACTGGAAACTCATCCCATTAAAATGGATGATTTGGGGGTACCTCCATTTAACATAGCAAATCCATAGCCAATTCTGGGTTATACCCCACGCCAAATGATGGATCACCTGCAATATATGTTTTCAGCTGCTTCCTAAATATGCCACTATGGCACAATATTATGTTGCATTAAAGTGTCCTTCCAGTTGGTTCACCCAGCAAACATATCCAAAATGATGATACCCCCAACATGTTCAAACTTTGAACTGTCTACAGGCAAAGAAAATGATAAACCATGATAAACCAATGCGATTCCGCATTCATAGAATGGTGAATACTCCACATTTTGAGGTTTCCTAAGTACGGGGTACCCCTATTTATGGATGGTTTAGAATGGAACATCCTCTTAAAATAGATGATTTGGGGTACAGTAGCCCTATGACTTGGGAAACCTCCATATATTCCTCATTATCTTACATATAACTTACTCTAAATAAATACCAACATTGAAAATTATAAGTATTATTTATAGTTATTTGCACCAGCTTAACTAACTATGGGGCCCCAAGCTGTATGGGAAGATGTTAATTAACATTAATGATAGTCATATCCATATAACTGCTTTGATATATTAATAATAACCATAATCATGGTGTAATAACCATTAAATGGTCCATCAATAACATCAATATTAACCATCAATAACCATTAAGAACTATTAATCATCTTCATTTCTCCATAGTAATATATATATATGGCAGTGTGTCAAAACCTTGTACCCCTGTAGTTCACATCAAAATAGCTGGGATTTATGGATGTTCATCTCCCTAAAAATGGTATTTTCATAGGTATTGATCCATAGCCATATAAGAATAATTTCATAAATAACATCATTAATAACCATCAATAACCATTTAACCATCTTTTCTCCATTCTTCGTGATGCCTCCATCGCTGACTCGACTCGCTGACTCGCCTCGCCTCAAAGTAGACGCCCACGTCGTAGGCCAAGGCGGCGTGATGGCAGTGCTGACGCAAGGAAGGGAGATGAGACCAGGGAAGCGGTGATTTCATGGTGATTTCATGGTGATTTAATGGGGATTTAATAGAGGTTTAATGGTGATTTAATAGAGGCTTAATGGTGATTTAATAGAGGCTTAATGGTGATTTAATAGAGGTTTAATGGTGATTTAATAGAGGTTTAATGGGGTTTAATGGGGGTTAATGAGGTTTTAGGTCATTTTTCATGGAATTGTTCAGGGGTCTTGGTGGTGATTGAATCGGGATGAACCATGGTGATTGAATGGGGATGAACCACCCAAAATGAGGCTTGAACCATCAAAAATAGTGGTATAATGGGTAAACCCTCTGGTAAACTAACAGCTTGCTATTGAAACTGGCCCAGTCGAAATAGTTGATTTTCCCATTAATAGCATGGTGGATCTTTCCATAGTTTGTGTTAGTTTACCAGGCCGGGTAAACCATCATGTAATATCTCTCAAATCCATTAGTTGATCCATTAGTGGCCTGGTAAATCTGACTCAGAATCCCATTGGTTGATGATCAAGTGGTAAAATCCAATGCTACCCGGCCTGGTAAACATGCGAAAAACTATGAAAACTCACCATTTTCAATGGGTAAATCCACTATTTCTATGGGCCATTTTCAATAGCAAACTGTAACAAATTACCAGAGTGTAAGTAATATGCTAACTGGAACAAAAAAAACATGATGAACTGGAAAACAATGCTATGAACAAACTCTCCAACAAGATACCAAAAACGTGATAAAACACTTATTGGCTGGCAATCATTGGTTGCGCTGGACAGATAAAGAAAACCATAATTCGATGGCTGGATTCCTGTCTACCTCCATCGGGAGAGTCAAGAGTATGGGAACCCCCATGGATGCCAACTATGACTGCCAAACTCACATGGCGAAAAAAACCATCTGGTTATTTAACATAGCCATGGAAAATCACCATTTTCAATGGGAAGATCCACTATAAATGGTCATGTTCAATAGCTATGTTAGATAACCAGAGGGTAACTATTCAGTACTTTGGATGGCACCGGCGAGCTCCTCAACCAGAACTGGAGTGCTTTCAAGTTCTAGTAACTTCCAAAAAGATAAATAAATACGTAAAAGTAAGTAAAAGTAAGTTACCACTATCTTTTAAACTCAGATATCATGTTTTCATGTCATGTTAGTTTGGGAAGCAGATACTGCTAAACAAAAATGATGTCTATTTTTGGGAACGATACGGGCTGACTACGGACTTTTCTCCTGCTATATCCTCCGGACTTTGATATATTGGAAAAATGAACCAAAAACATGAAACCACCAAACAGATCAAACAGTTGGTTCTTGGTCAATCCTAATAATCAATAGTAACTGATTACTTGTTGTCTGTTCATTACCCATTCATTCTCATAGTATTTTCCACTTTTTTCACCAACCACATTGGAGATCCTCCATTTATGGAAACCCCCATATGGCAGTGTGTCAAAACCTTGTACCCCTTTTGTTCACATCAAAATAGCTGGGTTAAAATGGATGTTCATCCCCCTAAAAATGGTATTTTCATAGGTATTGATCCATAGCCATATCTTTATGATGATCAAACCAATGGCTGTCATGTATTGTTCTGACATCGGGTCCGACGTGACAACCAACGGACGACGTTTTTCAACAAGCGCCATCGATTTCATCGAGCATGATCCACTTTAATGTTGTGAATCCTTGGTCATTGATTTCTAGCTGTGAGACAAGAACAAGTACCCTCTGGTAATTTAACGTAGCTATTGAAAGATCCACCATTTTATTAATGGGAAAATCCACTATTTCAATGGGCCATTTTCACTAGCTACGTTAGTCATTACCAGAGGGTAATGATACCCTCCTGTAATCATTTTCATTGCCATTGGGAATTCCCGCATTTTCGACTTCGTCGTGTTCTCAGACTTCCCAGCCGTGTTTGAATACCGAAGGGTACCGAAGGGTATAGAGATAAGACATGATACCCTCTGGTAATTTAACAGTTTGCTATTGAAAATGGCCATTTGTAGTGGATTTTCCCATTAAAAATGGTGATGTTCCAATATGTTCCATAGTTTTTTGTATGTTTACCAGAGGGTAAGACACCATGGAAGTACAAAACTAACTAACTTTGGCGTCAAATTCTGAGGAATTTCAGGGTGGAGACCCAGGGTTTCGAGCGTCTCAAATTATCCCAGACCATCCATGGTTCACCGTAAAGTAGCTGGTGATTTTCGACCCATCGCCGATCGTCGTCGTATAGATTTTGAACACAGAATTAGTATATAAATGCAATTGAACAATGTAGAGCAGTCATAAGCTCCATGGTCTGATAGAATGCTAAATTTGATGATGTATCATGCGAACCGTCAATATGGCGTATGTATATATATATATACTCACACGTAATTATATGTGATTTATATGATATGATGTATACATATATTATTGTCCATATCATATCCCATAGGATCCATGTATGGTATACTGTATATGGTAACATGGATCCCATCAATATACCCCCTTTATGTTAGCATATATACCAGCACCATGGATCCTATGGGATATAATTCTACTGAGTAATCATATAGTATCATTAATTATGATGATTACTATATATATATAATATACCTACATATATACCTACATATATGTGAATGACTGATGATACATTGATGCTGGAAAAAAAAATCACGATCCTCACCTGGCTGGTCTGAGCCATCAATGTTTCGGCACCGTTCGATTCAACGGGCCACGCCGGCCACGCCTTCTCTGGCCCCGAACATGAAGAGATTCCAAGAAGTTCCAACAAAAACCAGGGGAATGTATTGGCTGGTTGGTTCATTGGGTTGGTTTAAGGGAAAATCTACAGGAAACCATGGTTTTTACCATCAAATATAGGGCTTTCCTGTAAATTTTCCCATCCAATTCTATGGTTGGTGGTTTGAACCCCTCTGAAAAATATGAGTTCGTCAGTTGGGAAGGGTGACATCCCATATATGAAATGGAAAACAAAACTCATGTTTGAAACCACCAACCAGTTGGGATCTAGCACATGGAAATAGGATGACAGATATTTGATGGCTTTGGTTCCAAGGTTATGGAAATAGAATTACAAACGGGAATTTTCCTTGTCTGAAACTCTGAAAATGGGGTACCTCTCCAAAAATCACCAACTTTTGACAAAGAAAACGATTCTCAATCCTCAACTGCTTGCTTTCCCCTGATATATTTCAGATCCACCGCCGGCTTTGCGACGGACGTGCGACGGAAGAGGATCTGCTCAGTCCTGGCGAAGCATCTACATAGGGATGAATTACAATAGTAACAGAATAACAACAACAGGAATAATTATAAGCATAATCATCATAATCATCATTATCATTTTTCATTTTTGGTATTATCATGTATTAGCATTGCCAATTGTCATCATATAGTCAATCTGAAGTAGATATAATATGGATTTGTTCAAAGATATGCCCATGTTTGTACTTTCCACATTCTATCTACTCCAGGATGACTATAATACAGAGTTACTGTAGAAGTGTATCACACAAACCACATCTTCAAACACATGCTCAAACACATGCTCAAACACATGTTCAAACATATCCAAACGATATATATATATATATTCTCTGCTACAACTGGGCCAGTCGAAGCAGAAAAACCGGATGTTCTCCTCGTCAAACAGGGCGAGCTCCTGGCGCTTTTTAAGGCGGGCCCGCCCCAGAAGTCCCGAAATGGGGCGTATACTTCTAATATCTTATAGTCTTATACCCATAGGATCCATGTATGGTATATATGGTAACATGGATCCCATCAATATACCCCCTTTATGTTAGCATATATACCAGCACCATGGATCCTATGGGATATAATTCTACTGAGTAATCATATAGTATCATTAATTGTGATGATTACTATATATATATACCTACATATCAAAAAAAATGGGTAATCATATTAATATCATATAGACTCTTATAGTTTATGACACCTTGTTACTATTCGATATCTTGGGGTGCGTTAAAATAAAGTGAGCTCACCTGACAAGTGAAGCATTAGTGGTCTCTTCACTTTGGGAAAAGTCTATGCCTATCCATTGGTTCACCCAAATACATCTGTAAACAAAATGCGAATGTAATACATTATGTATATATAATGTCTATGTATATATATATATATATTATAATATGTTATATTTGCATATGTGCACAATTATTTACAGCGCACATATATATATATATATATATATTTGCTTCCCAGCAAAGATCAGAGTCAGTCAATTGGGATCATCCAACAGGGTTGATGAAAATCAGCCCCAAGATAGAACAGTTTTTTTTGTATCACGATGTATTTGTGGGATTTACAATTTTCTATCTGAAAACTTGCTGAGTCCTATATACATATATATATACACATAAATATTATGTGTATATGTATATATATATGGTGATGGGTCAAAACCTTGTACCTCTGGTGAATATCAAAATGGTAATCTTCATCTAAAAATCTATGGTATAATTCATAGGTTTTACCATGTTTTAAGCCATCCCATGCCATCAGCGTGTTCCCATGAACCGGCCCGAACCGGGCACCGGTGGCCTGCCAACTTTAAGCGTTCAGCTTGCTGTGGGTCCACTGCATGGGCCACCTCAAGTGATGGATTCCGGGCACTGTATAAGGTGAGGCCCTCCGGTGATGTGAACGTTGGTTTATAAGTTTTTTTTGGCCATGAATACTACTAGACTGAATACTACTAGACTATAGTTACATAGTTACATCATGGTATATCCTCCAAATCAACCCAACAGCAAGTGATGTACGTCAACTGAGCTATTGAACATAAACCCTCACCTTGTAACTGAGCTTGGCTTCTGGTGAACATGTGAAGATATCTGCAGCAATGTGTGGGTTGATCCGAAGGAATGTGACCACAAAATCCATCAAACATGAGGAGTTGATATGATTTGACAAGGGGGCATCACAGGAGCTAAATACATCTGGTTATGACTAACAGTTTGCCATGGAAATTCACCATTTTTGATAGGTAAATCAACTATTTCTATGGGCCATCTATACCATGGCTATGTGAAATAACCAGAGGCTAAATACATCTACTGGAAGCAAAATGGAGATGATAGAATGATAGCCTCAAACAGGCGGCTTTCCATCATACACACTTTTGATTTCACGCAGCTTCTTCATCCGGACGAATTTGTTTGGTCATACTCTGGCACCAGCCCCAAAATCAAACACCCCATCAGGCCATGTAATAATTTCCAAGTGAGACATAAGCCAATGGTCAGATTATTACCTTATGGGACTGATGCCTGGCTATATATATATACATATCAAAGCGATGGTTACATGAAATATCATGAAATCATCCACCCATTTTTAGGCAACTTCCACAACTTATGGGTGTGTCTGAAAATGGGGTATACCCGCAAATGGCTATGATCAGAGCTAAAGTATGGGAACGTGGTTTTCTAAACCAGCCTGTTTTGAAATATGAGCTTCTGGAAATTTGGAGGCTCTCCAATTCTTCCCTACCATTTTCAGGTACCAAACCCTTATCTGGTTGTTGGATTAAACCCATTCAAAAATATCCAAAAATATGACCACTCATCCCTGTTGTACGGTTAAACACACCAATAAATGTTTGAAACCCCCAAGCCGACAAATCTACAACCAAGAACAAACTGTTCCAATCTGTTCCAATAATGTCTAAATGGACCATCACATACTAAAAATTGTCAACAACTGGCGGGTTTGAATTGGACTTTCCAGTATTAGCCAACCATTTTTGGGGATCCCCCATTTCATGGTGGATCTAACAAATTGTCAAAAAATATGTCATTTTCAGCTGGTGAATGTACACATTTTACCATAGCAAAATATATCAAAAGATCAAGTGATACTAGTTCGAAACTCTAACCAATTGGTTGACCCAGATTTATGGAAACCCATGGAAAACGCATGGAAAACCCCAAAATTCTTTGAAACCCGCCGTCCGGGTTTGAGCCTCGTAGGGCATTAGACCCATGTAGCTCTTCTGCTTGGGATTGGCGCCGTACTTCAACAGGGCCACCTAATTTTAGAGCGATGCAGAGGTTTTTGTGGCCAAAGATCGTTTTTTTCGCCAAAAAGACATGATGGATTTAACCATAATGGTGGGAAATGGTGATTCAAGCATCAAACATGCTGGAAAATGGAAATCTTCAGCATGAAACTTGGTGGAAAAGTGTGATTTAGCCATCAAAAATGATGATTTAACGATCAAATACAGTCAGTTGATGGAATATGAATGGGAATATTCATGGGGATATTTCGTGGGACGCGTTTTCATAGCTTACATCACATCTAATCCAGGTTTGCCCAAAACTCGACGCAAATTGCAATCCCCAAATTGCAATGTTTTTTTCATGGATGGGGATGGCCTCAAGCCATCTTGAAGCCCAACCCATGACAATCACCAGAACTTGGAATTGGAGAAGGATCAAACTCTGCGATTCACGATATTTTTCACACGAAAGGGTAGGAATATCTCAAATCAATTCAAGGAATTATATGTAACCATTATAAGAATTCATCAAGAAATAAGTGGTTGGTGTTTTCAACCCCTCTGAAAAATATGAGTTCGTCAATGGGAAGGAATATTCCATCCCATATATGAAATGGACACTAAAATTCATGTTTGAAACCACCAACCAGTATATATTTCCATAGGGCTATCCCTAGTTACCCTCTGGTAATTTAACATAGCTATTGAAAATGACCATAGAAATAGTGGATTTTCCCATTAATAGCATGATAATTTTCAATAGCTATGTTAGTCATTACCAGGCCGGGTATCATCTATTTTCATGGGATTTTCCAACCAAAAAACCATCCCAAAAATCGCCTGGGGTTTGTCCCCAGGACTTACCCACCCGCCCCTGGGATGCCCAACATATGCGTCGTATTGCAAGGCATGGGCCTCGGACAAAAACTCCCGACTGGGATGACTGGGATTTGGTGATTCGGAGTGCCCCAACAGATATGTTAAATAACGTAATCCCAGTAACTATATATACTATATTAGTGGCTATTATAATGGTGAATATGTGGTTAATATATGTGGTTAATATATAATGATGGTTAATAATAATATACCTATAATGTGTGTATATATATAATATACCCTCTGGTAACATAATATGTTAATACAATATTATATATATATACATAATATTTATATATTTGCTATACCCTCTGGTTATGACTCACAGTTTGCGAACTGGAAAGATCCACCATTTTCATTCATTTTCAATTGGTAAATCCACTATAAATCACCACTTTCAATAGCAAACTGTTGAATTACCAGAGGGATCCAGAGGGTAGATTCCCCAGTCATGGTGGATTTTCCATTGGGAAAGTAAACCATCACCGACTCAACAAACCCATGATGATGGGGAAGAGATCAACATATATATATATACGATGTGATATGGCTATGGATCAATACCTATGAAAATACCATGTTTAGTGGGATGAACATCCATAAATCCCAGTTTTAGTGGGATGAACATCCATTTTAACCCAGCTATTTTGATGTGAACAGAAGGGGTACTATTGGTTTTGACCCACTGCCATATGATGTGGGGATGAAGCACAACCATATCCCAGTAGGAGAAAACCGTCATCATATCCCAACAAACAAACTGGGGCCCCATCCATATGGGGATGAATCAAAGTTGAAGCCCTATGGGACCACTGGTTTTGGGATGAATGTTTAGTATTGGCCATCCAATAAATCTAATGATTGGGGTACCCATTTTTCACCTATAGCCACATGTTAATCCACATTGGGAAATGATTGATTTGAATTGATTGATGTTACCAGTTCATGGGTTATGATTATGATCATCACCAATATAGTAAAATGTTAATTATTGTATTGGTTTCCTATAACTCCCGAACTAATCAGAAGCAACGGGGATGTGACAGCCGTGAAGACCCGCGCAACATCAGGGGGCAGGGTCAACAAAATATCCAAGTAGCTAAGAGATGTCAAGTCACCAAAAAAACCCTTTATTGGAGGTTCCCACAAATGGAGGTACCCCAATAGCTGGATGGTGTATAATGGAAAATCCATATATAAATGGATGATTTTGGAGGGACCCAATTTTAAGACACCTCCATATGTTGATAATGTTTGATATATATATATATATATGGGTATGGGTCAAAATTAGGTACCCCAAAATTATGGATGGTTAATACTAAACTAGACTAACATCTGTGGTCCCCTAGGTCTTCTATTTTGACCCACATCCATATATACACATCATTATATCTATCTATATACGCGTAAGTATTGTAGACAAAAACATGGGCCTGCGACGGAGCGTGTCCTATCTGCACCAAAAAAAATCCACACAATATGTTTTTTGACATCGAATTCTATATGTAGATCATTTGTATTTAATTTCCATCCTGGGTATTTCAAGATCATTGATCTGATAGATGCATTTGTTTTAAATCTATGCATTTGACCCATGCATTTTCAACATGTTGAATTTGGTATATTCTCGTATTTGGTCCGTGTTCAAAACGTTTGATGAAAACATGTTATTGCTATTTAGTATATCCCATAGGATCCATGTATGCTATATATGGTAACATGGATCCCATCAATATACCCCCTTTATGTTAGCATATATACCAGCACCATGGATCCTGTGGACTGTTGCATTTTTTGGAGGGAACATGCCCCGGATTGATCCCATGATTTTACCATAGCCAAAAAGACCTCGATCGGCAGTTCAGGGATTTCCCCAAAAAATCGCCATGTTTTGATGACATCCCTGAGGCTACCCGGCCTGGTAATGACTAACATAGCTATGGAAAATCACCATGCTATTAATGGGAAAATCCACTATTTCAATGGCCATTTTCAATAGCTTTTTGTATGTTTACCAGAGGCTATTTCTAAGGGAAGACTCAAAGATCCCCATTTCGCGACGAGCGTCCGCATAGTGAAGAGCTGTCCAGCCGCGCACATCTTGGCTCTCAAGCGCATCACCTACGGATGGGATCCCAGAATCCCATGGGTCGTTTTCTATGGCAAAAACGACAGTGATGGGTTTACCCAAAAAAAAATATGATGATGAATGGGTGTTTCACTACTAATGGTTAAATGGTTTGATTGGTAAACCCATGAATGGTTTCTATGCCAAAATTTGATGTTTCACTGCTAGTGAGTGATGAATGGCTAAATGGTGAAACATGAATGGAATATCCAATGAACAATTGTGAAAAGAAATAGTTTTGAAACATGATTGGAGGAATACCCATGGTGTTAATGGCTAATTAATCATTTGCTAAATTATGGTGTCTGAAAAACAAGTGCTAACAAATTCGATTTGGTCATTCTGTGGCTGATCAACATCCTTTGTGAAGCAATCATAAATTGGGGGAAAATTATTAAAAGGGAAACCATGAATAATAGGGAAAGGATCACCCTCCAGTAAATTAACATAGACCCTGCCAGATAGGATTTGGAAGATTAGTTTCCAGTAAAAATTGATGATTTTCAGGGTCCAACTGTTAATTTACCAGAGGGTAATAGATCGATAATCAACATGGGAATGGATTAGAACATGTGGAATCAAAACGGACTAACCGACAGTTGATATCATGGGGATATCACAAGGAATGGCGAACATGATGATTAACGGCTATGGATTGAAGGGGTACCCCCAATGTTTGGGACCAACCCGGGTGGACTAACCAACAAAAATGACTTCAACCAGCAAAACTTGGGAACTTCCAGCAACCACAAGAATCATGGGGTCCAACACCTCCCAAACTGGAAATTTCGTCATCAACATATGAATGCAGTAAAATGTGGCTTCACTGAACAACATCATCTTCAGGATTTGGGTTTAAATGCCCACCAAGAGACCCTGGCTTGGGGGTATCTGTTCAGGCCCGAATACAGGTGTTTATTGAGAGGAGGAAACGGGAATCCAGCAGGTTTCGAAGCCTTCGTCCCTTCAAAAAACTGGTTGGTTGGGATTTGCATCACTAGAGGTGATAAGCATTGCTAATAAACCAGATAGATGGCATACCCCCAGCGAAAAACCCATTGGATGTCTAATTATCCCAGTTGGGAAATTTTATAAGGCGCATATCAAAAGCTAGCCAGCTGTGGGACATACATAGCATCATAGCCAAGTGTAATGTAAATATTGAAGTTGGGAAATATTACTATGAATAGTTGGGGACTCTAATCCAAACATGGTAGTTTTATTCTTCGGTTTACGACATCAACAGGATATCAACCGCCAGGCAACTGGTTGCAGGTCAAAGCTGAGTGACCAGTTCACCCTAGTTGAGAAGTATGACCACACATGGAGTTTACGTGCTCTTCCAGCCGTGCTCCTGTTGGAAAAGCATTCTTCCTGGTTGACCTGCTGATGTCTGCAAGTTTGTATAATATAGATGTTTAACACACATGCATGCCCATTTGGGATTTTAGCAGCGTGCAAATGCAGTCGCATCGGCGATGTTACCATAAATTGCCGGCAAATGGTTTGCATGCTGCTCTTTGTTTACGAATCCAGTTTGCAATTTGGCATTGCATGTTTCCCTCTCTCTGTGGTGTTCATTTCGCTGTGTCTTGAAAAACACGAACTTTGAGATTTCATGTTGCTTCTTGAGAACTGCACGTGGCAAACTTCACATGTTCGTAAATGTACGTTATGTTTTCTTCTTTGCGGACTTTGAAAGGCTGGGCATTGCTAGTTGCCGTAGACAAGTAGACAAGGAACAAAGTCGTTTCTGAATGCGTAGCGAAGGGTTCTTGTTTTCTTGGTAGGTGGTCTGGGGATGGTGTCTTGTTTGAGGCTCGTTGTCAATGTCCATTCTCTAATTCGCGTCTCGCCGTGCCTATAACGATTGCTGCACACCGTGTTGCGTTGAAGCTGTGGAATGTCATTTTGTCTTGCAATGCGTTGCATTTGTTGCAATTTAAAGTGGAAAGTGGAAAGTGTAAAGTGTGAAATTTAAAGTGTAGTGTGTGCAGTGTAGAGTGTGATGTGCGAAGTGTAGATTGTAGTGGGTGGACTGTGAAGTATGGAGTGTGAAATGTGGCGTGCAAAGTGTAGAGTGTAGCGTGTAGAATGGGATGTAGAAAGTGCGGAGTGTGGCGTGTAAAATGTTTAGTGTAAGTGTAAAGTGTCAAATGTAGAGTGCAAACAGTGGAGTGTGAAGTGTAGATTGTGAATGATTGTGAAGTGTAGAGTGTGAAGTGTGGAATTTCACGTCTTCAATGTTTAGTCTGCAGTCTGCAAATGGATGGGTAAATATATGTAAATGCCTTCGGGTTTCTGGATCCTATGAGGTTTAACGTCCATGGTCTGGGCCCCCATCCAGCAGGTCATGGCGGCATCATCACCACCATCATCCGCGTGCACAACCGAGTCGATTTTCGCGTGCACAACCGAGGCACTTTCCTGCAACTGCTGCTATCAGTTGCTGGACGGTTGAGATCATTTTTCCCCAGCTGCCAGTCGAGGGTTCCTCCTCCACCTCCTTCTCCTCCTCCCCGCCAGCTCCAAGATGCAGTGGGCCTTGCCCGGACCCGAACACCTATCGCCAGCTCCGGATGCTGTGGGCCACGCCTGGACCCGAACACCATCGCCAACTCTGGATGATGTGGGCCACGCCTGGACCCGAATACATGCCTGAGAAAATGTCAGATGACAGAATGCATATGTCAGATAGAATGCCTGATGGAATGCCAGAAAGTATGTCAGAATAGATGCCAGATAAAATGCCAGAAGGTATGTCAGAATACATGTCAGATAGAGTGCCAAATAGAATGTTTGAATACAATGTCAGGGTGGGGATCACTTGAAGTAAAGTAATTTATGTGGTAAACCGAAGAATAAAACTACCATGTGGGGATGAGTGTCCCCAACCATCCATAGCAATAACTAAGATAATGTGTTCTTGGGTTTACATCAATCTATACATTACACTTGGCTATGTATGTCCAACAGCTGGCTTATGATATGCTGCTTACCCATGTACCAACTGGGATGCACATCCAAATGGTTTTTCCTGTTGGAGTTTTGACCCGTCTGATTCTTTTCTGACCCGCACCCACACCGAAAGTAGAATGGTAGGGAAGAACCATCACATGTTTGAAAGGTCATTTCAAGTTGAACTTCTTACACTTTAATGGCAGGGCGAATTTTGCATATGTCCAATACAAGATATATCATATGTTGTTCACTGTAAAAAGAAAAAACAGCATCCAGGGATGACTCACTATACACACATACATCATCAATCATATGTCTGATTCCTGGTTGGTGGTTTCAACCCCTCTGAAAAATGATGGAGTTCGTCAGTTGGGGTTACTATTCCCCATATGATGGGAAAACCAAAAAAAAACCATGGTTCCAAACCACCAACCAGATATCTCCGTCATATTCCCATTGTTGTTGGTTTATAGCCTACATACCACTATTAACCATTATATACCCATTATATATCCCACTATTATCTCAGATATCATATTAATATCTTTTTTTAAAGTCATATCTGGGGGAAAATCATCACCACGGTCAACCACGGTCAACCAGGCAATTTTCATCAATTTTCATTACCCGGCCTGGTAAACATACAAAAAGCGACATAGAAGCCATGCCCCCAGTCGAAATAGTGGATTTTCCCATTCAACATGGTGGAAAATGGCCATAGAAATCGTGGATTTTCCCATTAATAGCATGGTGGATCTTTCCATTGTTTTTTGTTAACGTTTACCAGGCCGGGTATATCAAATCAGATGTCACTCACGACCCTCTCGTCGGTGATTCCAGTGAGAACTGGCCTGCTTCACAAATCCGGCGGATGCCTGGGAAATGGCAGCGAGCGAAATGAAGAAATTCTGGAACGTATACACCGCAAAATAAAAAAAGTCCAACAAACATTCATGGCCAATCTAATCAATCTAAGATAGTCTGCAAGAAACTGTTCTTTAGCTGGTTAGCGCAATATCTTCCTATATTTTGCAAACCAACAAGCAACATATACTGTGAAGTACGACACTCTCCAAGGTTTACCCAAGTCAGGTGCTGATTTCTGTACCAGAAATTGATTGTCCAAAAGTTGTGCCAAACTGCGCATGCGAAAGAAGAAACCGGGACCAAACCCGGGCCGATCACGGCATCCCGTTACAACGCTGGGCTCTGCTACTACTCACCAGCAGGTACAAACAGTTACAAACCATCATTGAACTCGCTGGCCTTCAAGGTGATACCCCCATTTATCTATTCATTACTATATATATATATACGTATATATATATATATGTATATATATGTATATATATATTATATATATACACATAACATACACGTATAATATCCATGTTTGGTCAAGCATAGATGGCCAAAAATCCTGGACAAAAAGCCTAAGCGCTCATTTTTTCGAATGGTTTTTCATGCCACCACATGCTAACATTGGGTTCATGATGTATGATTCTGCGTTGGGTTTAACACTGGTTTTGCCCATTGGGTTTGCCACAATAAAATCCCTTATGAATGGAGGTTTGAATGGGACAATCATCTATAAATTGGGCCATGTTCCATGGCTATGTTAAATACCCTCTGGTAATTTAACATAACTATGGAAAATCACCATTTTTAATGGGAAAACTCACTATAAATTGGGCCATTTTCAATAGCTACGTTAAATTACCAGAGGGTAACCAGAGGGTACCGTTTTTACAGCTCCACCGTCTGGGAGTCGCACCATCCACAGATCCATATTGGGCCGCTGCCATGAGACGTGTGACCTCAGGGACTTAGCCATGCGTATCTGCCATGGTCAAGTTGCTTGGTTCAGTGCAGTTCCAGTGAACCCAAGTGGATGTACCCGGCCTGGTAAACTTACAAAAAACGATGGAAAATCACCATGCTATTAATGGGTAAATCAACTATTTCTATGGCCATTTTCAATAGCTTTTTGTATGTTTACCAGAGGGTATAACCACAGTTATAGGGCTTATATCCCAACTTTGGGGGGGTCCAAAAAACCATATTAGGTGATGCCCATTTAAGTAACCGCAACTGCACCCCCCAATTGGCCCAATGGGGATATGTTTTGGGAATATATGGTGTTTGTTCACCATGGTGTTGGTGATGCCCATCATGGGGGTGTAGTATATCAAGTTGATCTGGATGTATACAGTTTACGGTCAGAAAAACCCCATGCCGAATCTGAAGATGTGTATAAACCCCAATGAAAATGGATTTCATGGTGATATAATGGGATGTACTGAGAAATCAGGCTGTAAGATATGGGGATATATATATATATATATTATTATACATAAACATATAACTGCTGTATTGATAACTAACAACGGGGATATACCAATTGGGATATACTAATTGGGATCTCATGGGGATTGACGAGCCAGAATCGGGATGTTTCGTGGATTTGATAGGGCTGAACACCAGCAATAATGCCAACCCCTCTGCTAAAATCAATAGGCTGTTGATCATTCTGGCAAAATTACCATGTTACCCTCCGGTAAATTAACAGTTGGACCCTGGCAGTCATCGGGGTTGGAAGATTAGTGAAACCATTAAAAATTGGTGATTTTCAGGGTCCAACTGTTTATTTACCAGAGGGTAGCAGCAAATAAAATCACTATTTTGGGGGGGCACCACTGATTTTTAAGCAACCAAGGTTCATGAATTTGGGGTTCAACGTGAATAATCAATGGAGACTTACCCGTGAGAAAAGGAGCTTCACCAGTAGGATTCGCCAACAGAAACAAACACCCGCCCCCAGATGGACATAGACCCTGGAAATAGCCAGTTTTTGATGGAAAGTAATCTTCCACCCTCATATTTGGCAGGATTTAGGCTAATTGGGCGCACGGCAGGGATATAACACAGCAAATATTTTGGTAAGCCTGAAAGCACCAAAAAAAGCAGCGACTTGTATCAACTGTCTCCAAGTGGCGGTTCGTTATTGGGTCTACCACATTAGTGGACATGTAAAATGATGTGCGGACATATCTTGTTCCCATCGCTTAGGCTTAGAATGGCAGTGTTATAGTCCGTATAACCTCAATTTCAGATATCATGCATATACTACAAAGATGAGATTTATCAAAAGAACAAACAAACTTGGTCTATGGATCATTGATATGTATATTTTATTATATCTACTATAAACATAATTATATCTAATTATATATAATTGGTAATCATATAATTATATCATTCTATAATTATAAAACTATATAATTATATATAATTATATATATATATATGATTAGAAATAATTATTTATAATTAAATATAATTCTATATAATTATAATATATATATATATATATATAATTGTATGGTTATTTAGATATAATAATATGATATAATATGTATATATAGATATCATCCATCAGAAATCGGGAATAATGTCAGTGACAAGAGGGGCTAAAGATTCAGGCCTTGGTGCCCGATTTAGCCAGTAAACAAACGCTGAGTTACCCATTAAAAATGGTGAATTACCCATTAAAAATTGTGAATTACCCATGAAAAATGGTGAATTACCCATTAAATGTTTAGAAAATGTATGAAAATGAGGCTTCTGAACATGATATGTTCCACTAGCCTATGGAAAATTTACCTTTTTAATGGGTTATTTCCTTATTTCCCAATTATCAGAGGCTCCTGAACAAAATATGCACGTCATGAGTCGTCATGCTCTTTAACTTCAGATATTAATATGGGTTTGTCTGTAAATGGGGAAACTAAAATTCCAATGGATTATAATCATGTTCCCCATGAAACAGAAATTTGCGGGGGCAATTATACTCTAATTTCAAGCACACCCGTATTTCCCAAACAGCTCTCCGGACGCTATCACCACTGGACCGTTTTTGCCCCACCATCAGGGGTTTTTTGGAACCTTCCGCCACCGTGACCAACGGCATGGTGAGGTTCAGTCTCATGCGAGGTTTACTTCTACCGTAACCGAATCTTACCATCTTTCAAAACAGGCCTTCAAACATCCAGAAACATTGATTGGTAAACCTAATGGGTATGTAACCCATTCATGAACTGACAATTATTGGGGTGTCACTAATCATGCAGGGAGGTCAACATGTTTCAACGTTTTTTTGGTTTACGCTCCTGGGGTGGTAAACCGAATGATACACATGTGTCTGATCAATATTCAAATTACCTAGTATATTTGTGCTGAATAATATTGTATATAGTTGTTGTTTATACATTCAATAATGTTTATTTTTGACAGTGTTTATTAATAAAAACAGAATATTGTTTAACCAATTTATTCATAGTGTTGGCAAGCCTTCACGTTGATGGAAAATTTGGCAGATTAATCATGCAAACATAGTGATGAATGCACCTACTGTACAAGAAATGAGTTTGAAACCCCAGTCCAACAACACCGTGACAGGTTCTACATACCCAACGGGTTGTACGGTTGTACCTTTCTCGTTGGTGAATCCCAGTGTGTGTGTGTATATATATATAATGATTATATATTATGCATATATCTAATTATATGTAGACTTGGTGTTGGCTAATTCAAACTTATTCCCGGTGTTGATGATCGAACCCTGGTTTCAATAACAATTAAGATCCCGCCCCTTGAGGGGTCGTGGGGGACTGAAATAATTCAAAAAGGGGTGGATTTCCCATTGCCCCATACGTGAAAAATTTCAGCTAAAAAAATCTAGCTTATATACGGTAGCAGAATGCAATGGAAAATCTCAGCGCTGCCTGGATTGTAGCAGTACAGTAGGATTTTTTTTTCTAGGTATTTGCGGGGGCTAACCCTATCTGGCCATCAAAATCGCTGATATCCACCGCGGTCGTAAAGTAAAAGTTAAATGGCTGAATTTTTGAGGGGGAAGGTCCAAAACATTGTATTTTACAGCTCTAGACGGCCTCCCTTCCCCTCAGAAATTCCATTGCGGCAGCAAGGTTCGTTTCTAGCCGTGGAAGTCTTCAAAGACTAGGGGCTTGTTTGATCAATGTGTATCAGCTCTCGGCTCAACTCCTACCAGTGGTAGAGCTGTTCAGCAGAAAGTTGAGAGTCGGCTCAATCATGGCGTGAACTGTCTTGATGCCTGCTGCCATCAGGATCGCGTTAGCCTTTTCGTTTGGACGCAGCAGCGGCATCATACAATGACAAGTTGTGCTCAGAGCACTTTCACATTTGTCTGCAACGTTATGCAATGCTTTGCTGCTTGAGTCTGTTCCTGCGATGGCCTTTGTAGAACACAAATCCCTTGGAACAGCTGGTTCAAACTCTATGCCTGGTACAGCTGGTACAGTACAGCCACTAGACTGGGCCTTCACCTGGAATGTTTTTGATGCCGAACAAGTGAATACTTCACGAGAGCCGGAGCCTGGCCCTTCCTGCATGCAAGCTGGTCCTGCTTTGAGGAACTTTGCGGGAAAGCATTTTCCACTGCTTACATCACGTCCTTGTGTCTTCAACCTGTTAGCGGTTCTGCGGTTTGGATTCAGACATGACGGGCGCCATGCCCACATTCTGACACTACAAGGTTTTGACCATCATTTCTGTGGATCAGTGCCCAGCAAGGTTCTATGGCTTCACTGAGTCCTCGCTCAAGTGTTGGATACGCTGAAGGTTTGCAACCCTTTTGTACACAAATTGTCCTGGCCGTCCACCTGAAACTGGCAACACTTTGGCAATCACTTATCATGTCCATGTGCCACATGCGCACTGAACCTCGCTTGGTTTGACTGCCATTTCTACCACCGTGGCATGAACCGTTACCGAAGTCCGCGCGTGATCACTGTGTATCCAAGTGTTATATCTAAGCTAAAGTCTGGCATCCGGAGTACCCCCCCACCTCTTTTGGAAGCCCAAAAAACATGTGGGGGGATATTTCATGTGGTCAAGCGACATATTTCTCGAAAATTTCTTGCCTTACCCCCCTCAAATATTCCAGGGTTAAAGGGGGGTGAATTAATTAAGCAAGATATTCTACCAACCAGTCTCTTCTTTACCAATGAAAGTGAGGTTCCCCGAGGCTTCGCAAAGCGCGGCGCCGGGCGCCTTTGCTTCTCCCGTTTGGTCTCACAACCAATTCTTCAGTGAAGCCCTGCCATGCAGTGGATCACGGTCTGGGCAAATATAACGTTGACTGTGAGGGATCTCCAAGCACCCAAAACCAACAGGAGTGGCATAGCTAAAATCCAACATCTAGGCCGATGACCCTCTGGTATCCTCTGGCAATCAAAGATGGCTTGCTGGAAAATCCAACATTTAGGTCGATGATTTTCCCAGCAAAAAAGCATCCATTTAGTTCGGGGAGTTCCGGGCCGGCCATCTTTGACTACCGGGGGCAAAAAAAAAAGCAGCGGCAAAATTTGGGGATGAAGTCAGAAATGGGGATGGTACTATAACAAAAAGGTCATATACTGTTCCATACTACACTGTGCTGTACTTTACTCTGCTATACTATACTAAACGATGATATGATATAGAGATAATATCACATGACATGATATGATATGATATGCTGCTATATTATATGATATGATATATATATATATATAATATATATAATATGATACGATATGAAATGATATAATATGATATAATATAATATGATATAATAGAATACAATATAACTATAATAAAATACAATACAATACACTACACTAAAAATATAATTTAATAAAATATAATAGAATAGAAAAGAATAGAATATAAAACATATCACAAAAAGTTAATATAATATGCTATAATATAAAAGATTATAATATCATACAATATAATAACAATAATATCATACAATATAATATAACATCATATAACTTAAAACCAAAAACGTAATATAATAAATTATAATAGATTACATAAAATAAAATAAAAATAAAACAACACATAATATAATATAATACAAAACCATATAGTATAGTAAAATACAATGTATATATATATATATACATATATACATACGTATATATAATCGAATAATAATACATAATATAATAGTTTACTTTTGGCAGTTTATAGAATCAGTTGCCCCCGAAAAGGTTGGTCCTATACTCTACCAAGAACTTTCGGCCAATGATAGGTGTGAAACCAAACACAATTGGTACATCAAGGGACCATCAAAGGTTGAAATGTTCAGTGCTATTCACAAAAATCGACCACAATGATACTAATGGTTACCCGGTAACCCTCTGGTAAACAAACATAACTATGGAAAATCACTCTTTTGGTAGGTATGTGTTTACCGGAGGGTATGTACTAGAAAGCAAGCTGGTAGTTGGCTCCGAGTGCCAAACCTCGCCAGCGAAATCATCAGGCCTGAGACGTCTGGCAAGGTTTTTGAAATCTCCCGTTGCTATGATGTGTTTCTGTTGTTCGGTTGGGATCAAATTCTATCATTTGGTTGGGAAATTCCAAACATTGTTTCTTGGCTCCCCAGTTTTGGGCATCTGAAGATATCTGAAGACCCCTATACACCGCTCCCGATAAACCGCTCCAGGACCAGTGGCTCACCAAATTCCATCCTCAGCGGAGCCGGGGGGGATCCGAGGGCCTGGGTTGGGTCAAAAAGATGGGTTTCTTTGTGTGAAACATGTGAGTGTATGATGTGGGATTATATGGAAAACATATTGAAAAATGATGGGTCAACAAAACCACATCAAAACCGACAATATGGATCGGCATATAGTTGATGTTCAGCTATCCCATGCCATCATGCCATGGGAATCCAAAGATACTGGGTATATAAAGCCCTACAAATGCTATTAATGGATTGATGACCATCCACTTATATGAGTATACAATCCATGCTTTGACCCGACTCTCGCATGAACTCAGAGGTCCATAATGACACAGCCCCGGACTCAGGTGGTGGGGTGACCATGGCACATACGGCCTAGTGGATTAAATAATCATGTGTATAGGCCCAGTGGCTCGTCAACATTTGCTAACTGGGTTGTTCAACATACCAACGTAACATACTTAATTAATATACCCGGTTTGACCAAATCATATACCATATAATTACCCTGTATTGTTTGGGGATATGACCCAAGTTATTACACCCACTTTCCAAGTACTTAATCAACTCCATGGCCTAGTGTGCTTTGTGTCATCCACTTCTTTGAGAGTTGCGTTCTTTTCCCATCGTTCCCTGACGCGAATCTGTATGGACCATCTTCTGTGCCTTTTGAAACTTCCTACCCTTTCACAGCGCTCACAACGCGTGGGGAAAGCGGTGACTCCCTGTGATTTCCCCCTGGATGTTCTTCACAGATCAACGAATCGGCCAAGCCACATTCCAACGCAACCGGAGGTCATACTCTTTTCCATCTGTGTGCAAGGAGAAGCCCTGCCAAGGAGAGATGGAGATCTCACCATGACAAAAATGGGATGGAACATGATGGAACCATCAAACATGGCTCTTGAAGCAACAGAAATGCCGCATAGAAAAACATGGAGGACACTTTTCATCCACCAACCAACTATCCACCGAAATGAGAAACTGCTTGGGGGGCTTTCAACCTACTCAAGGAAAAACAGCCTGCGTGTGTGGGGCTCATTATCGAAAGAAGTTTGGAAGTCAAACTTCCGACAATATGGACAGATGGAAAAGCAGATGTGGGAAGAGTCAGAGAAGAGAAGAGAAGAGAAGAAGAGAGAAGATCAGAGAAGAGAAAAAGTCAGAAGACAGAAGGTGCAGGCGCGCGAAAAGGTAGCAAAGCCGCGAAACACTGTGTTTTTCCAATGATTTATGGCTCCGGGGGGTCGAAAAATATGCTCGCTAAAGCGGCTGGTGCGGAGCCATCTGGCCAGATAAGAGATGAAAAATTGAACCCCGTTGTGGCGCGCAGCACATATGAAGTCAAAATGTGCAAAACACACCAGGTTCGGAGCACTTTACTTTTGGAAGTTGAGATGTCGAAAAAGTGCACGCCGTTGTGGCGCGAAGCACATTTCCAAGTCAAAATGTACAAGGCACACCATTCTAGGACCACTTTTGGAAGTTGAGATGTCGAAAAAGTTGGCGGGAAGCACATTTCCAAGTCAAAATGTATAAAGCACACCATTCTCAGACCACTTTTGGAAGTTGAGATGTTGAAAAAGTGCACGCCGTTGTGGCTGGAAGCACATTTCCAAGTCAAAATGTTAAAAGCACCACATGTTCGGACCACTTTTGGACGTTCAGATGTCGTTTCGTGTGGCAGGCGCAAGAGATTGTGCACCTTGTCAACAGTGAGCGAAACGTTAGGGTTTTGCAGCAGTTTCAACTACAACCACCTACACTCCACTCCACTCCACTCCACTCCGCTACATTACACTACAACTACAACTACAACTACAACTACAATTACAACTACACGACATAACACTACACTACACTACCCTACCCTACAGTACACTAGACTAATCACACTACACTTCACCACACCACACCACACTACACTGCACTACACTAACTACTAGACTACACTACACTACCCTACATTACATTACATTACACTCATTACACCACCACAAATGCAACTCCAACTACACTACACTACTTACACTACAACCACAACTAAAACTCCACTACAGTACAACTACAGTACAACTACGCTACTTTACACTACGAGTACACTACACTACACTACCCTACATTACATTACATTACATTACATTACACTCATTACACCACCACAAATGCAACTGCAGCTACACTACACTACTTACACTACAACCACAACTACAACTCCACTACAGTACAACTACAACTACAGCTGCACTACACCACACTACATCCAGCAGTTGTGGGTGAGGTGACGAACCAGGTGACCACTGCAAGCATTGTAACCACTCCCAAAAACACAACTCCAACCACCTTTCAGTCCGTCAGTGGATTCGCTCTGCCATCCGTGATTCACAACAACCAACCTCTCCTTTAGGTTTCCTATTTTTGAAACTTCCGCCACCGCCTTGTGAGGTACTATTGGTAACTATATACCATTTGGCAATCAAGCATGGCTGGCTGAAAAAAATCCCCTATAAATAGATGTTTTAATGGAAAAATCATCTATAACTGAGGGACTCTCCATTGCCACATTTGATTACCAGAGGGCAATGACGATTGAACATCTATAACCTATTTCAAACCGCCCCTGGAAGCAGGAAAAATGCTGTCTGATTCAGAGTTTCCGCCAGTTTTACACTTTGCCAATATAGTTGATAGCAAGTTGTTCTTGGAAGATTTTTTGTGACGAAAACGAAAACTTAAGATAATTATACATTATATTACATTATAATGGTTATTATCTTAAGTTTACAATGGTTATTATGGTTATTCAACTAAATTATATTTCTTATTATGGATATATTACATTATTATCTTGTTATTATATGTTATTATGGTTATTCAACTTTTACGTAAGTTTACTTAGGTTTTGCTCAACTTTTCCCGGCTAAATGGGCTCAATGGGTTCAGCTTTCCCTGGTCCCCTTTCCACGGGCCGCGCCTCTCAACATCGCAGGAGTTCACAACTGCCATGGAGCCGGTCGATCGGTCGATCCGCCATCGGGAATCCAAACAGTTTGCTATGGAAAATGGATGAAAATGGCCCAGGTTATAGTTGATTTACCGAACTTAGAAGTGGTTATTCTCAATAGTTTTTTGTATGTTTACCAGAGGGTATTTATGATGGATGGATTCAAGAACCATCCTTCAATATGGATCTACAATCGATCAATCCTGACCATGGCACACATATACTAATAATATGATATCATGATACATTGCTGGCCATATGTAATTTCTGTGGCCAACTTTCATCATTTTTTAGGACCAAAGACCATTAGTCCTGAGGAAGATTCAATGGTTGCCGACCAGCTCCAATATCCTCAATCAACTGCGCATGTTTTTCTAAGGCACAGCCCATTTACTGTAAGCTCTTCTAAACTTTATATAGCAATGGAAATCCCACATGTATCTGTGCCATGGTCAAAACATAGTCATCCTATGATGGGGATCCTGATTAAGAATTGGTCTATAAATCATTATAAATCCCTATGAAAATGAGGATTCATGACCTTTCCAAAAGAACTTGGCAATTTACCCACGTTTTGACTATGGCACATACAGAATTCTCATGGAAGGCGGAACAACTTCCATTGCCATGTTTATGCAGGGTGTCAATAAACCCCGGTGCTGCAAATGCAGTTCTTTCAACAGCAATCGATATGACACTCTCTGAGAAAAGGTACACTCCTGAAGACTAATTAAGAGGAAACCAAAAAATCAAAGTGGTTTCAATCAACGTCCACAGAGCCCGTAAAGATTTTAGGGTTCCTTTTTTTGAGATTTCATTTTTCAGGGGGTAATATGATTTTACATTATATATAATTATATATACATATGTATGCGCTAGTGCTAGGGTCAAAACATTGCATATGGTTTATGATCATAACACATAATTGCAATCCTATTTTAACGGGTATTGAAAACTCGCTATTTTCATCGATTGGTGACTATCACCCAGTCGGACTGGGGATCTTCAAGGATGGTCCGGTACAACGTTGCACTGTCACTGGGGCCCCACTCATTGGGGCCCCCCGTATCCCAGAAAATCACAACCTGCTCACTTTCTTTCATAAAAAAACAACTATATAAAAATAAAGTGTCTTTCATAAAATACCCTCTGGACTGGTAGCTTGACATGGAGATGGAATTTCCACCGTTGATCGACTTTTTCCTGATCATTTCCTGAGTTTCAAATCGATCTCATATTAGCTCATATAGTTCACCCCACGGATGTCCAAATGATAAAATAGGAAAAGTCTCCGGCCACCCATCCGAAATCTCCCGCCGCCTTGCCCCATGATTTTTTACGGCAAAATCTGGGGGGAGATCTTCGAAGACTCGTGAAAGATCCTGAAAGTTTGAAAGATCTTTCCAAATCTCATGGTTTTTCTTATCTGTTCTTCCATCTTTCGCTGAATGATGGATTGATGATCTCATGATCTCTGTATCCGAAAAGCTGCTTGAAGCCAAACTTGGAGCGGCAAGACCCGCGAAAGTCGGGTTTATCATCCTCAACCGGGATGGAACTGTAGGCCCCAGTATAAAATACCCTCCGGCCCTCTGGGAATCAAACATGGCAACTGGAAAGTTCCTAGAAAATTTGGGTTTGAATGGGAAAATCAACTATGAATCGTGGATTTTTCAGTGCCATTGGCCATGATTACCAGAGTGTAGCTGCATTGCCATTTTAAGCCTCCAGGAATAGCGAAATCCCGCGAGCATCAATGCCAAGCACTCTGCAAAGGAAGTTGCGTGCTCCCAAGTATATACCCAGCCAGATATGAAGCTCTTGTTATGGCCAGCGAATATACAACGTTGCACAACACGATTCTGGATACATGAAAAATCTGCCAGTCATATCCAATTATAGGGCTTCCTCCATTCAAAAACTGTTAAGTCGTTAAGCATCACCATGTACCTGGCAATCTTTGATGCGTCCCATTTAAAGCCATATGGGCCTCGATCAACATCTGCGAACTTTGGTCCGATCCTGAACCTTTTGAATCCAATTTTGATCAAAAAAAAATCTGTGGTTTTCTGGGACCCTTTCTTAATCTGAAACACCAAAAAGTTGTGTTTCCCAAGGTCGAACGCACTTGGCTTTCCAAGATTTCCAGCCCCAAAAGTTGCTTGGTCATTTGACATAGATTTTGTCATGGCATACTTGCCAGTTACCCGTCATTTGAGATACTTCACCAGCAAGAAATCATAATATGACTATAATCTATTGACATATTATATAATATATATATAATCTACAGTATATTAATCTATTATTTTGGTATCTATGGCTAAGAAACCATTGAAGTCAATGATTATTAGGTCTATTACATAATATATTATCTATGGCTATCTATGGCTATACAATATATCTAGTATTTGCTCTGTGTATTATTAATGTATACATTAATCTACCATGTTTACTGGTGATGTAACGACGACCTCCTTCCGCCGTTCATTCAGGCGCACCTTCACACCCGTCTTGGCACATGCCAGCGCATCGCCTGAACGGACCCAGGCTGGGTGTCCTCAGGGTGTCCGAACCGGGTGTTTTGAGAGCTGGCTGGGAAATCATCCTCTGTAAATGGAGGTTTAGAGCTGGGAAAATCCTCTGTAAATGGAGGTTTATAGCCTTATAGCTGGATTTTTTGGGGGAAAATCATCTATAGATAGGGAATTGTCCCACAAGCCACGTTTGATGACTCCGGAGCATAGCTGAAGAGAATCTCCGAAACAAACCAGGTGAGATTGAAAATCGGGGATGCACCAGTTTTCGTTGCTTTGAATGGGGGGAAATCAATGATTGATCAGTGGATTGTGGGGTAGCGTTATTTTGAAACGAATCCAAGTGGAACTTGCCTTGCAGCTTGTTCCACATGTGATTCAAGAAATGGTTTGAGTACTACCAGACGATGTTGCTTGGAGAAAATGTCAAGAGAGTACTCCTTGAGATTAAACAATTCCTGCAGAACTGCCTTTCGGAAAACCATGGAGAAGCAGCTATCAGCAGCACTTAACGCACTTTCTCTAAGGGTCCTGACTTCCCATGCGATCCAATGCGCTGGAACATGATCCCATGGGCTTTGAAACTTGCCAGCCCCCACAAGACCATTCCATTGTGGACCAAACCTCATTTGAGCAGTGTCAAAACCACCGGTGGCTAAGAACGGATTTCCCAGTTTATAGATTATGAAAATTAATCCGAGATATAATATCAAGGGTAGGTTGATAACGCACAAACGAATCATCAACCAACCATCATTTATCAGTTGTATCCACTTATATCACCTCATTTGGATGGTTCAAGACCTTATTAAATGAGTATTTGAAAACTATAATGATTATAATGATCATCAACCAGAGGGGTTGAACGCAGCAATTGAGCCATTTCTATCAGCCTGGCCTAGATCTTCCTTGGCGCGCTCGGTTGAGGCGCCATTGGCATAAGCCTGGTTTTTTTTTAACTGCGCGTTGGCGATGGGGAACTTTGGACCTTGACCGACCTGTGGGATGCAACAGACCAACGGCTCATCAAACATGGAGATTTCACATGATTTAACCAACATTGGGAAATTATAGCAGCAGCACAATTGGAGAAATTATAGCAGCAAAATGAGGATTTCAATCGATAACGATGGCCGCACAACCACCATGTGTTAGAGGGTTTACTCAACAATGACCAAAGATCTCCCCTGAAAGCGGACCCAGCTCACCAGCGCTAGCAAGCTGACTGGGGGCGGGTGGTTTATATAAGCACAATGATGTCACACGTTTTCATGATATCATGTTTGATAAACTATGATACAAAAAGTATGAATGTCAATATGATGATCATATATACATATACATATACATATACAGATACAGATACAGATACATATACTTATGCATATACATATACTTATGCATATACATATACATATACATATACATATACATATATCATATATATATATATATATAACGATAGTTTTTCTGATGAATGGGAATTTTCATCAGTTCTTCGAGGATAATTTCTACGGTCCAACTCCCAACGGACGACTACACTGACTACACGGCTGGGGCTGCGGCTGTCTGCACCAGACCCACCTTGATCTCCTGGGACAGCTTGGGGGTCTGCAAGTGTACCAAAAACTGGTTGGTTGATAGTTTATGATAGGGATTCCCTGTTCTTGGATTATGGATTATTCTAATCCCCATTATATTGAATTATATTGGGTAGATTTGGGTAGTGTAGTCTCCAAACTCATCATCAACCAGCAGGGCTATTGAACCTTGTTCCAACTGTGAGAAAGAAGACCTGGGGTGTCACTGCTGCATGGGTTTAGGGATGCAACTGATTTCAATGTGACCAACAAGTAACAAGTGACAGAGTTTCAACTGCACGGCCAACATCTACTGCATCTGCGCGGATTTCCCATTGTTGGTTGCAATTACCCAAATAAAAACATGTGTTGCTGTTCAAGGAAAAAAACACATGTGTTTGCTGCCTCATATTAACAGTCAGGCACCAGCTGTCTTCTGTTCTGCCAAAGCGATCTTTGATGAATAAACGTCATTAACATTCAAAGCCAAGTCATCCAAGTCTATCAGAACTTGGAAATGATCTTCCAGATGTTTTTTCAATCAAAAACATATCTGAAGCACCAGAAACACCAGAAAACCAGGCTCCTCAGCCCCTGCAGCTGTCAACAAGGATTTCACGAACCTTGGTGACATGGAATGACATGGAATCAGGGCACCGGAATCAGAGTAAAACAATATGCATTTTTTGCTTCTTTGTGGGCCTTCAAACATGTTATGTAATCCATGGACCATGGCGGCATACCAAATCTTATTGAGATGCTACTGAAATAATTTCCAACACGACATTCAGTTGCTATTCCTCCCTCAAAATAGCAAAACAACCATCAACCTTTCATTCATCAGCATTTACCTCTAGAAGCCTTAACATGGGGCTTGGAAGATGGCGTTCTCCGTGAGAGTGGATCCCTTCCAGCTGAGCAACGAGGACAACAAGAGGGCGATTCGGTCTCCGTCCAACAGGCAGAAACCATCCTGTCCCTAGCCAGCTCGGTCCCCTTTGTTTTGGCAGCTGGAAATAGCTGGAATGCAAGTCATATGCCAGGAAAAAGGATAAATAAATGTAAAGAATCTGGAATATCCAGAGCAGTGGAGAATTCCGAGTGCACATGTGTTCTATCCACTGCCGGGTTAACTATCATATTAGATATATTAGGTTTGTCTGTAGGGAATACCCAAGTGAGTGGCAACCTCAATGGTGAAAATGAGAATTTAAACTTTGGATGATTTGGGGTACTCTATGTTCAGACAAAGCCAGCTGGTCATGTTGCACAGCGCTTGGCTAAACTTTGGGGCATGTGACATGATCATCCGCCCCCTGATGAGATCCCATCGTCGATGGGGACCCAATGACCATCCAGACTCATCTTGTCCGGAGCCTTTTTGTGGCGATGCCTCCCTAAAGATTTTCACCCAATACCCATCACAAGGTCAACTTTCAGCAGGTGTAGTTATAACTAAAAACACACAAAAAACCCTTGTGGGGTCAATGTCAAAATATACCACCCTAAGGTCTACCAGAAACACGGAAGAAACCCAACGTTTTTTTTTTTCCCATCCTCATTTCCAGTTACCAGAAACCACTCGTGGCACGCCTTCGAGAAGAAATACACGATCTCAGCGAGGGCACATCCAGGTGATGTGTCTGAGCATGGGCAATTCCTACAATAGGCCTCTGGCGAAACTTGGTAATCTGTGCCAAGTCCACTTAAACTCAGTTACCAGTTACCTCTCAATTTTAAGTTGGTTTATAAATCCCATTATATAACTATATAATAGACTATATACATATATCAATATCTACCTTAAACCCAAGTTATCATAATAGCTACAGTATAAACCAGGTTGGCGAACTCTGCGCCACCACCTTGCGTGGGTGCGCAAAAAAGCCCTGGGCGGTCTTGCAAACACATAACACATATGGTGGCGCTTAAATGTACAGTACTAATTACATATAATTACTATATGTTGATATGTTGACACATGCCCTTACAATCAATAATGTGCTTTTGGTAAAAATAGAGGGGCCGGTTTGGTATACCATTTATCATCATTTACCCGTTGTTAAAGGGGTAAACAAACCCCTCTATTAGTCAGTCAACCAACCAATGGGAAAAGGACATCTATGCTTACAATTATATAGTTTTAAGTTAATAAGATATGTTAAGATGTTTTGTTTTAGCGCACACACACAATCACAATACGTACATACGCAGGTTACATGTCATAATCACTCTGCAAATGTATGTTCATCACTCATATAATGATCACTTTGTGATGTTTAGCTTCAAATCAAAACATATGTATATTATGTATGTTATGCATATTATGTATACTATGTATATTATGTATATCAGCAATATTGTATATATTATGTTTATTATGTATCTCATGTATATTATGTATATTATGTATATATAATATACATGAACAGCCACAAAACATCGAAGTTTTCCCAGAACTGTTGATACCACTGGGTCCGCGACCCGATCGGCATCACCATCAAAGCTGGCCCAGCGTCCCATCACATCGGCCTCGTGGCGAGGCCAATTTCTGAAATCATGGGACTTACCCTCTGGCCCTTGGGCCAGGGGGGGATTTACCATCTGGTTTAATATGGTTTTATAGGGATGATTTGCTGGGATAATGATGGGATAATACTGGGATATTGATGGATGGGCACCCGGCCTGGTAAACATACAAAAAGCGACATGGAAAATGGCCATAGAAATAGTGGATTTACCCATGAAAAATGGTGATTTTCCAGTTCGCTATGTAAACGTTTACCGGAGGGTATCCAAACATGGCGATGTGAAATTGGGGGATTGTTAAAAAATCGATTTATCCAACTATCTTTGGGATTTTTATGGATTTTTACTATCATAAAATATTGTTGTAAAGCAAAATATATGAGTCAGTTGGGATGATTTTCCATTCCCAATATGAATGGAAAGTCATTCAAAAATCCATGGTTCCAGTCACATTTCGCAACCAGATATCTCCGTCATATTCCCATTGTTGGTTTATAGCCTACTAACCACTAATAACCAAGGTTCCAAGCCATGTTCAAAACACCAAGCCCTGGATGGACGTTTGGAATCCCACCTTGGCCGGTGCCCTTTGCTTGGTCTTCACAAAGTCGGCACCGCAACCTGGTGAACATCCCAGGGACTTAAATGACTCTATCTTTTGTATGGGGGTTGCTATTGAAACAAATGTAAACTATACATATATATATATATATATTTATGTATAGTTTAATGTCTTTATTGATAATTTAATATATTTATACTATTTTATATGGTTCATATATTCGTGTGAGTATGAGTATGGCGCGTATGGGTCCCAGTATCAAATTCAGATCCGTGGTCTCACAGCGTGATGAAGGCATATCCAGATTATCCAGGCCATATCTATCCTACGGAATTTCATGCACAATTCCATACATACACTATATAAACAAATATATATAGAGATACTGTTTCTAGCGGCATCATGGTTGCCACAAGGCAAGGTCTCACTTGGAATACCTATCCCCTGCAGGGCCTGCACGCCATGCGCCGAAACTGGTCTGATCATCCAACCAACTGGTTTTTCACAGATCTCGGACTGTGCTTGGTTAATTTCCAGTTTGATTCATCAAATATCGATTAAACATATATGGTTCATTAAATATACAGTAACTATATAGTTTGATTCATCAAATAGAGTTTGTTATAGATTAAACCATGACAATCTATAACATATATGATCAAACCACCATTCTTGCCAACTGCATTGTATCGCTAGATCGCTAGAAAAAAAAAGAGGCTATCGTCGTTCCGCATCGCATTTCTGCTGAAGCTTCAAATTTGCTTAGACCCTGCTGGTTGCTAGATAAATATAGATAAATCAGTTTTCTACATGCATGTCTTGCTTGCATTCAAGCGTTCACTCAGTTCACTCCCCAAAGATGGACCAGTGAAACATAGTGAAACCGCCAAATCCATCCAAATCCATCCAAATCCTGCCTTCATTGAGCACTCCTTCGCCCACACGATTCACCAAATTCACCACCAGCCCGACTGCGCAGGTATGCGCAGGTCGAGGTCTCAAACGTCTCAAACTCTGAATGGGTCGAGCTGTTAGTTGAAGTGACAAGTCTCAGATGGGGTATGGTCAACCATGGGGATACCAACTGAATCACTCGTCAACTTGGGATCATCTAGCCAGATCCAATGTTCCGATAATTCATGCGACCAACTCTCATGAATGCTGATTGTCATGATGAAGTCTCATAAGATATCATTAGTGAATATAAAATGATATCATGTGGGCATCATGTGGGCATCATGTGGTTTTTGTCGCGCTTCAGAATGACAGAGGTGGCACAGTCTGGGAACTCATGCAGCATGGATACTGTGATCCTGCTATCCGACTATCGTTGTCTATGTAAAAATTCAATACCTTCAACAAATAATAATTCACCAACCTGAAATAAGGTCATTTGGGGATGATTCCCCTTATTTATCCATAATATATGTATATATTATAATATGTATATACATCGATTATATGTAATAATGTAATATGTAATACGTATGTTCATTTGTAGGAACAGATCTTTTTTCTTAAACGATCCAAGTTGTCTGCCGTCCCTTTTTCTGATTTCCGCTCTGGACACGACTGACGCCTGCACTTAAGCGTTCCTCCATGTTGGAGAGCGCAATGGAACCTGCCACTGGGCAAGATGCTGTGGGATGTCCCACGTTAGCCGGACGACGTGGATTCTCTTGGATGTGCTAAATTGCAGAACACGATGACAAACAAAACGAACCATTTTGGTTGCTTTTTTGGGAACCGAAACAACTTTTGGCACATGCCCTTCGTCAAAAATATGCCCAAAGACAACCTGCGAGGATGCAGTTCCAACAAAATCCGCCCATCTTTCCCGCAGTTGGTGGGAACAGTTACAGAAAGCTGCAAGATTTGGTGTTTCCTGCCAATTGGCCCTTAAACATGTCTCAAATCCTAGAAAAACTACTGCATTTGCATCTCTTTGCCGGCCAAATCTGATGCCCAACTTGCAGTGCCCTGCCTACACCACAAGCACAGTCCACATTCACAGTGCCCTTATACCTTTCGGGCAGCTGGTGCAAAAAGGGCAGTTTGGGTCAGTAAATGGTGAGTTTCCAAGCCGAGAAAAACACATGCCCGAATGAACCACTCAAATCGGGACCAGTATATGAACCAGTCGAATCCTTGGCTCGGCAATGGCAGGCATATATGTAGCCCCATGACCACTGGCCGTCCGTGCAGCCATTGGTTTACCAGTTCAGGTCATGCAGGGCAAACAATTAAAGATACTAAGGGCTTGTCATCTCTGGGTACGCTTTGACACCCAGGTCCATACCATTGGTTACTTTTCTTTGACGGAAAGCATGACATATGGTAGATTCCTGAAATGGGGGTAGCCCTAGATCATCCATTTTAATAGGATAATCCATGAAATCAACCATCCAGCTATTGGGGTACCTCCATTTATGGAAACCTCCATATTAATATGAATATGATGGGATTCAACTGATTGGATGGTTCTACGCAAGCACCTGCGAGGTGATCTCGCACCGGAGGACAAGAGTTTGCCAAAGGCTTCCAGCAGCTTCTCCTGAAACTGCGACATGACTTGTGGGGTTTCTCTAAATCAAAATGACTGGATTTAAGGGAGAAACACGACAGGAAACCATAGGAAACCATGGATTATACCGCCATCTTCAAGGGTTTCCTGCAAATTATCGCATCATCTCATCTTAGGACTAAAAGATCGGGGATCCCCTCGAAATTATCCAAAGTCGAAAAGGTAATGAGATGCACTATCACTATGATATGATCTATAAATCCAAACATACCCAAACAATCCAACATAAGGTTTAAGTTGAATTGAAGATATCCAACAATGATTATGAATCCAGCGTATCATCATGGTCCACGTATATTCTTCATGATTTTGAATGGCAATATTGTTATGGATGAGGACGTTCCAAAGACCCTTTCAGAAACCCTTCTGTGGGACGTCCAAAGGAAGAAATCCACCACACCACCAGTGTTTTGAGGGCTTGTTCTTGGCAGATGGGATTGGAAATGATTGGAAAAAATGATGGAATTGAAGATGCTTCATTGAGGGATGCTTGAATGGTTATTTTGGCGAGTGACCATTAGAATTCTGACAAAAACATCCAAGTGCCCCCTTTCCCCCCCGGCACTTGCACACCCCAACATCCAGCCGCTTTTTGTTTCTACCTGTGACTTGAAAGACATCGTGGGAAAAGGTCCATGAAACCAACAGAACTCAGTGAAAACTCTGCTATCGAACACCATCCTTTCTGTGATTGAAGACTGTGTTATGTGATATACCTCTATACTTGTTATGGTTAGGAACACAGAACCCAAACCGCTGATACTTGGCGATGGTTGATGGCAATGTGGATCCAACCTTTATATGAGAATATGGTGTGTATATATATATAGTTAACTATATTAATGTATCCCGAGGAAATATTCAAACATCACATATCGCTGATATGCTGATTTCACACTTTCCAATTATTTCAATATCAATGAGGCACCCCAGGCACCATTCAAATGATTCATCCCCATGTCTCCAAAACCCCTCGTTATCCATGTCTCCAAGCCCCATGTTTTTGGTACTTGGAGGATACCCCAAATACGAACTACCCTGGTAGGTCTGAGTGGCTTAAGCCATCCAAGTGAGCAGTGCTTCCCTGTGTCGTTCCATCTCGATGGTTGGTTTTGCTGATTCCCTCATGGATTGTGATAATCCCCAATGATCCCCAATGTATTGGTTAATATTGCTTAGTAATGCTTAGTATACTTCCCGAACTAATCACTAATCACTCATCATCAACCAACAGGGCTCTAGCAGCCACTGCTCATTAAAATCATTTCATTAAATCCCTATTGAATCTATTGTTGACCATTCAAGAAAACAATTCAGAACCGAAATCCAGCGGCTCATCCTCGTAGCCGCCGATGGTGGGCACGCCGTAACTTGGATCGTTCTCACCTAAGGATACCGCAGAAGCATTCAAAAGGGCTGGTCCTGAAAGAACTGGAATATCCAGCAACAGAACATGGGTTTCAATGGACTTTTACTCTATAATGGGTTTCAATAGGCGTTTCAATGGGTTTTGATGGGTTTCGATGGATTTTGATGGGTTTCGATGGGTTTTGATGGATTTTGATGGACTTTAATGGATTTTGATGGGTTTTAATGGGTTTGAATGGATTCTGATTCCAAAGGGTTTTCATGGGTTTCAATGGGTTTTAATGGATTTCGATTAGTTCTACTGGATCTTAATGGGTTTTGATGGGTTTCACATGACTTTAATGGGTTTCAACAAATGTTTCAATTGGTTTAAGTTTTAATGGATTTCGATCCTCGATTGGTTTAAATGGATTTCGATTTGTTTTGCCGGATTTGAATGGATTTGATGGGTTTTAATGGGTTTCAATGGATTCTAACGGGCTAGTGGGTTTCAATATGGTTTTTAATTGGCTTTAATTAATGGGGCTCGATGGACTTTAACTTTAACTGGTTTCAATGGATTTTATATAATGGGTAATCCCTTCCTCCTAATACTAAACCCCGCCCAAATACTAAAAACTATGTGTCCATCTCCAATTTTTGAAAATATCAGATTGGCCGAACTCCTAATTGATCCCCATTTAGAAAACAATTTAAAAATCAACCTACCATTTCTGGGTTTCCCCCCCTAATACTAAAGACTAGTCAACCCCAACCCCGGGGTGTTTATTATTAGGGGGGAAGCTTCGAAATCCAATTTTTGGCAATATTTTAATTGCGTTATATAAAGAAATTTAATTGATTTGGAAATCGGAAAAAATAGTTTTTATTATTAAGGGTTTTAATTTAATGGGAAGCTTCGAAATCCAATTTTTGGCAATATTTTAATTGCGTTATATAAAGAAATGTAATTGATTTTGAAATCGGAAAAAATAGTTTTTATCATTAAGAGTTTTAGAAACTACCTGCCGTGTTTAGTAATAGGGGGGTGCGTTTAGTATTAGGAGGAAGGGATTAGTACCACCAACCAGTTTCAAGTAACAATCACCCTAATGCTGTCTGGTAAAACAGATAGACTGACTTAGCTGTGAACTCTGCTGGTACTAACATCTTTGCACACGGCAGACAATGAGACTTTGTGGTCAGTCTTCCAAATCCCGCATTCGAAACGCGTTTTCCGTCCAAAATGGTAAGTGAAAACCCATTGGCAAATGCCTGCTTTCCCCGCGAGCATTGTGAACACTTTGCTACACATGCGCGACCTGACATTGCACTGCAGAGCTGTCACCACCACAAGACGGATCACCCCATGTCACGACAGATCCATCTGCAAGGATAGCAGCAAATGCCCATGCTGCGGCTTGGATCTGCTGCACGTTCCTGAGCTGATCTTGGACAGCAGAACTGTCGCCACCACTGAATGGATCGCCCCATGTCACTACGGATCCATCTGCAAGGATAGCAGCAAATGCCCATGCTGCGGCCTGAACTTGCCGCGCGCTCTTGAGCTGATCTTGGACAGCAGAACTGTTGCCACCACGGCCTGGATCGCCCCACGTCACAACAGCCCCATCTGCCAGCATGGCAGCGAATGCGCGCTTTGTCGCCTGAAGCTGCTGCACGTTCCTGAGTTGATCTTGGATAGCGCGGTTGTTACCCCCAAAGGCTGGATTTCCCCATGTCAGCACGGATCCATCTGCTAGGATAGCAGCGAATGCGCGTTCTGTGGCCTGAAGCTGCTTCACGCCCTTGAGCTGTTCTTGGACAGCAGAGCTGTCCCCACCACGGTCTGGATCACCCCATGTAACTACAGATCCATCTGCCAGGATCGCAGCAAAAGCCCATGTTGTGGCTTGGATCTGCTGCACGTTCCTGAGCTGATCTTGGACAGCAGAGCTGTCGCCACCACGGTCTGGATCGCCCCATGTCACGACAGATCCATCTGCGAGGATCGCAGCAAACGCCCAGTCTGTCGCCTGCACCTCTTGTACCTTTGTCAGCTTATGATGGATGAGAAAGCTGTCACCGCCACATGATTGGTCGCCCCACGTCACAACAGCCCCATCTGCCAGCATGGCAGCGAATGCGCGCTTTGTCGCCTGAAGCTGTTGCACATTCCTGAGTTGACCTTGGAGATATCGGTTGTTACCCCCAAAGGCTGGATTTCCCCATGTCACCACGGATCCATCTGCTAGGATAGCAGCGAATGCGCGTTCTGTGGCCTGAAGCTGCTTCACGCCCTTGAGCTGTTTTTGGACAGCAGAGCTGTCCCCACCACGGTCTGGATCACCCCATGTAACGACAGATCCATCTGCCAGGATCGCAGCGAAAGCCCATGTTGTGGCTTGGATCTGCTGCACGTGCCTGAACTGATGTTGGACAGCAGAGCTGCGGCTGCCATAGTTTGCATCGCCCCAAGTGACGATCTTGTCACCTCCGTCACACCAGAAAGCAAAGGATTTTGCCGTTGCAGCTAGCCTTGCTCGCCGTACGATTGCTGTTAGATCGTCTCCATCCTGCAGCCCAGCAGCTTGCAAAGACATCAATGGATCGCTAAGGACGTGCCCCTGTGCAGTGACAAGCCTTAGGAAGCCATGCCCCAAAGCTTTCTGGACAAGAAGTTGCAAATCCTCTACTTTGGAAGACTCGGAGATTTCAAAACTTGCTCTCTTTCCACTTGGCAAAGCTGCATCCAGCCGCAACATTGCGAGATTTCGGATCTAGCGCCGGACCCAGCTACTTGGCATCTTGAGCCCGGGCAAGAGCGCTGTTCTCAGCGAAAGAAACATGGCTCGGAAAATGGTGATGTCCATTGGGGATGATGATGATGATGATGATGATGATGATGATGATGTCTTCCACCCCCCTAGTTGCTAGGGTCTATGCTAAATTGGGCATGGCACTGACACTGTCTATTTTAATCAGGAAAACGAGGTCCATCCATTCCTGAAGCAGCGCGTCATCATTGAAGGTAGCAGTACATCTCACTCGAACATTCCCCATGTGGAATACCCTTCCGACAAATACTGGTATCAGATGATCAATCTGATTGCCATCCCCATCCCCCAGACTAACCAAGGACCCTGCCAAATAGGGAGTTTTTGTGGACTACTTTCCTCTTCAATGGTGGGTTCTCACGGTCAAACGCTTCATTGGAGGCAGAATGCTTAAAGCCATTCCTACCATTCCAGACCATTACTAACCACTACTAATCATTACCCTCTGGTAAACTAACATAACTATGGAAAATCACCATTTTCAATGGGTAAATCAACTATTTCAATGGCTATTTTCAATAGCTATGTTTGTTTGCCAGGCCGGGTACCATTCACCAGTATCAAGTACCAACCCCCTCAAATGCATCGAATCCAGCGCCATTTCCGCTTTTCCAAGACCAGCGGCATCGCACGATGTAGTGAAGCTGCCTGCCAGATTTTCAGCCCGGCCGTCTGGAAGGGGGAAAGATGGCATTTGGATTTGGTTTCAGAACAGAAAAGCAGGAAATCACCAGAGGAAAAAAAATACAATAGACAGTAGACCCTTTAAGATGAAATTAGACCATCTCTCAAGGAATACTCGTATTTGGAGATGTTTGGAGTGGGTTTATAGATGCTTACAGTCACAATTTACATATTTCAGGTATCATTCACATTCAGCATCAAGACATTTGACTGGAGCTTTTCGAAGTGGAAACTCACTGACATCACAGTGGATCGAAGTTGGTTGAATACCATTGAATACCTATAGTTATAGGACTGTTCAGAAGTCTTTGTTTATTAGCATATGATTTCATTGTTGGATGTTGAACCCTCCGGAAATTCAGCCATGTCAGATATCACTTTACGATGATCCCACAGGACTGAACAGATCCACTGATCAACCCGAAATTCACCCTTCGAAAGCCGACAAGGTGCGGTGTTGTCACCACGCCGACGGATCGCACGTGTGTAGGTCTCAAAACACCTGCGCGGACTGGACTGTCCGGGGTGCTTGGGACCTGATGGAAGTATCAGTGGGTTGAAAACACATGAAACAAATAGAGAAAATAAGGGATTTCAATGGATTTCATCATGAAACATGGGAGTAAACACTAAAAGAATGTCCTCAAATCCATAGATGATTTTACCATCAACTAGTTGTGTGGCTTCATCTTGAACCCCATTGCTGGAAACGGATGGGAAAAAAGTATATCACCCCTGGTTAGGCAATAGTCACAGCTGTTATGACATGTTATGACATGTTATTACATGTTATGACATGTTATGACCATTTTTGGATGCTTGAGGTCTGAAACGAATAGGAATACCACGCCAAACACATCTATACTTACCATACAATCCCTACACCCTGATATTAATCAACAACCACTTAGAAACCCTGGTTTCGTTCTTTTTCGACTCATCTTGGACCCAAAAAAGTGGGCTATGAATGACATTCGATGGGACTATTTGATTCATGGGTCTGTCTATCAAATCAATGGGAATAAAAAAGGATCCTAAAATGGAGGTACGTTAGTACCATATGTTTGGCCATATTTTGGGGGGACATTCCCTTACATAGCCCTTATATAGGCCTTATATATGGTAGGTACCTCCAATTTAGGTTCCTGAAATGGCCATTGATCAAACAACTCATCGCCTCCCTAAGAAGGCTGGGTACCGCACCAACGCCATCACAAATGGCCAAAGCCAGGCGCGAGCTGCTCGCGCGCGTGTCCCGGCCTGGCTGTGCGAAGCGAGCAACAGACCGGGGGATTTAATGGGTTCAATATCCCTTAGGATCCATGTATGGCAGTATGGTATATATGCTAACACAAAGGGGGTATATTGATGGTAAATGTTACCATATATAGCATACATGGATCCTATGGGTATGGGAAAATGTGGAAAAAACTCAGTATAAAAGTGGAATTTCCTGCATGCCATGTTTGATTTCCAGGTAATGGGACAGAAAAAACATGAAAAAATCGGTGATTTCACCATCAACAAGAGGGATTGAACATGATGTGTGGTGATTCCTGAGCTTTGGATATTTGTTTCTCACCCATCTGACTACAGTTAGTGATCATAAATCCATATAAATCCTAGGTAGTTAGAGCCAACTCATCTAACTAATTCTAATTATGTGTTCAAAAGGAAAACAAACTGGAGTTTCGTCCAACTCTAGTGAACAAAACGATGACCTGGGTCAAAACATATAGGGACTGTAGATTGACTAGTCGCTTCACAGTAACATTCAAAGCGCCTAAGTTCTGATCCATGCCTGCCTGTGCTTTTTTTATTATAATATTATGTTGTCCCCAAATATTCAATAGAACTCTGGTTGGTGGTTCCAACCCCTCTGAAAAATATTATATAGTCAGTTGGGATGATTATTCACAATATATGGGAAAATAAAAAATGTTCCAAACCACCAACCAGAACTTGGTTTATAGAATGTACTTACCCTGTTCATTTGAGGGTCAATATTGTCAGAACTCGTGGTCCTGGCAGTGCGAGGATGTGATCCATGTGATCCACTCCCCTGGAAAGTCGTGCCAGAAACAGCTCTGAAGATGGCTTTATCATCCAACTTATGGTTATACCTGGGGGGCCTCACCCTGCATCTATCGCCAAAGCATCCTCATTTTGGTGCCCAACATGCCCAATGACTAGCCAATGACTAGCTGAGTATCCCCATTGCCTTGGAACTGACCCAGGACCTCACCTGGGGCAAAAAAAAAAAACCTGGGGAAGTACGTACCCTCTGGTAATTTAACATATTGAAAATCACAATTTTTAACGGGTAAATCAACTATAAATGGGCCATGTTCAATAGCTATGTTGGTTTACCAGAGGATCCAGAGGCTAGTTTTGCCAAAACATCCCAACTTGAGCAGCTTGATCTCCCTTTTTGACCGTGTTGATTTCTTGTTGCCACTGTAGTGGAGCTCATGAAAAACGATCTGAAAAAAGGACCCGGGCCTACCACCACCTCGCCCAGCGTGTTCAAATCAATACCTCAGCTGAGGAGTCGAGATCCAGGATTATCGCAGGTTGCACCTGCTTGATAACCCTGATTCCTGATATGGGAATAAAAAAGGATCCTAAAATGGAGGTACGTTAGTACCATATAAGGCCATATTCTGTGGGGATATATCCTACATAGGCTGTATATATGGTAGGTACCTCCAATTTATGTAGGTTCCTGACATGGCCATTGATGATAGTCCCCAATAACTGCGGCTATCCCACAAGTGGGTTATCCCAGTTACTAGCCATCTACTGGATGATCCCTCGCAGTGCACCAAAGGCGATCTTCTGGCGTCCAGAAAGATGGCTGACAAGACAACATCACTTGCCACTCGAGAATTGCCAACTATCACCCCAAAGAGAACGGATATGACTATTGTGTATGTTTATTACTATAGCAGAAACAACGGATAATTGCCAACTATCACAAAATAGTCGAATTTGGATCAACAAACCTTTTCTTTGATCGAACATCCGAAATATGCGAAACCAACAACTTGTTGTGAGTTTCCAAGCGGCAAATGTGGGCATGTTGGGTACCTTGATGCAACCATGCAATTCCATGGAACACCCGTATAAATCCCTATTTTATGAGCAAATCATCCACGTTCGGCAACCAAAATTCCTTAAGGGATTGTGTTGGCTCAATCAAATCTTTGTTGGCCAAGTCCCTATTTCTTGCTACGCAAATCACATCTTTGATTGTTTAAAATCCCGATGTTTGGATATTTGTTGCTAGTTAGCTGCAATTAATTGAGTCCCCACATGTTTAAATTCATTTTGGTAAACTGGTTTCTTCATGTTTCTTCTAGATATTTGTTGGTACTTAACTTCCCATTGGTAGTTTAACCATGTTTAACCATTCAAAATTCCCCAGGTTGAATGGTTCCCAGCCTCCCCATGGATTGGTGCTGTTTCCACGGGCGCTACAAAGGGGCTGCCGGGGGCCCGGTCCAAGTGTCGAAGCGAGCTCCTCTACGACGCTCTTCAGTTCTCGCGCAACACGGTGGTTTTTTCACGGCGACGTGGCGACGTGGTCATCTTTGTGGAGAAGTACAACAGAAAGGGGAGATTCGTGATGCTGTTTTTTGGGAAAATAGTAATAACTGGAGTAACTGGAGTTCCTACAGTGATGATGAGATTTTTACTCCCGAAAAACTGGAATGATTCCGTAGTGAAACAATTCATATGGATACTAGCCATCATTTCTACATCATTTCCCTGGAAACTATGGGTTGTCCATATTCATTGCAGGGGCACTCTCTTAATCTCCGGACCCAAGACTGAAACTGAAATGGTGATTTTGATCAGCAAACACGGAGACTGCAAGAATTTGCCAACAATAATGTGTACCCTCTGGTGAACTAACATAGCAATGGAAAATGGCCATAGAAATAGTGGATTTTCCCATGAATAGCATGGTGATTTTCCATTGCTATGTTAGTTCACCAGAGGGTATCTTTACGAACGTAATCATCAGAACAATGATATAATTTTAGCAGAAAGAGGACGATTAACAATTAACAATCACTAAGCACATTTACTAGCACCGGGAGGAAAAACTGGACAGGGGAATATCTGATTAACGCATTTTAAACAACACGCTTTGGGATGTTAAGCGTTTGAACCCCAAACACACGAGATATTGCTAAATTGAAATCCGCATACAACTAAACAGGCATGGGATATTTGACCGGCAAACATTTTTTTTCAACATTGACTTAAATGGTATCTTTAATATACAATTACAGAGTATCAATAACTAGTCAAGAGAATCCATGGCCATGAACCTCTGGGTTTCAAATGGGGGCCCTTAACTTTTGATGAAGCCACACATCGCTGGATTGGACAAAGATGAAACCAGTGGGACTTCTCCAGAAAGGCGGTTATACGCAAACTTGCCATCCACATCATCCATGGTAACATCTTGTATTGTCATTAACTATTATTGGACCAAATATGTTAGTATCTGGTTGGTGGTATACCTACCCCTCTGAGTTCGTCAGTTGGGATGATGACATTCCCAAGTATGAAAAATCATAAGATTCATGTCCCAAACCACCAAGCAGGTATAATGTTGCAAAATGTTCCTGTTTCTTCTGAAACATGCAATTCTAAAGCACCATCTTTCCAAACAAATCGGAAGAAAAAATCGGATCTTGGTGCTTTACACCAGAATTCTAAGATCTTCGACCCATTGCAGCCTAAAATAAGGTGTCCCACATGACTGACTGAGATCAAAAACCTCATGTTCCACAGTACATAAAATGTTAAATTATCAATAAAATTGGGAGGATACCCAGTCTTCAGACATCCAAATTGGATATAGTTGTTTAGGTATCTCATTATGTCCTTGTTATTCCTTTTTGAAAAAATATTAAATCCCCATTTGCAATGGTTAAATCACCACCAAAACCATCCATCACACCTTTACCCTCTGGTAAACTAACATAGCTATGGAAAATCGCCATCTTTAAGTTCGGTAAATCAACGATTTCTTTATTGGTCATGGTTTCCAGTTCGCAAACTGTATATAACAAATTCCCAAAAGGTCATCGTGAAACCTGCCTGAATCTGCAGCATTTGCCAAGAGGGTGGCGTGAGCCTGGCATAGACGAGAAAAAAAACACGCAAATGCGGTTTTTGACCTGGAGGAAATGTGCCGATGCAAGCAAAAACGATAAAGTTGTGTATAAAAATAATAGTAATAATAGTAATATGATAATAATAATCCATATAATAATGACAATAATAAATAATAATAATAATAATAAGTATAATAATAATAAATAAGTATAATAATATTTAAAAAAATAATAATAACACAATAATTATGTAAATGTTGTATCCTGATTAGTGTGGTGGGTCGCTTTTGTGCCATTTTTTTTGAAATGATTCTGACCCAGGGAAATTGATTGGGTGGGTCGGTTTTGTGCCAATTTTTGTTGGTGTATTTTTTCAGTTTTTTTGTTTATTATGTTCAAATTGTTTTATTTTTTTCATTTGTTGTTTAATTTATTTCAATTTTCCGGTTTTTTAAATTTGTTTTTTATAAGATTTTTTTTTATATATTTCAGTTTTTCAATTTTTTGATTAAATATTTTTCATTTTTTTCATGAACAATATTGATTCTAAATAATATGTTTGTTGTGGTGGTCCTCTATTGTGTCCAGCTGTTGTCTGAAGAATTTGTTATTTCATTTTTTCAGTTCTTTTTTCATGAACAATATTGATCCTAAATAATATGTTTGTTGTGGTGGTCCTCTATTGTGTCCAACTGTTGTCTGAAGAAACATTTTTTAAGGTCAATTATGGCCCATCAGCAATAATTAGTTGATTAATTATATAGGATGCCTTCTTAAAACCCAATTTAAAAACAGCACTCAAACAATTTTTCAAGGGGGTAGTCCATGAGCAACACTGATCCTCAATAGTATGTTTGTTGTGGTGGCCTTCTATTGTGTACATTTTTTTTTGAAATAGTTTTTTTCCAAAATCATGTTCTCCTTTCCTTTTCCTTGCCTTTGCTATAGCTTTTGTCTCTTACTTAGTTCAATTCTCCTGGCCTCCTCTCCTTGGTTTCTATGGCGTTTCTATGGGACTTCTAAAGGTGTGTCTATGGTAGTTCTGTGGGATTCCTATGGGGGTTCGAAAGGATGTCTATGGGATTTCCTTTGGATTCCTATGGTGTTTCTGTGGTATTTCTATGGGATTTCTTTGGGATGTAAATGATATTTCTTTTGGATTTCTATGATATTTCTATGAGATTACTATTGTTAAAAAAAAACAGCTTCGGCGGTATCCCCAACAGTCCCAAGTCGCAACGTCTTATTTTTACAAATCTTTTTAAAGCGTGCTGCGAAGCCAAGCGCTGGAAACCCTGTTGAACCTGTTGAACCTGACCAGGCCCTGCACCCAAGATTCCCAAAACCTTCTCTGGGATCTTCTCTGCAACCTTCTCCAGGACCCGTTGAACCTGACTTGGCTTTGCACCATGGTTTCTTGGAACCTTCTCCGGAACCTTCTCCGGACCCCGTTGAACCTGACCTGGCTCTGCACCAAACCCTCCCAGACCTTCTCCGGGACCTTCTCCGGAACCTTCTCCGGAACCTTGTTGAACCTGACCTGGCTCAGCACCAAAGCCTCCCGAAACCTTCTCCGGAACCTTCTCCGGAATCCTGTTGAACCTTACCTGGCTCTGCACCAAAGCCTCCCAGACCTTCTCCGGAACCTTCTCCGGAACCTTGTTGAACCTGACCTGGCTCAGCACCAAAGCCTCCCGAAACCTTCTCCGGAACCTTCTCCGGAACCCTGTTGAACCTTACCTGGCTCTGCACCAAAGCCTCCCAGACTTCTCCGGAACCTTCCTGAGCTGGCTCTGCACCAAAGCCTCCCAGACCTTCTCCGGCCTTCTCCGAAACCCGATTGAACCTGACCTGGCTCTGCACCAAACCTTCTTGGGAACCCGGTTGAACCTGACCTGGCTCTGCACCAAAGCCTCCCCGACCTTTTCCAGAGCCATAGGAGGAACAACATGGCGGAAAAGCAGAAAAGGATAGAGAAGACGCGAGAAGGAGTTCCCATTTGGGATGGAGATGCAGGAAAGCACCAGGAGTTTGAGGAGAGCGCTTTGCTGTGGGAGCAATCCATAGCGATGCACAAGCGCTACTTGTGCGGCCCCAAGCTCCTCAAAGAGCTGACGGGCACGGCCCGCAGATTCACTGTGGGCAAGCATCCCGAATGGCTCTCCTTCAATGGAGGCGTGCAGCGGCTTCTGAAGTACCTGAGGTCAAACTTGGGCTTTCCTCAGATGCCTGAACTGACGGATCATTTGAGCCGTTACTTCCGGCAGTCCAGGCGCAAGAAGGGCGAGACCATGAATGAATACGTCACGAGGAAATCAGAGCTGTACGCAAGAGCAAGACAAGGACTTCACAGGGTGATGTCACACTATGAGAAGAAGAAGCCGGCGTGCCGTCCTGGGTCTACTGACCCTTGGGCCAACTACACAAGGACACCGTCCCAGGCTGGCAGTCAGAACATCAGTGCCGAAGACTTCCAAGATACCCGAGACCCAGTGGCCCCGCACCATTGGCCCAGTCTGAGGCTGACCGGTAGTAGTGGTCCGCAAGGGTTCCTGAGGCTACGGAGCTCTTGAAAGCAGCCTCCTTTGGGTCAGCCGCAGCAACCTCACCGCCCAGGTAGTGCAGGTGGGCGGTGCCTATGCCTGTGCACCCAGTGGCCAGCCTAAAGTCACGGATCCATGCCGCCAATTCAGAATGTGAAGGACGCGGAGCACTTGCGGCAGCCACCGCTGCACCGGAGTCCACTCCCACGACCCATCCACAGCCACCGGGCTCAAGCCAAGCTTCGGCCTTGGGGTGGGGCTGAGTCTGTGTCTGAGTCCTGGCCCATGTCCTCAGCCTCAGACTCAGCAACAAAAACCGCTGACTTGGGCGCAGCCATCTCATCAACATAGCTGATGAAGCCACCGACCAACTTCGATGCCTCGGCCTTGGCCCTGGCCTTGGCATGGGCCTGGCCATAGTCCAACAAGGAACCTAGATCCAGGCTGCTATACTTCCTCTTGAGACTTCCTTTGCAAGAAGACAACGCCTCATCAGCCATGGCCCTGGTCACTGACAAGCCGTGCTTGTAAGCCTTGCCGTCATATTATTACAGTCTTACATAAATAAGCTCAGATGGAAATGGTCACATACCTAACTAACATACCAAACAAACGCGCTGAACCTGCTCAGCAGCTTGAGTCAGTTGTCGCAAGTCGGCCGGCAAGTCACGGCAAGTCAGCACAGCAAGTCTAGAGTCAACAGTCGAGTCAAGGCTGCCTGTCTATCGGACTGTGGAATGTGGAATGTGGAATGAATTCAACACTGACACTGAAATAGAAGCAAATCAGAAAATCAAATCTTCCAACGCAAAACATCAAACCCGAAGTGTCTGTTGGCTGTCGATATGCTTGGCTGGTGAAGTATGACAGCTGACAGCTGCTAGCTGACAGTATTCAGTAAGTAAAATCAAACGGCATATCTTGCAAGACACATGCGTCAAGTCGAAACTCGCAAGTCGAAAAAACTGCCAGCCATCATCAGGTGACATCACCACACATCACAATCACAATCATCATCATGTTTATCATCAACAACAACAACAGTCAACAGTCAACAGTCAACAGTCAACATCAACACCATCATCTTCAACAACATTAACATCAACACCAAGACCGATATTAACGTTCAACATCAACATCATCACCAACAACATCAACATCAACATCAACATCAACATCATCACCGCCATCAACAAAACCGTCAAACCATCAGTCAATTATTCGGTCAAGTAAAAAAATAAATCAACTCAAATCAAAATCAAATCAATCTAGCAAGTCAAAACCAATCGATCACTAAATATAACAAAAATCAATCAATCAACCAATCAGTCAAACCAGTGGATCAAAAAAATAAGTCAATCAAGAAGCAAATCAATCAAACAATCAAATCACAGGTCACCAATCAGTCAATCAGTCAATTGACCTATCCATCAATCAATTAAACCTTCAATTAATCAATCAATCAAGCATTCAATCAAGCAATCCATGTGCAATCAATCAACCGAATCAACCAATCAATCAGTCACTCAACCAAATCAAAACCAAATCAAATCAAAATCAATCCGTCAATCAATCAAACCAATCAAGTCAAATCAAATCAAATCAAATCAATCGATCAACCAACCAACCAAACAAACAATCAATAATCAGTCAGAATCAATCACTTTATCATTAACCAATTAACCGTAACCAATCAAATCGAATCAATCAGTCAATCGAATCAAAAAATATAATCAAATCAACCAATTAATCAATAATCAAACATCAAACCAAACCAAACCAAACCGAACCAAATCAAATCATCCTCAGAACTCAAATCCGATAATCAGAATCAGATCGTCAGATCGTTCAAAAATCAACAACAACAACAACAACAACAACAGCAACAACAACAACAAAAAAAACAACAACGACAACAACAACAACAACCACAACCAACCAACCAACCAACCAACCAGCCAACCAACCAACCAACCAGCCAACTAACCAACCAACCAACCATCCAACCAACCAACCAATCAATCAACCAACCAACCAACCAACCAACCACCCACCAACCAACAACCAAAAACCAACAACCAACAACCAACAACCAACAACAAACAACAACAACACCAACAACAACACCAAGAACAACACCAACAACAACACCACAACAACAACAACAATCAGGTAACCAGTAACTCATTTACAAATCAATTCAACATCTGATCAACCAATCAATCAGATCAGATCAATCAATCAATCAATCAAGCAAGCAAGCAAGCAAGCAAGCAATCAACCAATCAATCAATCAATCAATCAATCAACAAATCAAATCAATCAATCAACCAATCAATCAATCAATAAATCAAATCAAATCAAATCAAACCCAATCAATCAAGCAATCAATCAATCAATCAATCAATCCAACCAATCAATCAATCAGTCAATCAATCAATCAATCAATCAATCAATGTATCAATCAATCAATCAATCAATCAATAAATCAAATCAAATCAAATCAAGCAAGCAATCAATCAATTAATCAATCAATCAATCAATCCAACCCAATCCAATCCAATCCAATCCAATCCAATCCAATCCACCCATCAATCAATCAATCAATCAATCCATTCAATCAATCAATCAATCCAATCCAATCCAATACAATACAATCCAATCCAATCCAACCCAATCCAATCCACCCATCAATCAATCAATAAATCAAATCAAATCAAATCAATCAAGCAAGCAAGCAATCAATCAATCCAACCAATCAATCAATCAGTCAATCAATCAATCAATGAATCAATCAATCAATCAAGCAATCAATCAATCAATCAATCAAATCATTCATGCAATCAATCAATCAAACAATCAATCAAAATCAACACCAAACGCCAAACAATCAAACAAACATTCAATCGAACAATCAAACAGTCATAGTCATCATCAAACAATCCATCCATCATGAGTGAAGTGAGTTTGACAATGAGACAGTGAATGCGACTGTGACTGTGAGCTGAGCAGCTGAGCTGTCGTGACACCGAGATATCAATGATCAGAGCAGCACCATGCCAGTACTCAATGTACTCAACAGACTGAAGGCCGAAGGCCACTTCAATCGACGACTGGCCTTGGCCAGTGCTCTCCACAGGCCCACAGGCATGCTGATGTAATTGCGCTATATTAAATAAATATATATATATATGCACATGTATGTATGTATGTATGTATGTATGTATGTATGTGCGTGTATGTATGTATGTATGTATGTATGTAAGTATGTATGTATGTATGTATGTATGTATTTATGTATTTATGTATGCTATGCTGCTATGCTTTTTGTTGAACTTCAGCGTCGCCTTGTCCAATCCAGGTCTGTGACAAACATGATGTTGATCTTGCTGCAGTAGCTAGATGGTGTTGGTTTCTCTTGGAGTCAAAGCTGAACTTCGAAGGGCGAACTTGACATGATGATGCAGTGTGACCGTGTTCAGTCAGGCTCTCAAAACGTCCAACCTGAGCAGTTTTCCACGCTTCATGGCTTCATTCTCTCAGGGCTCTCCTCTCCGGCTTTCGGGCAGCAGCTGTCCACATCGCGGGCGCACCAAAAACTAAGAGACTGAAAACTCCATGTCTCCATGTCTATATGGCATGGCATGCAATGACCATCAATTGCCACATTGTTGCGTGGCCGTTGCCTTCACAAGCAATTTATTTTTCGTTGTCGTTCCCATTCCCATGTCTTCAAGTCTTCAATTATGCATTTTCTTTCCCGTGCGTTTGGAGTCTCAGTCTCGGAGTCTTGGACGCTCAAAGGTTCCGGTTGCGATCTGCAGTTTGCAAGCCAAAGATTGTGAAGTGTGACCTGACAGTGGTAAAACCACTTCTCTGGAGCCTCAGGCAAATTTAGTCTTCGGTCAAGTCAGGCCACACTGGCACAGAACAAGGTCCTAATTTCCGTTTCTGCACTGGCCTGCTCAAAACTAAACATGCGTTCATTCTGCTTATCCTGGTCTGGGTCCTGGTGGGTGGCATCTCTGATCTTGAAAGTGAATCATGCAAGCCTAAAGGACACCTGTAATGGCAATGATACTGAGTACTGAACTGAAACCCACTGATAACATAATACCCGGATACCGCGCATCCCCAAGTCCTGCAGGTCAAGTCTTACCAGTCTTACCAGCTTACCATGCAAAAATTTCAAAAAACTTCTACAATCTAGAATCCAAAGTCGGTTGAGAACACCTTTCCTGGCATGAACGCATTCTTGCCGAAGGAAGTTTAGAAATCAAACTTCCGACAGTATGGACAGATGAGGCAGCAAAGGTGGGAAGAGTCAGAGAAGAGAAAGGAAGAAGAAAGAAGACTCAAGAAGACCAGAGAAGAGAAAGAGTCAGCAGAAAGAAGATTCCAATGTTCTGTTTTGGGGCTCCGGAAGGTCCCCCATTAGAAATGCATGTACGTCTTTGCATTGAAAGAGAGAGAGAGAGAGAGAGAAAGAGAGAGAGAGAGAGAGAGAGATAGAGAGAGAGAGAGAGAGCGAGCGAGAGAAAGAGAAAAAAAGAGAGAAAAACAACCAAATTCCGTCACGAGACCGAAATCCCGCCATGAGAACAACCAAATTTTGTCATGAGACCGGCGAAATTCCGTCATGAGACCGGCAGAATATAGACAGACTGACAGAAATAGAGGGAAGGTGAGAGAGAAAGAGAGAGAGAGAGAGAAAGAAAAAAAAGAGAAAAAAAGTAAAGAAAAACATTCAAATTCCGTTATGAGACCCAAATCCCGTCAGGAGAGCAGCCAAATTACGTCATGGGACCGTCAAAATTTCGTCATGAGACCCAATTTTTTTTGTTATGAGACCGGCCAAAGTCCGTCAGACTGCCCGGAGACATACAGACAGAAAGAGAGAGAGAGAGAGAGAGAGAGAGAGCCAGAAAATGAGAAAAAAAGAAAGAAAAACAGCTAAATTCGTCATGATACCGAAAAACCGTCAGGAGAGCAGTCAAATTCCGTCATGAGACCAAAATCACCCGTCAGACTGCCCGAAGACTGACAGACAGAAAGAAAGGGAGAGAGGGAGAGAGA
>Ga0126342_10000204_pt1 | contig 51671 bp, 41 predicted proteins | sample Cyp1metagenome_FD_92528 | JGI IMG/M metagenome (GOLD analysis project Ga0126342, IMG submission 92528) | Coral microbial communities from Lord Howe Island, Old Settlement Bay, Australia - Cyphastrea 1 metagenome | ecosystem: Host-associated > Invertebrates > Cnidaria > Coral ...
AGAAAAATAGACAGCTAGATAAATACATAGGGAGATAGATAGACAGAGAGATAAATAGATAGATAGACAGATAGATCAGTAGGTAGGTAGGTAGATAATCAGAGAAAGATAGAGAAACAGAGATGAAAAGAGAGAGAGAGAGAGAGAGAAAAAAAAAGAGGAGACCTCAAGCACCTTTCAGTCCATCAGTGGTTTCGCTCTGCCATCCCTGATTCACAACAACCAACCTCTCCTATAGGTTTCCTATTTTTGAAACTTCCGCCACCGCCTTGTGCGGTACTACTGGTACAGTGGGAGTATAATTGGGATATATCCACCATCATAAGAATATAGTGACAATGAATAAATTAACGGTCCCTTTCCAATCCCATCCCCTATAAGAAACAAACAAAAACAAAGGAAACCGTGATTTTGTAAAGGGGTTACACAAACAACACAAACATGTTGGGACCATGTTGGGCGTGAGAAATCTTAGGAGGATGGAAGTACTGGTTAAGAACAGGATTCCCATACAGTTTAGTAACCTCCAAGATAGAAAGGTAGCATCCTACTGAAGCCACGTGCGTAGAACCCCTCCAACCAAGAGGGCTTTTGAACCCGCTCTTATGGCATGAATCAGTGGTATTGTCATGGTTACACAATGGAATAGTGATGGACAATGTATATTCAAATAATGAGTGTCCAGCAAAAAAAGGAACTTTAAGTAGCTTTATGCGCTGCAGTGTCAATGGATTTATTGAAATGTTCATATCCACAGGAAACCTGTGGCTTGTTATCCCCGGAAGATTGGGCTGGGGGTTCCGGGACGACTGTTGCATCCCGTTGTGTCACCACTGCTGGATTTCAACCGAAGTTGTGCACAAATCGCTTTGTCTGAAAATAGGAAAAACTCAAAAAGATGTGTATATATATATACTGTATATATAGTTTAAATCAGGGACCTGATTATAAAACATCAAATTCTTGGGCTCCCCATGGCTAGCCGATTTTTCAGTCAAACCCACAGAGCTGGACATTTCTCTTCTCGTCAAACTCACCAACATCTGAGTTCTCCATCCAGGCGTTCTCTGCTTGTTCTGCTTATTGTCCCCTTTTCCACGACATCGATCCAAACCTAACATTTCTATAATATGATCATTAAATATTTACTCCAATAAAAAAATGCGCCATTTTTGTAGCTAACTCTACCAACACCACGGGTTGCAGCGCAGCGGAGTTCTGAAACCTCAACGTCCAGCCGAGCCGATCCCGACATCCCGACCTGGGGGCACTGGGACGGACCCAGCTGGGACACCTGGTCGCGTGGCCGCGTTGCGCGTTGCAAAAACGCACCAGAATGGGGTGATCATATGGCTATGGGTCAAAATTTAAGTCCTATGGGACCATGAGATCAGCAGATAAAGAGAGACATTCCCAGGCTTTTTCAAAAAGGGCCTTGGGGGACTGTTCACCCCATCACAACCTCAAACAAGGTGGTGCCCCCCAGTTATAAATTAGTTTATAATCCCCATGAAAACTAGTTCGATATATAAACCATAGTTATTGGAGTTAAAAACCAACTTAGCTATCTTGGATAACCATATGGGTATGGGTATGGGTCAAAATTTAAATCGTATGGGACGATTTTGGTGTATGTTTAGTATCATCTAATTATCGGGGTACCCAATTTTCACCCATACCTATATGGATTGATACAGTATATCTTAGGTTCACTTCCATGTGACACACATTTTCGGTTTCATTGAGCAATACGACATACTGTTATAACATGCATTTCATGGGGAAAACAATGGTTTCCTGTAGATGTTCCCTTCAACCAATCCAGTGATTAGTCGTCGCACCTTGGGTGGCCATGGGTATTCCACGTCCTGGCTTGCTGGTCGACCGTATTAAAAGTACCGTTTCTTTGGGGCTAAATGGTGCTCTAAACGGTATTGTACATATACAATGGTACAATTATACATATATATATACATATATATATATACACATATAATTATATATGCTACAATATACTACATATATAAAAATACTCTTCCACACATTTCCACATTTGGACTAGATAAAGTTCTCCTAGTAATTAAGTGGCTATAACATGTTATAACCATATAGTAAGAATTATTGTATATCCCAAGTCATGGAGTTTCGAATAACCATAGTTACCCTCTGGTAAACACAGAAAAAACTATGAAACATCACCGTTTTTATTGGGTAAAACAACGAACTCAATTCGCCATTTTCAATAGCAAACTGTGAAATTACCAGGGAGTATATCCCCATTATGGCTTTCCCATTCTTTTCCCGTAGTCTTGGGAGCAATCCCATCCGGTTGGTGTTTTCAACTCTGAAAAATGATGGAGTTCGTCAGTTGGGATGATGACATTCCCAACTGAATGGAAAGTCATAATCCATTCATGTTCCAAACCACCAAGCAGATATTTTGAAAATCTTGTTGGTGATATATCTTAATCCCATTCCTATTCCCACTTTTTCTTCCCACTATAATAGCCACTATATTCCCATAGTCATGGGAGCAATCCCATAGTTACCCTCTGCTAAACAAACATAGCTATTGAAAATGGCCCAGTCGAAATAGTGGATTTTCCCATGAAAAATTGTGATTTTCTATAGCTATGTGAAAGTTTACCAGAGGGAATAGCCATGACTGGCGCCGGCCTCTGACCTCCCCACCCAGGGTGGTCTCCGGGATGCCGCCCCATCCTCCACGATTTTCATCACCGGCCCATCGGAGATCACGGTGCTTGGCATCGTCTTGGAGGTATCTGTGGAAGGCGGGGAAACCCAGGCTGTACCCTCTGGTAAACATACAAACAACTATGGAAAATGGCCCAGTCAAAATAGTGGATGTTTTCCCATGAAAAATGGTGGATCTTTCCATAGTTTTTTTGTATGTTTACCAGAGGGTAACCATGTAGCGACTGGATGTGGATCCCAGGGGAATTGAACCATTGATAGATGATTTACCGATTTGGGAAATGGTGAGTTTCCATAGCAAACTGTTCAATTAGGACAGGGTATAGTAGAATACATCATGAAATATCCCACATATGTGTATGTATGCTATGCTTCGCTATTCTATGCTATGCTATGCAACGTAACGCAAGGCAAGGTAAGGCAGCACATGCATGCATGTATATATATATACACATAATAGCTGGGTCACAAGCCTACGCACTATCAATTACCAACTGAGATGCACACCCTACTATTTAGGCAAAATTCCAAATAAATATGTATACATGTGCACAAACTCAGGATGTATTTTGGGAATCTTTAACCTAACATACCTGCAGCTGGTTTCCATCTTTATCTATGATCAGTATCTGTTTTTATGGCTGACCAGCCAGCTATGTAACATGCCTATAATTATACCCTTATGATTATCTCAATGAAACGTCTTTCTTGGTATTCCAACTATGCCCAAACCATCAAAGTAGCCGAAGCAAAACCTAGAATTGACCAACCGTTCAGCAGCCGCTTTGGATTTAGACCGCTGCAATTCAGAGCTCACCAGCAAAAATGGGTGATACAACTTCCAACAAGGGCATGATTGAGCAACCAAAGGTGTGATGGAAAAAGAAAAAAAACTGTTGTTTAATAGGTGTTCATTGTATCCCTGTTGTGAGTTATAATCCCAAAGAAACTAGGTACAGTAGTATAAGAATCAGTATAAGTATAAACATACATGTTTATTAACACCCTATAATAATACCCCAGTCAGGTTTTGAAGACTGCTTAGCCAAAAAGTCGGGGCTTTTACCCTTCACCAAAAAACTGTTTCTTTATTCTAAGTTGCCGTAAAAAGGGATATCAAGCCCAATTCCAAACACACCTAAATTATAGTGTAGTACGTAATATTCATGATATTCTGTGATATTCCAAGTATGGTTGGTTTCATGCCCACTCTTTGATGGTTCCCATCCCAAGCCTATATGGGTTTTACGTGGTTTTTACCCGCTAAAACCCGGCACCTACAGAATCCAGCACTCCAGCGGACATCTGAGAAAAGCCCTGAGGTCGCTGAGGTCGGATGGTTAGTAACCCTGGTGAGTAAGTCCCCCAAGTGGCTTATCCCATCTACATACATGTATATATTTAGTATATTTACCATCTGGTTGTTTAACATATCCATGGAAAATCACCATCTTTAATAGGTAAACCATCTATAAATGGGCCATTTTCCATGGCTATATTAAATAACCAGATGGTATATATAATTAATATGAAATGGTTTACAACTATGATTTATGATATGATTATTACAGTAACCACTCAAAGAAGTTTTTTGTGATCCTCCAAGGGGCGTGATGGGTTTTTCAGCGGGGACAACCAATATGATTTGGCGAGGTGTATCTGAAAATGGGATTGATTAGACTAATGTATGTAAAATAAATACGGCAAATAATGACAAACTAGCTGATTTACAAAGGGCGTTAGACTATCTTCAGACACACATTTATGTGCATATAATGTGGTAAACGATGTAAACCCTGTGGTAAATCTAAAATCAGGGATGGTTCATACAGCCCCTGTCAAAAAAAATGAAACAAGGCTGACTGTGGCTGGTTATTGGCTTTACCGCTCTTAATAGCAACTCAAATATCAACCTAATGCTTGCTAATAATACATCCATTGCAAACGTCAATTCACCCACATACCAATAGACATCAATAGCTAGCAACACATCACCCACATCAAAATGTGAGACCTTCGGGTAACTGATCATATGAAATTCATCTGGCTGGTGGTATACCTACCCCTCTGAAAAATATGAAAGTCAAATGGGATTATTGTTCACAATATATGGAAAGTCAAAAATTCAGGTTCCAAACCACCAACCAGTCATATGTTTTCTGAGAAAATTCACTGCTACAGGGAACCCCCGGGTCACCGATCCGATGATCCGTCCGGGCTGTTTTCGCCACGGGAGCCACGGGTCGGTCCCAGGTCACTGTATTGCTGGGATCCACCTGGAGCGATGTGTCCAGACACGGGTGGTCGCTTTGTTACTTGGAATGTATTTGGGGATGAGAATATTGGGATAATGATCCATAATATGGTGACCAAAACAAATTATGTAACAATATTATGGATTCCATTATTTGTTATGTTACATAATATTGGTAATTTGGGTATTAATGGATTCATATTATGTAACCATAACAAATAACCATCATTACTATTAGGATAAGTTAGAATGCTACTAATAGTGACCATTAACTAGTGGGACAACTAATCCTATTCTATTAGAATTAGTTGGACGACTATTGGAATAGTGGGACCAACTAATCCTATTCTAACTTATACCATCTTATAACTAACTAATCATCCCATTAATCTCATTAGCGATGAACTAACTTATCACAAACAATAATGGGATTCATGGGAAGATGATAAATACTGTGGAAATATCAGCATTTGATGGGAACACAATGGGTATATTGATGGGATATCTACCTGACACTATTCCTTGGGCGATTATGGGCGATTCTTCTGGGCTCAGCGTGAGTTCACCTCCCAGTTGCGTTTTTACGCTAACCAGACTGGTGGAACAATAGGACACCCCAGTTTCCGAAAGGGTTTTAAATCTTTAGTTCCTAGATGTTCCTAGATTTTCCTAGATGTTCAGTTTTCAGAATTACCCTCTGGTTATTTAACATAGCCATGGAAAATGGTCCATAGAAATAGATGCTTTACCTATTAAAAAAAGGTGATTTTCCATGGCTATGTTAAATAACCAAATGGTATAGATCATCCCAACATCGGGACCCCGTTCAGCCTCCTGCCAGTAATACAAACGACCCGTGCCAGGGTCCAAATGCGCACACCAACCTGGCGTGGACCAGGTGAAGCCACGACATGGCCATGAATTCAATTGGGTGATGTTGGGTCTATATGCTCACTATTTATACCCAGGTTTATAATACTCAGCAAAATACCAAACTTGGACAAATCAATATCATGTTCTTGGTTATTTTCCAGCATACCATGTCCTGTGATACTGTGGATGGAAGAAATCCGGCACCAGTTGATAGATGGTGTATCCCATTATTTATAGGGTTTCAACCATCCAAGGTGGTGCAGGATTTCTTCCATCCACTTATCACCACAGTGGTCAGTTCTATCGCCCTACTTATATGAGTTGTGGATCTGTTGTTTTTTTTGTTGGCTCACAGTGGGGGTTGCCAAACTCGGGATAGAATCTGCCCTAAGCCTATCAATGGTACCACCACCATATTAATGTAATTCCCCTATTCGAAGGATAAATATCACTTAAATTCCAATTTTGGCTGGCTAATTCCACATTGTCCTAAACCTTATTGATTCTGGTATTAGTACATCCTTAAATTCACTGGTTTATGATCGTTTTCCCGTTTAAAACAATATGTTCAACCACACCCAACTATCAGATTGTCGCGCAAATCCCACTATATCATACTAGGCTTTATCTCCCCAAACACACTGCTGTGCACCTTCCGGCAGCGGCTCCTTCGGGACCGTCGGGCCAGCGGCTTTCGGGCTGGACTTCGCCGCTTCCTGGCGAAGGCGGGGGTCAAATCATTGGGGGTCCCGCTAGGACCTGTAAAAATCACGAAACTCCCCTGGCTTTTGGAAATTTGACACATGCCCGTGGTCTCCCCTATTTTAGTCATGAACTATGGAGAAAAACGTGGAACACATATGGAAAATGATGATTTTCATAGCTATGTCCATTTCCCAGATGGTAAACATGGTGGCTGCCACAGCGGCCAACCCGCAACGCGCAAAACTCCACGCCTTCTGCTCTGCCCGAGTGCGATCCTGCTCCGACAACAGGTAGTACTGGTAGAGCCTCAGGCGGCAATTCACATTGCTGGATTACAGTCATGTACCAAAAAACACCCAACCTATACCTTCGCTAATATTGGAGTATATCTATACAAAACTCCATTAAACACCACGAAATTAATGCACCAAGTATATTGTATGTTTACCAATATTATACATTAATCCCATGTAATCACCACAGAAACCACTTGGTACCAGCCCCTGTGGAAATCCCATGAAAATTCAGATGCATCTTGGAGTTGGTGAAATTACGAAACTCGAGAGCATAAATGCAGCCTATCATTACACTGTTTCATTATGCCGTGATTACATTATGATATAAATAAATACATAGAATAATGATAACATTATCATGAGATGATTTCTATTTATATTCTTATACAATCTTATATAGACAAATATATTGCATGAATTTCTTCCGTTTCTGCTTGGTGAAGCCGTATTTTTTTCAATTTGACCCAGATCCCAAGAGCTCACCAATCAACTTTCACAGTGTTGGTCGAAACCGGGGTCTTGTTGGTTTACCCTCTGGTAAACGTTTACATAACTATGGAAAATCAGCATTTTTAAATATTTTTCATGGGAAAACTCACTATAAATGGCCATTTTCAATAGCTTTTTGTATGTCCAGGTGGCACCCCCAGCGTCAGCGTCGTGGCACCCAGCAATGGCCACCTGATGGGAAAATCCTCAAGCGAAAATCATGGGAAAACATGTGAAAGTCATAAGAAAATATATGTGAATATCATAATATCCTTGATCAATGGAGGTTTTGATGATTTTGAATGGGAACTTCATGGGAAAAACTGTTATACATAATTATTATATAATTATATATATATGTGATATATATATATATATATGTGCTTTATAAATGGAGGTTGGGAAACATGTGTCTAAAAATGGGATGCGTGGGCCCCATCAGGGTGACAGCAGGGAGAGACATCCATTTATTTTTATAGGTTTAGCAACTCTTCCTTTAACACATTTCCGATACCCAGATGCTCCATGTAAGGAATATTTACCTACATTTACCCTAAAAAATGCCCAAATGTAGGTAAATATTCCATACATGGAGCATCTGGGATATGTTACCTGATAATCTGAACTTACATATATAATCAGTTCAATATTCATCGCAAAGAGGCGAGGTGGAAAAACACAAACTTTTAGATACATATTGGAACCGCAAAATATATAGTCTGTGGAAAAACACAAACTTTTAGATAAACTATTGTAACCTCAAAATATATTCACCTTACCTGCACTAATTTGGTTTCCAACATGACCAGAAACCTTTGAAAATCTTACCAACCGTTTTTCCAATTTGTTCCACCTCTAAAATCGATTCACCATCACTGAATCACGTCTAGTCCCGGCCTGAGAAATGACTTTGATTTCTCCTGGCCAAGGGAAACTATCCCCGTGGGGGTACCCCTTTATCGCTGGTTTCATGGAAAATCCCAAAGATGGATGCTTTGGAGGTACCCCCATGACGACTTCGGAAACCTCCATGACGACTCGGTGGGTGGTTCTGTTTGCTTGTGCCAATTTTCGAACCAATTTTGATCCATAGCTATCTGAAATAGGTATCCAAGCATATGTTGAGATTGAGAATCATTTCTTTTTCGCAATGAAAACAAGTGCTGTATCGCCTACTATTGGACGAACCCACATGACTTTTGGGGTTCTATTGGACAGCTCTGTTGGCAAAAGTGCTGGTGGCTTATGGTTAGTACATGGTAGGGATTTCATTCCATCGATCCAGATGTGTCTTTCCAAATGGGTAAGCTGAACCTGCAAACAAAAAAACACAGCAACAATAAATCCCAAAACGGATTTAAGATGATTTCAGGCTTTAAGGAACTTTAAGGCTATGTGGGATTTTCTCGAAATGGGGGACCCCAAGTCACCATAGATGTTTCAATATTAAGTCATGGTCATCCATCTCTGGATGATTTGGGTCCCATGACTTCGGAAAGCTCCATGACTGGGGGATGATTCCCCTAACAATCCATCAACTGTCGGGTCCGAGGTTTGTTAGTACAAGGTGGTGCCCCCCAGTTATAAATTGCCAGATCAACCCCACAAACTATAGATATATAACGTATACATGGATATTATATATATAAAAATACTTCTATTGATCCGTGCTCCAAACTGCACCAAACAAAAAGCTGTGTGGCTATGTTGTTAAAACGTCCATGGTAAAAGACAAGGTCTGCGGCTCAAAAGCAGGTTCAAGGATGACTTAGAGGAAAAGCACAAATTGTATGATGTTGCTGCGAGGCATCCTTTCAGAAAAGCGCTGTTTGTTTAGCAAGAAAGGCTTGTGCCAAAGCCTCATTGTTCAGCTACTACCACCACTCACCGACAGTTTGCAAGTGAAGTAAACCAAAATGCGGATATGTGTGCTATCAGCATCACAACACCAAAGAAAAACTGGCCGCAAAACTTGCAGCTGTGGGGAACGTGGCCAATACTGAAAAATGATCCACATACCTTTTTTTGAAACTTTTGCGAGGGAAAATATGTCTTTCTCCTGCGCAAACAAAAGCAATCATCATCAATCATTGATATAGTTATAAACCAATTTGGCCAACTATGTGGTACCACCTTGTAGATACCCTCTGGTACTTTAACATAGCTATTGAACATGGTTATTTATATTTGCTTTACCTATAAAACATGGTGATTTTCCATCGTTATGTAAACGTTTACCAGAGGGTGAACTATAATTACCCATAATCATATTAGGGTTGCCTATAATATTGCACTATTATGGGTTACTGTGGAATATATATATATATAAATCTATATGGGTTACGTTTGGGAACCCATTGCCCAGCCATGCCCAGCCCTTGCTCCTTCGTCTGCGCATTTGGCGGCCGACTGGCCGCGCTTTGTCGCGAGGCCGCGCTCGGCTCGGGAGGGGTCACCAGCATCAGGTTCTTCAGCTTGACAGCCTGGGTTCACAGCATAAGGATAGGTCAAAAACCTGAAAAATCCCATGTAGTTCACATGAAATAGATTGAAATAGCTGGGATTTATGGATGACCATTCTCCAAAATTTCAAGCTATAATTATTGATATTCATTGATCCATAGCCCGCATTGAGTCGGGTATTGATTGAAGCAGATTTTCTTTGATCATATATCAAAGTAAAGTGCTTTTGCCAATTGCCTTGTTCTGCCTTGTTTGAATCATAATTTGTGCTCGTTGAACATCAGTTGAATGTGTAAGTGTAAGTGTAAGTTCCCTTGCATGTGCTTGAAGCCCTGGAAAAAATATTGCACGTTCCTAGTGGATTCCTGACAAATAGGAAAATGAACACCTTCTGGAAGGCCCCAGTGTAATAGATGGAACATCCTTTCACTGAAAATGATGTCCCCGATTCCAAGTTATTGTCCCGCTTGGAATGGGCGAAACATCATTTGATCAACGACGAGGATTGGATTATCCCAAACCATCAGACACCGTTGGTGCAATGAGGCACCCAACGACCCGGCCGATGGCCGAAACTCTGCAGCAGTCGTGGACAAATAAAGATGACAATACTGGCCTGCAATACCACATTTACCATATTCAAGAAATAAGATCCAAAGCATCTAAAGCCAGATCATAATCCATCGACTTTGGGTGTTTGCACTTCCAACCTGTACCATATGGGTATATTATCTGTCAAAACCCTTCTGGTACTCTGGTTTTATCTGGTTTTCACTACACAAACACTAAGTAAATGAATATTCACTTTCCAAAAAACTGGATCGACACTATGAGTGACTATAATACCAGTTTTAGTCATACCCTATTTTGTAATATTAGTAATACTAGCCACTCAACATCCCAATACAGTAATGCCTATAAATGGATGGCAAGCGGATATACCCTCTGGCTATTTAACATAGCCATGGAAAATAACCCATTTATAGATGGTTTATCTATTAAAAATGGGTGGATTTTCGATGGCAAACTGTTAAATAACCAGATGATAACAATTGATACATACTATGATGTGCTTAGGAAACAAAAAAAGTGGTTCTTTGGTTTCCACAAAATCGGAAATGGATACAACCATAGGTCCTGAAAGTTAAGCTCTCTCCCAAGCACCTTACAAGTATTGACATTGACTTGACCAATCCCCATTAGCTTATCCACATTTGAATCTTAAAAAAAACTAAGAGCCAGTGATGAACACCCGTTAATTCCAGTTTATAAACTTCAAGAATCGCATTTATATCACATGAAACAAACCACCATTTTTTTCTCATGCAACATCCAATTAATTCCATCAATCCCCATTTCCCTTGAAAAAAAAACATTACCCTCTGGTAAACTAACATAACTATGGAAAATCACCATTTTTAATGGGAAACTCCACTACAACTGGCCATTTTCAATAGCTATTTTGACATAACCAGAGGGTACTTGTTGGTTGCCAGTCCCAAAAATCCCCAAAACATCGACCGTCCTCGACGGAGGCCAAGTCACTTTCAACTCCCCGCTGTCCAGTCGCACCCGGACGTAGCCGTCCGGATCCTGGGGCCGTCCGGAGTCCGGAGAGGGACATGATACACCCCCAAATTAATATATGGCTATATATGTTAATGGTTAATAGTCATGATATGCCGTATATTAGCATTGGGTTATTAATATGTTTAATTACTATATCTGGTTGGTGGTATACCTACCACTCGGAAAAATATGAATGTCAGTTGGGATGATGACATTCCCCATGTATGGAAAATAATCCACATGTTCCAAACCACCAACCAGATTATAAGCCAATATGGTTGCACATATATAAGTTCATGAATATGTCACCATACTTATAGGGCTAATATCCCAACTTACGGGCTTTAGTTCGCCATGGTTATATCCTTAAGTGCAACCTATCTGCCCCCATGCTCAACACACCGTGTGGCCATGTCCCATCCATCTTATAATGATTTATACACATAGTAAAAGAATGGTACCCCAAATTCGCGTTAAAAATTGGCTCTAAAGATGGTAATCCATGGTAATTCACTGTTGGTTGCATGCTTTTCAATGCGTACCAGTCACAAAGCCGCCAGAACCAAAACTGCATGGTGAATTGGAACTCCTCAAAGCTCCCATCCATGTCTATGACTCTCCTGAAAAAAAACAATTCCAAAAATCATCCCTTCCCCCAGGAAGAATCCCAGTCATATTAAATAACACCCAAACGAAACCCTGGTTTATTTAATTAGTTATTGGGTACTAACGTTTTGGGCGCCCATTTGGAAGGGTACTGAATACCATATTGGCATTGTATATCTATAATATATATATAATATATTATATTATAAGATAATATAATATAATAAAATATAATATAATATCATATCATATCATATAATACAATAAAATATAATATAATATAATATAATATATATAATATATATAATATATATAATATAAAAATAATAAAATATAATATAACAAAATATAATATAACAAAATATAATATAATATAATATAATATAATATAATATATTATAGTAAAATATAATATAATATAGTATAATATAATATAATATATATTATAATATATAATATAATATATAATATAATATATAATATAATATAATATAATATAATATAATAAATATATATATATCCATCTCAGGATGATTAAACCCTGTTCAACCCCGATTTTTGATGGTTTGGGCCTTTGGGCCTATTTAAAGGTTGGGGGTGTTCCTTTTCATCTCCACTCCAATCCCATGCCAGGCAGTGGCAGTGAACTCAGCTAAGCGTCCAATTGCACGCAGGTTCCAGTTTTCCCCTCGCGCCACGTTGGATGCGCATGGGTATTGAGACTGAATTCAATCAAACCCATATGGCATATGGGGGGTTCTTTTTTTTTCGGGGACCCCAAACAACCATGGGGTTTCACTACTAAGTCATGGTTCAAGTTTCCGATGATTTGGGGCTACAATCCGTTGACTTCGATAGGGATTGATCTCCGCTCCAGCATTGTTTTCCTTATCGTTTTCCAACGTTCCTCCATCCTGTTGTATAAATTCCAAGTATGACTGGGTATATATATATATATATACATATATATGCCCAGGCCGCCTGGTTCGCCGTCGGCGGGAAAGGCAATTTTCTTCAGGGCAGCCAAGGTACTTTGGTCTCATCGTAACATTCGGCAGGAGTTATTCGCACTGTTCCTGTTGAGCAGGCCTGCCGATACTCCTTCATCGCTGTCAGCACTGTTTTCAGCCCTGCCTGGCGGTGAAGTGCCGCTGCTGCCAAGACCTGTACATTGGCGGCTTTGTTTCTCTTTCTTTGGCGACCCAAGGCATTTTGCCTTCTCATGGTGTTTTTGACGTGGCCTAGTCTGCCTTCAGCTGCGTTGTCCCCAGCGACTGCTTTGAAGTCCTTCGTGTTCTCTTTGGTCGTAGGTTTGGAGCCCAAAGTCGCCTTGTGCAAAGTGCGGTGAGCAAATGCACCTAGATTCTTCTTCGGTAGCACCGAAACAGGAGTGAAGACTTTCTTAAGGTGGGACACACCTTTGAGGCTCGGTATCTTCAAAGTTTTGGCGGCACTCTGAAATGCTGGGCTGCCGTCGGCAGCTAAAAGACATCCTCTTTTCAGTTTGTCTCGCAGAATCGGTTCCACTTCGGCCTTTGATTCAGGTCCACCTGCACCTCTTTTGCCTATTGTTTCTTTGGATTTCAAAGGAAAAACATTCCATCCTTTCTTGGATCTTGATTGCAATACCAGAGTTCTTGACAGGGTTATATCCCAACTTACATCCCAACTTTTGGAGGTGAAATCCATTTTAGTTGGTGAATAATCACCACTTTTGATTGTTTTACCATTAATCCTCCATTACTGCCATGGTTAGATCAATATTTATTTTATAGTCACTACTAACCATGGTAACAATTACCAAAGTGTTTTTCCCTCAATCCCAACTTATTGGGTCATAACAACCATAGTTTTAATCTACAATCATCAATCAGTTGGACTTCTAATACTGAGGGTTACTATATACACACACACCTATAATCTGTAATAACCATAGTTATAATCATAGCTAGTTAACACCAATTGGGTTAGAACCTATTGGGTTATACAACCATACTTATAATCATAGTCAGTTATAACCATAGCTATAATCAATGAACATAGTTTTTATCCCAACATATTCGGTTCTATTACCATATTAATATATAATCACGCCTCTCGCCCTAATGAGGCCGTATACATTGTAAAACCGTATATAACACTACAGTTTTTCAGCGATATCACAATTTACATCCCAACTTAGCTGAAATTCCGATTTCAAGTGGTTCATGTTGGTTAAACTCATAGACTATGAATGGTTTTGCCACTAATTTTAATCCACGGTTATATCCCAGCTTATATCCCAAGGTTAAACTTGTAGTCTTCATGGTTAAACTTATATCCACTTATTAGCTTGTATCCCAAGCTTAAACAACTTATATCCATGGTTAAACAACCTAGTTGGTGGTTTCAACCCATCTGAAAAATGATAGAGTTCGTCAATGGGAAGGATTATTCCATCCCATATATGAAATGGAAAGTCATAAAAGCCATGTTCCAAACCACCAACCAGTAGGTATTAACATTCATATTGACCATCCCATTCCAGTTACCAACCAGATATTAACATATACTAACTATAGATATTCAATGATATTCAGATATTCACCACCAACCAGCCATGGTTAAACAACACGGCCTCGAGCTGTGGAAACCGCTCCAGGCCGATCAAGCGCACCGTGGCCCCGGGGCACAGCTGCTGTGTCCTTCGAGCACCAAGGAGCCGGAAGAATGGGGCAAAACTGGGGAGAAATGTCGGAAAATGTAGGAAAACCCATGGAAAACACCTGGTTTTCCAAGCTCGAAAAAATCTGGAAATACCCAGAAAAAATGGATTTCCATTGAAATTGTTCATGGAAATTCCCTCCAGTTTCAATGGAGTGGTTCAAGGGACACTCATGGGAAACTCTATGGTTTCCTCTAGATGTTCCCGGAAAAACCAATCCATTGCAAGATGGGAAACCTCTGAGAAAAAAATCTGGAACTCATGTGGGAAACTATGTTTATAAAAAATGGACACATGTTGGGCAAATTGCCACAAGTGGTGGTGATTTAAGCTGCAAAAACTGCTGGTTTTACGGGTAAACATGTTGAACACATGATTTTCATGGTGATCTAACTTGAAGGAAATGGGATTATCATATATTATTTGTGTGTTGATGACCTGCAAAACAAAATGACTTTTTAGTGGAATATCAGTGGGATATTATCCAAGTGTGTCGCGATCTAATCCGTGCCAAAAACAATGAACATAAAGGATCTCCAAGAAAAAAAAGGGATTCAACGCAAAAATCCGCAAGGAAAACATGCAGTGTCGACCAATAGCAATGACCATCAGGTTGTTGGACTTTGTCATTGCGGCAAACATCTAAAGCAACCCGAAAATAACATGAACAGTATAATTCCACTGCACTAGATTCTTTTTTCGTACTGTTCAAAGCGTTCCTATCTATGTGGGGATTCCATGGGATTTCAATGGCCGCAGACCAGGCGCCATGATTCGTCCTGTGACCATAGCGTTCTGCACGTTCATTTTGAGCTCGTCTCACCTGTAAACTCATCGAGTCTCAGGGGGTTCATGGTGGGGGCGAATGGAAATTGAACCAATAGAAATGGTATAAATAATGTATATTAATGTGGTTAAAACAATTCCATAAACCACCTATTTGGATCTATTTGGGAATGGGAACCATACCACCCATAAAAATGGTGATTTTTCTGGGGATGGTGCATTTATGGCATTGTTTTAACCACATTCATGGGGATATAGCCTTTACTTTAGCTACTTCGAGGATCATCGTCCGCAAGCTCAGTCTTCTCAGGCTTCTCAAAGGTTCACAGCCGGTCCATGAAATATAGCAAACAATGCCAAGTTATTCCAGTATTTTAATACTTGTGTGGAGTCTCTTAGTTATATATATATATATATATTGTCACACACACATATATATATATATAAATGTATATATATATATATATATATATACATGTTTATATAAAATACACGTAGACATATGTGTACATCTATACATATATAAATATATATGCTGTATATATATGGATAAGGCAAAATGTTCCATCACTCAGCACTCACAAAACCTATCAAAACCCTAGCTCTCAGTTCAAAAATCTCGATTTAATCTCACCTTTTGAATCCCAATATCGGGTCTTGGCTGAAGTGACGGCTTTCCAAGAGGCGCGACGACTTGGCCAGACTACTCATCCCTATTCAAGATGGGTGATATATTATATATATATATATATCCGTATCCCAGTGTATTCCGATTTAATATCATCATTTATGGGATTTCAATATATAAATACAAATATCATCCCATCATAAATATTAAATTTATAATATGATATAATTTATCAATTGGAATTTCACATGTTTGCCAAGTTTTGTGGCTTAAATCGGTGGAATCCCCCTTTTGTTCATGGGCGCACGCCTCTGCTGCAGCTGGTGGCCCTTTGGGAAAGTCAAACTGGGTTGCTCCGGAGTCATGCGCGTAGTAGACCTGAGAGGGTCTGTGGAAAACTTCCAAAAAGATATAGAACACAAGTAGATTTGAGTGTTTTATACTGAATTTACATTTAGATAGTTCTATAAAGCTTTTACATCTAGTAATAGTGAATGTTGTTTACATTTATCACTATGTTGTACTTTGGGTCGTTGGGTTTGGGTTGCGACCAAAAACTCAATGAACAGGTTGCCAGGTTTATGGAGGTTTCCAACGTCATGGATGACATGGAGATGGTGACCATTACCCTCTGATAATTTAACAAAACGCTATGGAATGTATGGCCCTTTCAGAGTTCCATGATGTCATGATATACCGTTCTTCAAATGGAGATTTGAATGATGTGTTTTTCATAGTTTGTCATACCTGTAGTTGTATCAGTTTACTGAAGGGTAGGACCTGTTCATTAACGCCTATCTTAATGAAATTGGATCTTTAGAGTGCATTCTCAGTGCAGTCTCAGTGCAGCAATCTGGGCAACCGGGATTTTTGCGGGCTGCGTGGCTGTGTCTATATCCAGAACTGGAGGTTTCAACGCCACATGTACAAATCATCAAGCTTTTATGTTGTAGATATTATTATATTATACTTATATATGATGCTAAAGTCGTCTTGAATAGTTCAAGGAAATGTGCAGGAACTCCCCAGGTTTTCAATGATGGTCAAATTGTCAAATCAATGTTAAATCCATGTTAAATGACTATTTTTCATGGTTTATATCAAATTACATCTCATAAATCCCTGATTTTTTCAGTGGCGTGTTACGCATTGCCTTGGCATTTCCCTCGCCATGTTACGCCCTTGGAGGGCGAGGTGATCTCGCGCCATCCCTCGGGGAGCTGGAGACCCTTCCGAGTCCTGGGGATGGGGTGGATTTCATAGTGACGTTACGGGTGATTTGATGGGATTTCATGGTGATTTGATGGGATTTGATGATGATTTGATGGGATTTGATGATGATTTGATGGGATTTGATGGGATTTAGTTAGCTACTTTGGTCGCGCAGACTCTTGCAGATGTTCGTTGCCTGCGTTCGGCAGAAAGTCTGTCGAAAACACAATGGAGACTTCTTCCGTTGAGAGAGCTCGAACGGTTTTGGTCACTTGCTCGTGGGGTAGTTGAAGCTAAGTGCCTTGACCATGCGATGAAGGAGCTTTGCAGTTTATCAAAACCGCAAGGGAGGCGATTCGTAGCCATCCTCCAATATGGGTATAAAATCCAACTCCTGCCCATGGCACGTGTTTATATATATACCTGCAACTCTGGGTGCATACAAATTCTTATGTCAAAACAGGATTCCTAAGGAATTGGGTACCAATGTTGGCATTTGTGCGGTTCGAACGCCTATTTACGTGTAAGAACGGCTATTTCTACGTCATTGTGTTTTTGTCATGTTTTTACTGCCATCCAACCAACTTATGACAACCCACTGCAAAAACAACTTATCTCAACCAAGTTAAAACCACAAACAACTCATATCAATCAAATTAATCCATTACTGTAAAGCCCTTCCTGCCACACTCTTCCCAACCAATGCGTAGCGCATCACTTTCACCTCCCCCCTTGACAGCACCATCAGCGCTTGCGAACCCAAAACAAATACACCTGCGTCAGGTAACGCTGTATTGAGCGTAGGATCCTTTGACGAGGTGATACACACCTCGTAAGGTAGCAATAGCGACCAATGAAGTCTTCATCAGAAGCTGTGGAAAACATAATTGGATTTTCCAAAAACCCCACCAATTGAATTTGCACCTTCATTTTGTGCACAACATGGAACAACATATGGCATTTCGGTGCCAAAGGAAATCTTGCCATTTTTTTTTGATGGCAAAGATACGCCAAACGTGCAAACCCTTTCAAGAAATGGAACCCAGCATTGATAATGGGATCAGCCTCCTCCTTTCCAATGTAAACGTTGGATTTGTACAGGGACGACATGAAGTAGTTCAAAGCCCGGGTGCAACTTGCCTCACCAGTGGTTGGATGATCCTGTAAATTTATTATGGGAAATCCATAGGAAGTTGTCAAAACAAAATGGAACCAACCCCAAAAATTATGAGGATCGAATTATCAGGAATGAAAAGGAATGGTAAGGAAACATAAAAACGATGGAAACCACAATTTCATACTATCAAAACATAAAACCAACTCTCAGTCAGAGATACTACCAACCTGTATTCTTCGTCATCATCCGTCTCTAATTGGTAGACCCGGCAGAAGTATTCCAAAAATTGGCACAAAGTGGTGGTGAAGGCAGCCTTTGACCAGCCCCCCGTGGGCGCTTGAGAGCCAACCCATCCAAGCAGGGCCCTGTCAATCTTCTGGATGTAGGGTGTTTTTCGGTTTTCCTTGGGAAGCGGTCAAGGCAACATCCCCAAATACATGCATGGGTATATAGAAAGAAACCTGAAAACTTACAAACTTCGAAGGAAACAATGGAACAACTGCATTGTCCAAAAACCATTGCTGCCAAAACTCTTTGCAGTATTCGATATACATGCTGGAAATTTCCTTCACCCTTTGTTCAATGGAGGTCCCTTCCAGAATCTCTTGGAGAATCGTAACTGCAGATGCGGCAAAGGATTTCCCAACGCCCAAAGATATCGTGTGAAACAGGTCAATCTTGTGGAAATCTTCCTTCTGGTTGGGGTTGTGCATGAGCATGCGGGTAAACCAGGGCTCCTCCTCCCAAGGGGCCTCCACTCCCATGGTTGCCAAGAATGAAGGAACAGCGGATGACCTGAGTAAAATTGGCTGCAAAGCAAAATGACAGTAGTTGGATGGCAGAAAAGCATATATCCAAAAACAAATCATAATCAAACAATGATATGATGTGGCAGGAATACCATTGATCCCCCAAAGAAATGATAACAGTGGTTGTCACCAATATATTCTATATTCAACTACAGTTGAAGTAGTGACAACTAAAAGTAAATGGTAATTCTTGAATCGTATTAAGATGCAAATCCTCGTAGTCATAACCAGGGCGACCAGCAAGACAGAGATGACAGATTCCACTGCAATCAGTTTGGCTGGTGGCCCTCCGGGGAACGTTTCTGAAGCTTCGATTTAGCTGGGCACTGGTAGCCTTGGGGTGATGGTGCTGCAAGACTTTTAAGGACATTATCATGTGTATATTTCCCCAAACCAAAACGCTATGAAAACATATCAAATTTGAAAATCAATATGGCTGCCTTTGCACCAGAGTAATTAAATATGGCCAATCGCCAACATTTCCAACTGGGATCAAATGCAGTGTTGTACCACATCTTAGTTGAACACCACTTCGCGAAGCTTCATCTAGTGATTGCAGCACCAGCTTCATCAAGTCAAAGTAGGGGCCATAGTCATCTCTGTAATCCTCCTGGGCCGGCTATGGAACCGGAGGGGTCTACTTTAGCACATGTATTTGAGATTTTTTGGACTACCATCATGTGAACACTTATCAGGTGATCCATAAAAACAAATCTAAATAGTCCAAGAGTCTCTCAAGAGTGATCCCAAAAGAAATCGAGTTTGAAAAGCATTGCCCACGAAGTTGGTGTGTGGATCAACCCGATCGTCGTTGGCAACTGGACCCAATTTGTTTGAGATAGTTCCGCAACCAACTACGCTGTGGAACGAAAACACCAAACACCCATCTTTCTTGTATGTGGTGCCTTCATCTCCATGAATGACAACTGGTAATGCCTTATCCAATTGGATAGCCCCTTGATCCACCAGAGTGAACACTTGATGTCCACCATTCAGTGTTCTGAATTTGGCCCAAAATTCCAACAGCGTGGGCCCACATTTGTCCAAGGTGTTGAATTGTGGGCCCATTCCAAGTAGTTTCTCAAGTTGTCCATGGGCATCTAAAGTTTTTACCCAAGAAGCTACTTTGATGTATGGGTACTTCCTGTCATTCCCAACCTTCCCAGAGCTGATGTCAACATCTAAGCGTAGGCCATGTTGAGCAAGTGTACGGGCGACCAGTTCTTCCTTAGGGTATCTCAGGATGGCACCAAGCTGATTTAATTTTTACAAACAGGGCACTGGCCATAATTTGATGTATACAATAAATGATAGGCTCATATCTATCCAGTTCTCAAAACACATCCAACCCCCAATCATCCAACCAGAAAAAACAATACGTGTATATGTGAAGCAGTCTTTCAAATCAATACCAGGTAACGGAATGTTTTTCATCTCCACGGTACAATGCCCTCAACACAGGGCAAATTCGTGAAGTGGGACAGGAGTTGATGCCTGTGTCACGCTGGTCATAGTCGATGATCGAGTTAGCATTGTGGATGACATCCAAAGCAGCAGCCTCAAAGTGTAACAGGATTATGTTGGAGTGACCCTCAAAAAAAATCGAAACCATGACAACTCAGTTGATAGGTGACTCCGGTTTTGGAGCATGGCTGTCAGACCAACATAAACTATCAAAGGCTCAGAAGCCCCATGATGATGTGAGCATGATAATAGGTGTACCATATATAATCAATCCAATCACTGATCCAATTCCTGAGCAATGCCTGCGGCGTATCACTGGCCGAGCGACGCCTCTGGAGTAGTTCCAAGCGAGATCCACGGCGGCATCAGATGGACCTGGCTCAGCGAACCCCCACATGGTGTGAACCAGTTGTAAGATCATGTATGGCTTACAGACTTTTTGTCTTCCATCTCACATCACCCACAGCGGCAGTCAATCAGATGTCTAGGACTGACTCACCACAACATTTGTGTGACGGAAACATCATGGATTGGATGCGCCCTACATGACAATGTAAGGTTTTCAGCATCTACCTGATGGATTCAGCTCCCACTGGCTTTTCAAAATCAAACAAACATGAAACACACGTGGCCACATCTTTGATGGATGGATGCAATAGTTGGGTAGGAATGGGTAGGACATGGTAGGACCAATCGTTTCCATGAGGTGATGCCAGGGATGTGGGCTCTGAGTCAGGTACCCTTCAAAAGTTTGGGACTTCAGCTTTCAGGGAGCGGTTGAACAACCCATAAAGTAAAAGTTACGATATCACATCAAAAGGGATAATATTTTGCAATTTATGCATTTGTTTTGGTGGCACATCAAACCCAGAAGCTATGTAACCGTTTCATCCCAGAACTCCTATCCCTATTATCCCTGAACTATGCTTTAGTCTCCTTTCACTGAAGTGGCTTCGGGTTTGGCTTTTGCCTTCACCTTTGCCTTCGCCTTTCCAGAAGCTTTCGGCTTCGGCTCACTGCCATCAGGAGATGTCCTCTCTGGCTTGTTGCTCTTCTTGACGTCGGCGAGCAGGAGCCTAGGCGGCAAAGTGGCAGTGAGCTATTACGGGTATTGATAAATTGAACGGTTGATAGTGATGCTAAAAGGTAAAACCAAATGTCAAAACTATGCGAGTGAAAGGACAAGTGAATATTTGTTTGCCATGTTGATCCATGAAACATTTTTAGACACAATGTTAAGCCAAGAAACTTCTGGCGTGGTTCGATCGCGATGAGTGCACCGCACCTTAACGTGGGAATCACAACATCCAAGTCATTGGTTTATCATTCAAAACAATCCAAAATCTGGGGAGCAACCAATGGAACCATGTTGGATGCCAAACCTTATGATAAGAATTGCAACACTCATTTTGCATGGGTGGCACGGTTTCTTCGCTGCATACTTGGCCTTTGCAATCCGATTCTTCAACCTGGGCCGAGATGACCATGCACAGATGGGTAATGATGGATATGGATATGAAAAAAGGAAACTCAGCACATTGAAACCATGTTGAAATTGGCTGCAAACTTTTCTTTCTGAATTTGGGGCATGCGATCGATGCACCAGATGGAAGCAATACCAAAGTGTTGAATCACACTTGATATGGTTCAGCCCGTGACCGAACAAACCTAGTTTCACCAGGTGGAAACTTAAAGGATTGGTAAACAACATATGTGAAAAATGGTCCCCCACGGTCAATGACAGTGTCGCCACCAGACCGTGAATTGCGGCACCCCGGTGTACCTTAGAGAAATGCAGCTTGGGTTTTGGCATCATGTTGTTGACTACATGCCAAAGTAAAACGATACTTTCAAATCGAAATGCAAACAATGCTAGTCAGTCTTGATCTGAGGTACATTTGAATTTCTCGATCAGCAATGCTTCCAGAAAAGCTGGACCAACTGGTTCGTGGGAGGCAAACATCACCACCATAACTTCCCATTTTTGGTGAGGGTCACTGGCATATCCAAACTTGGAATTTGTGAAACGGTTCTGAGGGTCGTGCGTGAATCCAAATTTGAACACCATCGGCTTGTGTCTATTCAATACCTTCTCAAACGTTTCAAGTGCATGTCGCACTACAGCACCGGTTGAAGATCCCACCATAGGAAGCTTGCAGCCCAACTGCGGGTCAGCAAGCAATCCAAGAAAGCATGCTGGAGCTCGATCTAACCCCCAAATGGTCTCATCAAGGTGTTTCTTCAATTCCTATCAGGGAAAGAAACCAAAGGATTCACAGAAACCACATATCTTATATTATCGTTTATTCTTTAAGATTGGTCATCAATGAGTATACCAGAATCAATTGACAAAAACAAAAAACTATACTCGAACATACTCGAACCATTGGGGTGACCACTTCAAACAAGAACCCCTTTAACCCTGACCTGAGGCACTGATTCTCTCGACGAAGCTGGCGACGAAGGTGGAGAAGAGCATGATGACTGAGAGGACGCCTGTGGCACAGCGGTGGGGAAATGCTTGAAAGGGTCTGTTTATAGATAGCCTCTTCGACCGCACAAGTGCGAAAACAACCAAACCATCCAAAAAAACATATGACATTTGGCATTGAAGATTTGCAACCAGTGAACCTCCCGATTGTAGGTGATCAGCTCCAGAAGCCAGGATTCAGAATCATCTTCATGATTTCCGGTAGGCATCACTGGGCTGAGCTAAGATAGTACACCCTAGATGTATTTTGATTCCGATGGTATGTGTTTCGGTTGTCAATAAACTGATGAAGGATAAACTGCAATCATACCTCATAGTTCCACATCGTCATTGCAGTTATATCAACTATGAACGTCTCCTATGTAAGGACGTTGATCAACATGGAAACCCAAAAAATGTAATGGAGTCGGTGCCCTGTTTGCTCGAGCCAAATCAAACACCCACTGACAAATGCCAAAGATTATTCAAAGTACTTTCATTGAAGAATCAACATGTTGCTATGTAAGAAGTGATCCTGGCATCTAAGCAACTCATCGGATGTCTCGACCTCCGCTTCTTCATTCAGGACAAGTTCCGCTTTGAGCTCGGCGAGTTCCTTGAAGCTCGTATTCAACTGGGAGGTGATGTGGTTGAAGTCCTTGATCAACCTCAGAGGCTAGTAAGGACGCAGTTTGAACTCTAGGCCAAGCCATTCAGAAAATTCCACAGCTTCACAATTGGTAATGCATTGGCTATAAGCCTAAAAAACCAAAATAAATCCAAGTACTATCTCCAGCATTTCCATTAGTTGGGGTATGTGCGATTGATGAAGCCAGTAAAATGGTTGGATCGAAGAAACTCTGTCCCAGCCATTGAATCACCCGCTTCAGTCTCCACTGCGGTACAAAGCTTGCGGCATTGCATGATGCGGCCATGGATACTGTCCATGAACTTCTGCAAATCTGGCAGTACCTACATGATGAAGGTTTTTTATTTCCACTGCTATCCAACTGCTGAAGGTAAGATGATGCTACATGCAATGACTTTTCAGATGTGAAGCTACTATCCAAGGGCTTAAGGTATGATTGTGAAACTGGAAGTAACCATCATGCACACACGTACCTTGATTGAAATTACATCAGCTAAGTTCCGATATCCAATCAGGAAAATAACCCCACCTTCTCACCCATTTTCTCAGCTTCCGGTGTCATGCCAGTTTCATCTGCAAGCTCCAACTGACCCGGGGTTGGAAGGGGTTCCTCCAAGGTTGTCACCTAGGCAAGCTGGACCAAACATGCTGTTTCAATAAATGGGTGATAGTAGCACACCACCATCATTTATGCACTCAACACATAGTATGTTGTTGCTTGCAACTAAGGGTCTCCACAATCGGAAATCTCTTGCTGCTTTCGCAGTTCTGATTGTTTGATCGTTTGCTTGGTCTCCGTCTCCACGAAATATTCCCGAATGTTGGGGTTGTATTTCCATTGTCTGCCATCACAACAACCAGCTTTCAACATGCGTCATGTGTACATGTTTCTCAATCAAAAGTGTCTGCATGAGCAGAGGAATTAAACATGCCACAGCCACCGAACCAACGCTTGTGGAAACTTGGAGCAATACGCAATGATTGACCGGATGGATTCCCTCAGTGGATGGGGAATTCATGGGAACTCAAAACATGGTGTGTGTACAAACTTTGGTTGTTCCTGAAACATATTGTAATGTTGGTTGATATGTGCAATCATGTATCGGTGAGTAATCTCCTGACTTTTTCATCTTGTCTTCCGTCAGCCACATGCCTGTGGTTTCCTTCTCCTTCATTTCCATCCTTTCCCGGACCACCAGAACGCGTGCTGCAAATTCAGCCTCGAAGCTCCAAGGATTGATGAAAACATGATGGGTGACATCAACAAGTGCGAAGCTGGATCACATGGACCAATGGTGGAAGTATCTTGGTGACAAGGGGCCCTGAGTTTTTTGTGCTGGTTCCGCTCCGTACCCAAGCGTTCGATAGCTTCAGCCAAAGCTATCTCCAACCACTCCCTACCCTCTCCTCCTTTCATGTACTGCTTGTGGGTCTCATCATCGACGTGGCATTTTTTGGAGCGAGCTTTGATCTCACACATCCGACGTAAACGCATTCTCAATGCGTCATGGGTCATCACCTGGGCTGTTGGGTGAACAAGAAGTTAGGAGAGGAAAAATTGTTCAAGGTGTATGAAATGGTTCCACTATATAAGTGTAGAGGTTCTTCATATTTCAAAACGTTAGGATGGTGCCATGATTGGCTGTGGTCCTGTTATGCATGTAGGATTTTGTTTTTCCAAGCCAACCCCAATTGGTAAGAACAATCAATATCTCAAGACCATGTTCGTGAACATCATTGGTTCAGTGTCCAAATGAACTATATATGATTATATTTGAGGGTAAGATCAACACGGTGGTCATTGCAAACAGGTCATGTCAATAAGCTGAACTGAAGTGAGTTGTCTCACTATGATTTATTTGCAAACCCGAAATCCATAGCTAAGTGACAGCTGACCCAGATGGCATCACCAAAAGTTCACCACAGTCAGCACCATCACCATCATTGGGTTCTGCGTCATCATTGGGTTCTGCCTCAACCTTTTTTGGTTTCACATCCGGCTTGCTTGAAGCAGAAGTGCTTGTCTCAGTGGATGGTGATTCCAGAACCCTAGGTTTGACAGGCGTTTTCACACCCTCTTGGGATGGCACCGGTTGGGGTGGTTGGGCGACCTTAGACTCCAACTCGGCAATTTTTCGTAGCAAAGCGGCCAAAGTTGGTTGGTCAATGGCAGGGGAGGGTTCTAGGCCTGGAGGTGGCGGCGGTGCTTGGGAGGATGCACCAGACCCATTAACCACTTCACCCTCAAAGCTCAAGGCACGAGGTGCAATGCTGGTATCATCCCCACATGGCTGCATGGGTACGGGTGTTGGTTCAACCCTCAGCATTTTTTTCTCAGGTGACACCTTCTCAGTCACAGGGCGCTCTGGACGTTTCAGTGAATGTGTCTCAGTGTCAGCATGACCCGTGGTGCCCACCGAGTCCTGATTCACATTTGTCATAACCATGTCACCCTTTGCTTCTGGAATTGGAGGAGCCTCATGAGCTCGAGCAATAGGCAACATGATTTTTAGATATCATGATATCGAACCGTACAATACTAAATGGAAAAGATACGCATACCTGCATACATGTAAGGGTCATAGACCTGCATAGTCATAACTATATATGATGAATATGAAAGCTTAATTTTTGCAGCTGTCACATCGCATGGTACCCCACATATCTTGATAGTTTGGGGCCAGAGTCTCACACTCATGCAACCAAGGTACATCAGGGACAGCATCATCACTGGCGACGCTGCTGTTCAACTTGTCCACCGGCTCAGCCAACATGGCATCGATTTCATGTTGGGCCTGGGCAGGCAATGTGAGCTCCAGGTTGGGGAAGTGAATTCTTGCACCTCGATATATAACCCATAGAACATCATTGAACCATGTTCAATAGGATATGAAGTTGTACCTCAAAAAAAAAACTTATATAGGATATCCTGTGATAATGTCAGGTGGTGAGATTGTATCGAGGAAATCAGTATCCTATGGCAATTTCAGGTGATGAAATAAAATCGGTGAACATTGTATCCACAGTGGATAATATCAAGCCATGAAATTGAACTTGCGATTTCAATCACCAGCTTACTTGTTGGCATTTTTGGAGAATATATGTTCCATTTTTACCAAGCCACTGCAGGGATTGTTTCCGGAATCTCCTCCTTTGGTTTCAGAAATTGTGGGGCCCCAACCTGACATAGTGAGACACACTGGCTGGTACTTGGAACCCATATTATCCCATGGTATTCCCAAAACCATACATGGAAACTGAAAAGCAGCTGTTTCAATTTAAACCTCATTCTTGGAACATCAACCGTTTGGCGGTTGTTTTACTAAGAGTTGTCCAGTCCCACCTGTTGGTTGTTCAGCAAAGCTTTGGCCTCCTTCAGGGTATGAACTGAATGGAAATTGAATCTGTATGAGCTAAATGGGTAATCAGTAATCCAACATAATTCATGGCTGCACATTGATTGGGATGTACCTGTGCAAACTATGACATTTGATATGGAATGAAAGTCCTTGATTGACTCGAGAAGTTCATCCCTTGAGAGATTGTTGGGGTTCATCCGCAGTTCCATACCCGCCATGTCAGCCGCAATTGTGGCACCACGTGTGAGCTCGCTGCAGCTCCACTGGTTGCTCCGCAATGAGGTGGCCATGACCGAGACACTGATGGATGCCGAATCCCAGTCTGCACTGAGAACCCTAGCTTGGCAGCTCGAAACCCAAAAGGCTTGTGGGGTGATTACCATTTGCAAGTGAGTCCATGCTCAAAGGTTCCAAACATAATCAACCATTCTATGAATCAAGATAAGTATGCGCACATAGCGCAATGGATTTGCACTTGAAGTTGGGTGCGGGTGCAACAATCATGAAGACTGTCATCCTTCAGCGGTTCAGGGATTCAATGGTTTCAGCGCAACAAAATGAACGATAGATGACATTGAAGGATATTTTTCGATTTTTCCAATTGAATGCATCAGGGGTTGCAACCTTGTTGCGTTTGTTGCTGAATTTCGCTGGGGCGTCCAAACAGCAGGAGCACGAAACCATAATGCAAAACATGTTTGGGGTATATATTTTACAGTATAATCAATCACTGGTCCTGCAAAAACAAAGATTTTACCAATCAATCATGACAAACACAACTTGGATCCATGGTTATGTGTTTCCAGCTGTTTGTAAACCCACCTTTGAGCACTCAAAGCGCCAGAAAATCCTGACTGGTACTCTTAAAATCCCAGCATTGACTCTCGAATGTCATCCAAATCCTCTTCAAAATAGGTCCTTGATGGTTGGCCCAAAAGGCAACAATTTGTTGCATTTCTGAACGGCTAGCGAACGGCTTTTGAACGCCTTTTGAACGCCATTTGAACGGGTACGGGTTTTGGGGGGTACGGGTACGGCTTTGAACGGCTCAAATGTTGCCAAATTGTTGCCTTTCCAAGGCTAGAAAACGGGTTCGTACGGGTTAGTACGCCTCAGAACGGCTGTGATAATCAAAATAACAAAAAAACACATTTTAGCTATCCCTGGATGTGTTTGGGCTGCTTTGGCCACAGAAAACATGGTTTGAGTCCTATGGCAATTTCTTTTGGGATTTCTTTTGGGGTCTCAGATGGTCACCCTGCCCGAAAACCGTCCAAAGTAAATAATTAGAACCATCATTGGGGTCCCCGAAAATCAAATGCGTGATGGGAAAACAGCCTTCCAGGCATCTGGAAGGTTGAGGGACCGGTTGCCCTTCAAATAAACTATGACTGGTTTCAGTCGGGCATCACTCCAATCTACATCACTGTTCCAAGACATCATGTTGAAAGTTTGGGGGCCATCTGGCACCACCTCAGGAAGCTTCGGTTGGCCCTGGCCTTTGCTCTTGAGCTTCGGCATGAGTTCAACGGCTTTCCAGCCAAAGCGCATAGGGTACACCCTTGGCTGCACAATGGGTGAGCTGGCGGTTTGGTAGGGGTGCAGGCATGATGGAATGTGATAGGTAGTGGCAATCAAGGATCCAACACTCATGAACTATGTTGATATCTGTTGGTTAACATTATCCAAGTCAAACCAGTGCACAAGTGCACAACATATATACGAGAAAAAACAACATGTCCTAGTGATTCATACTTCTAAATTTCCAAATGGCCTCCTTGAAAGGTAGATGAAAACCGGAAATTGTATTAACCAACAATTGCGATCTTGAACAAAGGACAATGGCAGGAGGCATTTGGAAATTTAGCAGCTCATACTGTGGGATTTCCAAGAGACTATACTCTAGCAACCAGTCATTCTGCCAACAAATTCTTCGAACTTGATTTTCCTACAGTTGTGGGATGTTGTGGGACTCGGTTCTGGGAAGGTAGTAATGGAAAACCACATGTGCAAAAGTGGATTTATACTTCAAAGAACGAGGTGTAGTGTTTGGATGACCTACGATCACCTCGGGTCACTATAGCTCATGAGTAGCCAAGTGATTGGTTTTACCACAGCTGAGTCTTGACAATAACATGCACATATAGGTGAAGAGTTTTTAAGCAATGAACCACCAAACCATGTTTTGGCTACACTTTATCGCTGCATTTCATTCACTCTCAGTATCGTCAAATGGTTGCGCTCATTGACAGTGAATGATCAAATGCAATGATAACTATAAACATTTACCAATTAGTGGTTCGATGTGTGAAACCCTTTCCCATTCACCAATTCTATTCTTTTATGCACCAAGTGACTGGCTAAGCTTCAACTTTGAGTTCCCATGGAACCGGCTCTGGCCCTTCTTGTCAACATAACGAACTGTGGGTTTGTCCTCAGGGTCCTGGGATTCACGAAACCTCTTGAGATGCATTTTCCCCAAGCTGAACCTAGCTGGCCACTTGTTGTTGGTGAAAGCTTTGTGGCGTTTTGGCGTAGAGTGGCCGTAGTGCCCTATCCACCATGCAACTTTGAAGACCTTAGTCATCGATGATCATAAATTGTAACTGTACAAAACTGAAACGTTATTAAAGTATGCACATGTATGCACCCAATGCTTGTGGAAGAAACGCTGCATCAACATGCAATGAGGTATGATCGTACGATCAACTCAAAACAGTTTGACACCAGGATGCTGGCAGCTGGCGAAACAGCCATTGCATTTTGTCATAGTACTCCATGTAACTCCCACCGGGTTGCTCCAGCATAAAGCTTCCCCCACGAGCCACGATGAGAAGGCACAGGAGTACCGATCTTAGTTATACCCAAAGACTTAAGAAACCTATATTGCTGATGGTGACCACACATGAAACTGGGCAGTGTAGATTCCATACAGCATGCGAACAAGCCCGCATACCAAGCGCTAACCAAGAAACCTTGAACACATACAATTGGCTTCAGCCACACAGCTCAATGCTGTGTTACCTTCTGCAAAGGCCACTGAACGCTTTGAGGTCGCTATGTTCACTGGGGTCCAAGTCGAACAGACCACTGCTAGAATTGAAAAGAAATCAGCTTCAGTGCACTGGAGCACCAACCAAACGCAGATCCTTAGGTTTGGAATGGTAGCCACTATGGGCGATAGTTGGTGCAGGTAAAAACCAAAACAGCAAAAATCATACCAAGACCACATTATCATTGGGCATGAGTCACAAAATTACAAACCATAATCAAGAAAATGCAGCCTGGATTCGCAAAACCAGCACTGCTAAGTATATCCATTGGATTTTGTTTGCAAGTTGGTTGGTCATATTGATTTCCATATGTCAAATCAACACGTGCAGCCGGGTAAGTCGTGGAAACTGCCCTCCACACATTTGCAGCCCCAGCGAAGAGCTCCAAGTACTGGATGTCCTTGGGAGATCTTGGGGTGGATGATATGGAACGATTACTGGTTCTTAGACCAATGTGGTTGATGGCAACGATTCACACCCCATGGTTTCGATATCATCATAGTGTGGATAAAGCCATTCAAATTATGGACAGCGAAATCCTGAAATCGACCTTAGAGGAAAAAGCCAAGTATCCTTATCAAAGCTACCAAGATTGCCAGCGAAGTGCACGAGGACGACCACTGCCACAAAGGCCTCAAGAGCTGCGTTGTAGAGCAGAGCGGCAGCCACACACTCTAGCATATTACATGCGCGCATATATATACTATGCATATATGTCAAAAAGCTGGTGGATGGGGAATAGGGTTGGTTAAACACCATGTTGTTGAATGTATTGCAATGTTGTAGTGTCAGAGTCATAGGAATGATCTTACCTGCACTGTTTTGTATGATCCTAATTTCAACCCCTAATTTCAATGATGATTAATTTGTTTTCGAAACCTGACTTGTGCATTACAAGGTTTTTCCAATGATGTTACTGACATCCATGGGGTTGACCTGATCATGAGACGTGGTCCAGCCCAGCCATTCTACAGTTTTGGAACCGAGGATCCTTCGGTGCATTGAGCTGCTCAAGACGACAGACCAGCTGACCCAACATGTCTTCTGTCATGTGTCTCGGCATTGCAACTCAATTTTTTTGGGACTACGATCAGAGCAAACCACAGCTGCGATGTATCGCTGCAGAAGTTTACATCAATGAAATCCAAAAGTCCATTGATGAATCTTGATGAGCTCTTTAGAAAGAACATTGTAGGCCACTGATGTCTGATGTTCAAAGTTCTCTGTGGTTTTCCGAAATGCATCAAACATGATGATATCACTTGGTTCGAGGGTGAAATTATTGCACACCAATTCATTGATTACAGCTGACACATTCTGACACTGAAGGCTGGTTTGGAAAACAGTAACCGTTTTTTGCAATGTTAAATTTCAATTCGAAGTGCGATCAATGACACACCCTGGAAATGAATATATGGGAATGTCTCAAATTAGGAATGCCCCAAGCTCACTTTTTTTAGTAAAAAAAGAAAGGCTTGGGGCATTCCCATATCCAAACGGGATCAGGCATATGTTTTACAAAGCATGGTTTCCAATTCAAAATGCGCCACACCCCTCACCAGCGCCGCAGCTGCCCCAATGACCCAGGTGGATGAGTTCAATCTGGCCAGCTTCACGATCCAACTCGAAGCCAGGACAGTGTTGGCGAGCACGTTTGGGCATTCAACCTGCGCGGGGGAATGCAATGGCTTAAGATGATGGTTACTATACAGATCGAAAATAATCCATACTTGGTCAATCTTCATAAGAAAGGATGGTGAAAACCCCAATCAGCTGTAACCCAAGATATCCCAAGACCATAACTACCAATGATGATCCATGCATGCACTTATACAAGTCTTGAAATGGTGAACCCCAGAGAAGGACATCATTTGTGCTTTTAACCTTTTAACCACTTGATTGCTTTGGTTCGTGGCTCCGCTGCCGCATGTCCCCAACTGGCGCTAAAGGCCGATGGCAAATATTAGCCACACCCCGGTAATCAGAAATGTATCCAGACAATGTGCATTCACACTGTCAATCATCTTGCTAAAGATTGGTGGCCACATGTCTTTCCCTTCAAAGATTGATCAAAACAAACAGGGTTTTCCCAAATTTGAATTATGTTGTTTTGATTCGTATGGTTTTCCAAAAACAAATATTTGCATTAATAAAGTTCATTACACGTTACAATCATCATGGGGTATAGGAAAGCAATATCCTAAAGCCACATCACCAAAAACCGGCTTCACACAGAAGCAGCCCGAGCTGATTGCTCAAACTTGAACTGGTTCTGGGCATCACAGTGCGCACTACCCAAGATAAGCTTCAGATGCTCAAGTTCTCGGCAATGGGGATCGGGTTTTCCAAGCTGACGCCAAACCTTCACCTTGGGTGAGGTAAGTAAACATATCAGGGGGCTAGCGACTATCAGCATGCAGTTCATGGTTAGATACCTTATTCTTTGATGTTTATACGTATATATCAAAAATCAGAAATCATACAGGTTCTTGAAAACACCAAGGCCCAATTAGTGAAGATCAATGATGATGACCGTAACATATATTATTGTGATCAAAGAGTTTCACAGTTTTCTACGTTTATGGTTTGAAAAAATATGTTGAAGTCAGGGCCAAAGAACCCAAATTGAAACCAGCGCCACATTGGTGCCATTGCATGGGGTTTCCCGGCCAAAGTAGCAAATCTGTTTCCCACATCCCTTCAACCTTGTCCCAGCTTTCATACCCTTCCAATGGATGGAATTCTGCAAGTCATCCTGCACATCGATCTCGAGATGATTGTGGGTATGTTTGGAGTTAACGTTCAAAGTGTTGCATTGCTCGCAGTCCTTCAAACATTGAAGGCATGCAGCATAAGCCTCAGCCCTCCACTCCTCAGGATTGGGAAGGTCAGAGGTGGGTGCTCTGGACTTCTGGGATGGTGCTGCCTTTGCCTTTGCCCTTCGTTTTGGTGCAGGTCCTTCACCCTCACCACTCACCTTCTCTGCCTCCCCACCCTCACCCTCTGGGGCTGGTGCTCTACGCTTTCGCACAGCACGCTTTGGGGCTGGTGCTTCAGGCACATCCGGTGCATCAGGGGAAGCTGATGCTTCAGGCGCAGCCGGTGCATCAGGGGAAGCTGATGCTTCAGGCACAGCCGGTGCATCAAGGGAAGCTGATGCTTCAGGCGCATCAGGTGCAGCTGATGCTTCAGGCATAGCCGGTGCTTCAGGGGCAGCTGATTCAGAGGTAACCTTCCTCTTGCGGGTAGCTTTCTTTGGGGCCGGAGCTACTGAATCATCATCTTGCAGTGGGCGCTTTGTGCTGGCTCTGGCCTTTGCCTTAGCCTTGGACTTCGCTGCTGTTTTTGTACCTTTGCTTTTGCTGCCCGCTGGCTTGTTGACCTTTGGAACCTCGCCTCCTTCCTCTTCCTTCTCACCTGGCTCTTCCTTGTCACCTTCCTGTTCATCACCTCCCTGTTCCTCATCCTGTTCATCATCATCCTTTGGTTTCCTTCCTTTACCCTTACCTTTTCCCTTTGCCTTGTTGGCAGTCTTGACTCCAAGTTGATCCCGGCGGGTGATGATGGTGCCACCAGCGGCCACTTCAGGAAACACGGGTGGAAGGCTCTCTGCAGGTTTCTCCTACCCAGGGCTTAAACCGATTTTGTTTTGAAAATCGAAACATGTGTGTATAAATCTTTGACATGAGGTAGCAGTAAGCAGCTTCATGTTGGGGTATCCTTGTGGCCAAACATTGGCAACATGGTATAGGTGAGACCTAGAGTTGAACTGTTCCCGGGGACGACATCATACCACCCAACCAGCCTTGCTCGGCGCAGGATCTGGCAAGCTTGGCTGGGATGCGAGGCTCGCTTCACGATCAAGGAGCTGCTGCATGGATGCGGATTCTAGCCAGTTCTCTGGCTCCAGGGGTAAGGTTCCATCATTGTCACCGGCAAGAGGAAGGGAATCCATAACCACAAGTGGTTTATCAGGTCCTTACCAGACCAGAATGGTGAGGACAATGATGATGGTTATTGATTACAGTGGTCAAGATGATGATATATAAGGCTCATGAAGACCATATGATAATGATACTAAAGATGCTGTTGTTGATCATGGTGATGATGATGATGATGGTGATGCTGGCAGTGGTGGTGATCATGTTTGAGAGGATATGTGATGATGATGGTGGTTATTGTAAATTTGATGATAAACTGTGATGAATATGTTTATGAACACAACCTTGATAATGAAGCGTAACCTACGGTGAGCAATGAGCATGTAATGATTCGTCCTGGAGGCGCCCTATATCCTCAAAATATCAATACATTATGGGTGTAATATTCACTTTTGCCATGATGATCATAATGATGATGATAATACGGATTAGGATGGTGATCAGGATGATCATGATCACGTGGTGGTGACAACAAGTGACAATGATAATGCTCAACATTATGATCAACACAGTAGTGATTTACTTGTCATTCTCCTGGTCACCATCATGGCAAAAGTGCATCGAACGCAATCAGGATTTATATACTGGTATTTGCACCAAAAAATAACTTCCAGGACGATCGTGACACGCTAATAATGGTAACCACTACCATGATCCGAACCAACACCATCATCATCACCATCATCAACAAAGGCATAATAACCAAAATCAGATCGAACATATCAAAATTTACACAGTATAATAACCATCATCGTAACCATCAATATTATCACCGAAGGTTCCATTACAACCATTGTTATCATGATCGCATTTGTCACCACTACGGTGGTTACCATCACCTCCCACATGGACCACACCATGACATGTTGTGAACACCATCATGACATATCATGATCATTACAATAAACCCTGCAATTGTCATACTTGTGAACCATACTGTCATTTATGTATAGTGAAGGACATCTTGATAATAAAGTGGAAAGACAATGGGCTGAGATACTATCCCCATATGTTTTGATGTGTTCCCACCCACGATTGTCATCCAAAGAAACCTCCAACGGGGGAGAGAAGCTTCGCCAAAGCCGTGCAGGACTGCACCATAGGATTCAATGCCCCATTGGACCTCAGAATAAGTGGCGGGCAAGTTGTTAACATGTGACTATGTAGGGTGGATACCACATGATACCACAGGCTCCTAGTCGTCATTCGCTTCTTTGATCTACGTTCGGCCAATCTTGAAAAATGATAAACATGAATAAAGTTCAACAACACCATGTTCACCCATGATTGGAAGGCGATTGGGCCAGCACACCCCGTGTAATTATTGATCTAAGTGGCAAGTGGAGTTGGTTGAGAATCTCCTGCAGTTCATCCACCAAAACGCTCTTGTCCACAATGTCCTGGAGCGATGATCAGTAGAACCCGAGATCGTGGTTTCTTGATGGGATGATCCACTAATATTCACTAAAACCAATTTTGAGAATCTCAACTGTCATCAGATGTCAACTTCAATTCTTTTGTTTCAATATGGATCGACATGATGGTTCGACATGATGGTTAAGTGAAGGGGTCCTACCATGTTGACACCATGTGCTTATAATTGTTATATGAGTTATATGTGCAATTCCTGCAATTGACTTAGAATTTCTTGAAGACATGGTTCACCCAAATTATATGTACAACTGGCACCCACCCCACTCCTCGTTACCACCAGAAGGGACAGCCGCGGCAGGAGCCTCCTCATCAGAATCCTGGACATCGTTTGGCAGACGGTGGCCAAGGACATTCGGGGTCAGAGTTTTTGAAGGGCTGCAGTGGGATGACACATATCCAAAGACATCTGATTTTGTAAGTAACAGCTGTAGCACTGAGGGGAAGGGGTTGAAACAACATGTCATTGCGAATGTGTCTTCTCTAAAGTTGGAACATGCCTTAAACATATGTTGATCTCACTAACGGGAGCACAATAGAAGCTGATCCAAGCCCAGCCGCAGTGGTACCCCCAAGTCCTCAATCAATTCAGCTAGCATCTCGCTCACAGTTGGCTGCTGTTGCTGCTCGGCATGAGGTTGAGGTGGAGCTGGGGTTCCGTGATTGTTCCCGCTGGTACTTGACAGGGCTGTTTCATCAGTTCCTGTTGTTTCTGAAACAGGTTGGCCATGCAGGTTGTTCATCTGCATCTCAACGTCATATGTTTGCCATGGGGTCACTTCTACAGGTTCCGGTTCAACCGCCATTGCTGTTGGAACACATGTGGGCTGTTGCTCCGGGACGGCAACGGGGAGGCTTGCCATTTGCACTGGAGTGGTTGCTCGGGCTGGTGTTGCCACTGGCACTGCTTTGGCTGCTTCCTTTGGCTGCGCTTCATCCAGGGCTTTGTTGAAAAACTCATCTTGCAGTCGTGTGGATTCATCTAGGACGTTGTGTTTCAAACCAAGCTTGTTTTGTTTGACATCATCCAAGTACTGTTTCATCCTCATGGCTGGCGTGGGCTTGTCAACAGTCATGGCTGGAGCTGCTGGGGAATGAGCTTGAGTTGGCTGCATGTTCTCGGGCGCTGGCAAAGCCTGCTGCGAAGCTGCTGGTGCTGCTGCAGTATGACCAGGGTCCTGGCAGTGACAGCTGAAAGGTGTTTGGTGCACTCCGGGTATACGATGATGAAACATTTCTTGGCTTGACATGGTTGTAAATCCTTCCCACCATTCATGAGATTGTCCATGACACACTTTGAGATATACAGGATTGTCCCCAAAATTAAAATCATGGTGTTGGACTTGGTTTTGAATGATACCCCTATGTACCCCTGCTATACTCTGGCAGTCCTGCAGGGCGTCAGAAGCCCGTTGCTTAACCACCACCGATCCATCCTCCTGAGAAGATTGGTCATGGGATATGATAGGGTGTTCTTGATTACTGGGTTCTCTGAGAAGAAATGTAGGCCACATGATTTTGTAACATATCATTGTTGTAGCACAAGTATCAAGTTAGCTGGTCATTCTATAAAGATTGGCCAGCCCGGGGCCACAACCTGCCACCCTGAAATGTCCTGGACTGTCAGGATACCAAGCTCGGACAGAAGCATTTGCAGATCTTTGTCCTGAGGCGTTGAGTCCGGTGGTTGAGAGCGGGGTTGATCCATAGCATCCCATCTAGTGAATGTTTGACCATGGAACACCCGTACAATAAGACTATACCCCATGAATAAAAAATGATGAACCAATCATGTGTTTTAGCACTGTGCTCCTTGGGAAACCGTGGAGGTACGTTTGGCTTGGGCGGTCGCACATTGCCCTTGAGTGTAGATATCAAATGACGGATGGCCCAAGCTTGATCCTGTATCGTCTTGTAGTCAATATTGAGATTGTACAGTGAGAACACCTTTTGAACTTGATGTTCCAAGACTTCAATGTCAGGGACTCTTCCATTCATATTGATCAGGTTGCACACGGGTCTCAGCACCGCACAGTTTGCTTTGACATTGGGTGTGGTTTTCTCCACTGCAAAATTGGTTTCCTTCTTCAACTTTGTGTCATAGTGAACCAATAAGTTTTTTCCATCACGTAGCCGCTGCCTGATTTCGGGCGTGTTGTCCCAAAGTAATGACAAGCCCACAAAGTTCCCTGATGAGTCCTCTGCCACTTCTTTGGGGACGACTGCTGCATCCTTCCCCAAATCCAAAGAGACTGAAGGACTCGCCATGTTCAGCGAACCAATCCCCCTTTGTGTGAGCCAATTGCACTGGCAGGTTTCGAATGGGAATGAATGAGCTGAGAATCTGAGGCTTCCGAAATTTAAAAACAGTGGGAAGATCAGCATAGTTCTGATTGATGCTGATTGCATTAAAGCATATCAAAAACAGAGAGCGTGGCAATCATCAGCAATCTAGCTGTGACGCTATCATTGCAATTGTCTCATGATGCACTATGTTTTGTTTCACAATGTTCAATGAAAAAAATCCTTGGTGACCCCTGCATGCAAAGGCACAGGGGGGATGGCACCTTTGAGAAGTGCCAAGTTGGCGATGGCCGATGAGCCATGCACGGGATGGCTCAAAAGGAGAAAGTCTGATTCAATGGCTTCCGTGGTGTTGCCAGGAAAGTGTTAAGGTGGATTCGATTTCTGAGATCTATTTGCAAAGGTCTCCCCAAAAAACGGTGAAGATGCGATTCACTAGAGGGTTGTGTTTTTGGGATAGATGATGTAGATGCTATCATGTGCTATCCTATTGTGTTTTGGATATATCCATGGTATATCCCTCAATTGGGCACTCTACATAGTATGCTTCAATCCACCAAGCCCAAATGGCTCCAAGGGCACCGAACGCCTCCGAACGCCTGTTCTGCGGCAGACAGGGAATTCCCAGGTTAGAGGTCTGATACCATAGGAATTAGAAAATGACATATGAATTATGCTGCATTGGGAGCAGCAGGTATATATATATGGGTAAATTATAATATTTCACTAACCTGAATTAAGGCCATTTGGGGATGATTCCCGGGCAGGGAATGGCAGGGATATGTATATCTGCATGATAAATGTGGAAAATCAAACAACAGAGATTTCACATGTTTTTCACCAATGAATAGCTACACAAGGGATTTGGCTTTGTCCAAGCGGGGACATCATAAGTGACCCAATTCTCTACGGCTTCACAACGACAAGGGCGTTTTCACCAACGACAATCCCTGGGATCCCTGGGATCCAACCAGAATCCCATCTGGTTGGTGCAATAACCATAGGAAAACCATAGGAAAACCATAGGAAAACCATGGGAAAACCATGGGAAAACCATGGGAAAATGGTGATTTAACAGGGAAACCATGGTATATAAAGGCTGGTTGGTGGTGCAATGTGCCCATCTTGAAACATTATGAAGTGGAAGTCAATGGGGTTGGGATGACATCCCATATATGAAATGGAACATAAAACATGTTTGAAACCACCAACCAGCCATTAATGCTCAGGTAACCAGTACTTCATTACCTGACGATCCTCAAAATTCCCAACCCGTCGGTCTTGAAGGCAGTCTTTGGCCGAAAGATGGAAGGCTCCTGACCGTGCTGCGCAAGCAATGCGCAACTCGACCCCAACAAACTTTGTAGAGGAAAGTAGGTTTCCATAATCCGAAAAATGAAAACCAGGCATCATATCAATGGCCATTTCAGGAACCGAAATTGGAGGTACCTACCGTATATAAGGCCTATGTAAGGGAATATCCCATGATCATAGGCATCATAGCAGAATCCATGATTTTTATGGTCAAACACATGAGCTGCATGGGTCAAAACTATCACACTTCAAACAAATGACTGGTTGAATTTTTACACTTTTCCAATGGTTCAAAATATTGGTACATCAAGTTTGATCGAATCCATGCCCATCTTTGTCATGTCTACAAAACTGTGCTTGCTTGTGATAATGCCCTACAGACGAGGCAGTATAATCCAATATATCAATATGTCAATATATGTTTTTTCTTAAAAAAAAAACAATGGGTTTTTGAACATATGTACCAATCGGATAGATAGATACAGTAATCAATATAGATACTTATATGATATGTGTCTATTTCAATGCTCCAATGCCTCATGTGGCTATGTCTCCTACAGTAGATCAACCTAGAAGTACAAGGTGAGGCCCCCAGTTTTTTCAGTTAGAATAAATCCCATGATAAATCCCATGAACAATATTTAATTCTAGTTATATAAATCCATATAAATCATTATAAATCCATATAAATCTAGGTCTATCATAGTTTATCTACATGGCCATCTACCGTAAAAACCATCAAATTCACCACGTGGCTATCGTCAACAACCGGCTCCGGTGGCTCCTCGTCTCCCCAAGTCTGGACTGACCTGTGGGGCACAGCATAGCTTTGTGAAAAAACAGAGGCAGTTGGGCGGTTCACCCCAGTGGATTACACCAAGTGACTAAAACAGTTAGTGGATTACAATGGATTGCAAGCAAGTGAGATTTCTTCAATACTTTACAAAAACCAAGTGACTAAGTGACAGTAATACTTCGTGGAGTGGAGTTTTTGGAAGTTTTTTGTCCAGTTGGAAGGGGTATGACCTACTAGAATTTGAAGCGTGATGTTCAATTGGAAGACAATGAATAGCCAATGGATTTTTCGGCGATCCATTTTTGCGGTTATCCCATGTTTGACATATCCATACAACTAGGGAATTGCAACAAGTAAAGGCTGGGTCTCTATTCATCAAGTACCAACTGAGTAATTAAGGTTCACCAAACGCTGCAGCAAGACCAGCCACCTGGGTAAATTACAACCTATCGTTCACAAACCTGAGATAAGCAGGTTTGGGATGATTGGCCTACAAACCATCTAATATCATCTAATGATATCTAATGCGGTTTGGTCAGGGTTTGATTACGACATAATTCAAACAAAACCTTAAATTCTAACTCGCATGTTTTGACGGGTTGAACAATTCCCATGAAATCAATTGTTTCATCCCATGTTCTTTCATAACATACGTCCTCCGCGAACACTTCCGCGCTCCTTCCGCGGCCACAGTTTCCGCTTCCGCGGCCACAGTTTCCACTTCCGCGGACGGTCCCGCAGTACAATTCACTTCCGCAGCGCTTCCGCGAACCCTGCAGGTTTTCAGACCCCTTCCGCGAAAGCTTGAGCGGAGCTTCTGCGCTGCGGGTTTTTCACATCGAGGTCATCTTACTTTAAGCCCAAGATAAAACGAATTCATGGGGGTTTTGGTCGCTGCTCATGTGTTCACTACCATTTTTTCACCAAATTCACCATTCACCGACCCAGAATGTATTCCTGGCGCCTCCTCTGCAAAAATCTCATCCTCACCTTGATGCTGGGAAGCTGAGGACAAAACGTGGTGAAGCTATCCTTACAACCTGGGATTTAAGCAGCCAAAGTGGGGATTTATAGTAAGAAAAACATGTTTCTTGAGCTGGTTGGGTTTCTGGATTGATTAATATTCCTGAAGCAACGCTTGAAGAAATTGTTGTTCAACGAATTGAAATGGACGTTTTGCCACCAAAATCTGTAATTAGTTTTAACAAGCAGCAAAATGATGGCCCAATTTAGCAAAATGAGATTGCATCAAACATTTCTTTGGTGCCTCATTCTAACATGCCCTACTGTGAAGTGGAAGAGGAAAACACACACAAAAAAAAAAAAACATGACGCAATTCAATACCAAAATACATGTGAAACTACCAGAAGTATGGTTCCTACCCCTGCATATAGCTGATTTTGTTCTGTTTCGGGAAAGGCAAATAGATACCCAGGAGGAATATCTTCAAGCTATACATTTGTTTCAAAGCCAGGAAACCACAACAAATCCTATGATTTATCACATGGAGCTAGATTCCATAATTACATATAAACCCATATGTCACACGCATTTATTAAACAAATCTGATAGTTTTACCATGTTGTACCCAGTCATATTGCCATAAACTGGAACATCCCACAAAGCCACCACCATCCCAGGCCCCTATGCCCCCGCACACATGGGGCAGTCCGCAAGGTCCGCAAGCGCCGCAGCTGCGACGCCATGATGTTGGGAAAAGTGCTGAGTTGTGGGTCGTCCTTTTCCGATCTAAAACTGGAGGAGTTACCATGAAAAAACATGGATTTGACATGGTTTAACCATCCTAAAATGGTGATATTATGAAATATAGACAACGTTTTTATGCCAACCAACACATGACATACACTGGTTGGTGGTTTTAACCACTCCGAAAAATATTGGGATTATTATTCCCAATATATGGAAAAATAAAATTCATGTTCCAAACCACCAACCACTATAATGAATAATTACAATAAGCTATTCCCAACGGGTTGAGCTCCTCAGAATGCATAGATCCAACAAAAAAACACATTCCGCTGCTTTCAGTGCATTGTGCCAGGCAAAATGCAGCCAGATGTTGAGTTTTAAGCGGCTAGATTGAGGATTTAACATGGTTTAACCAGCGATGACATTCACAATGCATAGATGTGTTTGGGAAGCAATGCTGGAAACTCGTGAGATTTTCACCTCAAATCTGGTTCCAGTTTCAGGTTGTTTTAATTCAACCCATTTTCGAAAGGTCGTCCTTGTGAAGTTTCTGAACATCAAAATCTCAGATGTTTCAGGAGTCCAAGGTTGTTTGACCATCTGAGGTGTGCTTTTCTACTCAATCCGGTGCTTGCAATGAAGGGAACAACCTGAAAACAAGTCCTGTGACACATCTCCCACCATGCAAGTCTATAGTCAGAAAAAACACAGCTTGGTCAGCCGAAAAGGCTACAGTGCGTTAATTAGGCTGGAACTTGAACCATTAAGAATTGTGGCGGATGCTTGTGCTATTGTCAAACAAGGTGTCAATTGCTTGGGTTTTTGGCTGCTCTAGGGCCTAGAGTCTAGGGAAACTGCAGATGCATTGCTTGGGGTACCATAGTGTGGCTTGGTAAAGTTCCACGGATCCGATTGGCAGTGAAAAACATCCCCAAATGGAGAAGAATTTGCTACAAACTATTATTAGTCTATTAGTTATATTATATTATGTTATATTAATTATATCCCAAAGTCATGATATATTGATATCCCAAATATTCATTTATATCTCATTTTCATATTATTAATATTGATTAATATCCTATGATACGCTCCCCAATTTCCCCATTCACAAATGGTTAATCAACCAGTGCCAGATTAATGCTTCCATATCCCCAACAATTCAATTGGTTCATATCACCATTATGGATGGTTTATCTCTCAACTATATCACCATCATAGATGGTGAAGATATATCATATATTTTTTTGGGGTGGGTATTTCATAGTCTTGGTTGTATCCAATCATATCCCATTGTGGAGTGCAGTTCCACTCACTTTTGTGGGGGCCAATTTTATTGTAGGGGCCCCATATCCCATTTTATGAAGCTTAAAATCCCATAGTTATATTAAAATTACCCCAACTGCACCCGCAAATGATATCTGATTGGTGGTTTGAACCCCTCTGAAAAATATGAACGTCAGTTGGGATTATTATTCCCAATATATGGAAAAATCAAATTCATGTTCCAAACCACCAACCAGATATTGTTAATCTTGTTGGTTATATTTTAATCCCATTCAGCCCATTCATATTCCCACTATATTCCCATTAAAATCATCTTACTGGTGCTTAGCAGGGAATTTTCGGGAATGATCCCAGTCATCACTAGTAATAATCATCCCATCATTCCCCCAGCAACCCATCCATTCCCTACGTTTGGCACCAGTAAGTCATTACAATCATTTAATCTGGGTAAATTTCATCACGACCTCACTGTTCTCCCTCACTGGAATCATGGTATTTGAAGGGGAATCATCCCCAAATGGCCGAACTATTCAGGTTAGCGAAATAATATAATTTACCCATATATATATATAATTATAAAAACACACGTGCCATGGGCAGGAGTTTGATTTTATACCCAAAAATGAAATGGTTATAATCGCCCCAGCAATGCCATGTGCACGGCATCAAATGACGATTTTGACCCATCGTTTTGGCCTCGGATGGCATCGCCCTGACGTGGGCAAAGGATGTTGGGATTTTTCAATGACAAATGGCGATTTACCCGCTGGTAATTTAATAAAAAACTATGGAAAGATCCACCATTTTCTAGCTGGGTAAATCAACTATTTCTATGGTCATTTTCAATAGAAAAAGGTCAGTTTACCAGAGGGTAACCATTGAACCATCAGGAGAGGGTTAACTAAATCAATTGGAGATTCGCGAGCTCTACAAATTGCGGGGACAAGGGAAATCTGATACTTGTGTGTGTACGCCTGAAAATGGGTATACCATCAGTTTAGGACAACGAGAGGGAACATGATTTCTGCAGGAATGAATTTAGGATATTGGCGGCCTTGGCGAACCTAACGAGGCGCCCTGGCCACGTCAGTTCACGTCAAGCAGAAACTTGCACCGTGCACCCTAAAATGGTCTGGTCTTATGCTAGAAATCACTGGTTTGATACAGGGTGTCTCTGGGTCAGAATCTTTGTGAACCAACCAGGGTGCTTGGAAAACTCAGGTAGCCAACATTGACTCCCCAAGGCCCATAGATCAGAATCTCTAGATCAAATTGCTGGTTGGTGGTTGAGCTCGCCCTACCCATCTGAAAAATCATGGAGTGAGTTTGTCAGTTGGGATGATATTCTTTCCATTCCCAACTGTTTCTGGAGTTCGTCATCCACTCCATTCCATGGTTCCAGTCACCACCATCCAGCCCAATCCCAACCAGGTCCCAAAGCATCCCTGGTCTCCCCATGACCAGAATTTGCTGTCTCCAATGAATCAAGAAAAAATTGGAGGTTTTTATTCTCAATCCAAATAAAACACAATTTGATGAATCACAGGGGAAAACCCCAAAAAAATATAACTAATTACTATAGACATGGTAGCCCTATCACTACAATCGCCTTGAACAAGAAATAAAAGTCGATAGAGGAACATCATAACATGCTCGAAATGAAAAAAACAAACAGCAAACTGAAACCATCAGCCAGTTTATATCTAAGAACAATTACCCTCATAGTGATTAAACGTAAATTCGTTCCAGGACCATCAAACACATTTGAGCCATTAAAACAACTTTATTCCATCTCATTATACTAGCCGGCTGATAAGATAGGTTTCCCTGATATGGTTTATACAAACCCCATAAATCCCAGGTGGTATAACTCATTACAATAGCCAATCAACTAGGGCAATTGTTGTTTCCGTTAATGGACGTTAATAGTATACATGTCATATCTTTGAAAGCGCCAAGCCTACCCTGGCGAACCTCAAAGGCAGCGGCGGCAAATTCAGGATGGAACTTCCGAGTTCTCCTTGACCGCTGACCGCATGCGAAGCATGCTGACCGCATCAGCGGATTCTGATTTAAGCATCAAACATTTGGATTTAACCCCAATGGAAACATACAACAAAAACTATGGAACAAATCACTACCAAAAACATCAAAAAACTATGGAAAAACCACAATTTGTTCGTGGGGAAATCCACAATTTCGACTGGGCCATGTTCAATAGCTATGTAACAGTCATTACCAGCGGCTAACATGGCTTATGAAGCAAAATTACAGTGAAAGCCTGATCATTGGATGGTCAATCTGTGGTCCCTGCACCATGGCCAACATGAACTTTGGGGTATCCGACTGCAGTGCGTGGAAAGGCTCAAACGTTCGTCAGTAGCCTCTGGTTATGACTAACAGTTTGCCATGGTATAGATGGCCCTAATCGAAATCGATGGTTTACCTATATTATAATATTATAAATGGTGATTTTCCATGGCAAACTGTTAGTCATAACCAGATGGTAAGTTATAAACCCAGCTATAAATGGACCAAGTCCCACCAAGCCCCAACTCACTGGGTCAAACGGAGGCAATTTCAACGATGATGAGCATTGAAGAATACCACATTTTAAGACCCATATAACTATGGTAAAGTGATGTAAAGTGATTATATTTATGGATGTTTATTCTTGGGATATCACTAAATGAAGGAAAACAAACATAGCTATTGAACATGGCACATAGAAATAGTTGATTTGATTTACCTATAGCCTATCGCCCATCTCCTCGTGCCAGCCGCGGCAACGACAAGGACAGGGCCCACTGCCGCACCTGGAGGGCTGCCGGTGCAACGGATCTCCGAACCATTCATCTTTTTTAGCCCAAAGTTGCAACGGAAAACCTAGGGTTTTAATGGGAAAATCATAGGAAAACATAGGAAAATGGTGGTTTAGCCTCTGGTAAACGTTTAACTACGGAAAATCATCATTTTATGGCTAAATCAACTATTTCTATGGGCCATCTTCAGGTTCGCAACCTGTAACAAATTATCAGAGGCTATCTACAAGGTGGTACCACATAGTTGGCCAAGTTGGTTTATAACTAGAGATGATTGATGATGATTGTGGGATACCTGCATTTTCCAGAAACACGTTTTGTGAACATGTGAACATGTTCAAACCACATTTTACATCATTGTTCTAAATATGTTTTCTCACCTTATCATGAGTAAAACACAGTAAAGCCATAGTGAAAACCATAGGAAAACCACAATCTGTTGGCAGCCAAAAACATGTTAAAACATGAACCATCTTGGTCACCCAGGGCAGCCAGTCGTTTTGTCGGAGACCTTGTCCAGTCGTTCTTCCGGGTCCAGCTCCGCGATCTCCGGACGCCTCCAGCGAAAGATCAGCTGGCTATGGAAAACAATCAAGGTGGTGACACATTTGACTGTTGGGGGCTATGGAAAACGGCTATATATATATATGTATATATATATAAATCGAACTAGTGGGGTGAAACTCAACAAACATAACTGGGGTACCACATTTCATTGGCTGCTATCATCTGCTATCGCAGCATGAACGGGAAACAACTTACAATGACCAATATATATTTTTTTTTTGAGATATTTTTTTAACCAAATTTATATGGGCTCAACAATATCGGGATGTAACTCTGGATAAATCTACCTGAAACCGCACCATTTATATAAATTTTGTATTGACACATAATAATTTATATCTGTTGGTTAGTGGAACAGCACACATATATTCATGAATATTCATGAATCTATATTGAGATAAAACCAATAGATATCATTGGAATTTAGTTTAACCAAATGAGGTTTGTCAACCGTTCAAGTATCCACAAATAGCAACCTCCAATTCTACATGAAGCCAGATACAAGAAAAGCACAGCAAATTGAACGCGTTCTTATTGGTCCACTGGGCTGACACATGAAAGTAGGCCAAGTCCACCAACGATATACATTCAAGTGGGGGTGACTTGACCCATCCCCACATGCCGTTTCTGTTCCTCGAGTGGATTCCTGTTTGCAATAGTTGAAGAGTAGCAATCTTTTTTTGGGATGTTTAACAAGCATCATCATCAACCAACATCACCTTAGAATTCCCTATTTTGATCAATGGGAATTTCAGGAACCTAAATTGGAGGTACCTACCATATATAAGGCCTATATATGTAAGGCCTAAATTTCAGGGAATATCCCCCCAAAATATGGCCTTATATGGTACAGTACCTCCATTTTAGGATCCTGAAATTCCCATTGATTTTGACTTCTCCCATGACCGGCACGTCTATGACCAACCGAAGGATCAACTTTCATCCCATGACCGGCACCACACCTTCTTTCCGAAAAGAAACTGCCTCAACGCGCGAGATGCCGCCATGCGAATAGGGCTGAGGGAGTACGATATATATATATATATTATATTGAGATCACATCGGGGATTGCAAATGTTTGAGAAGCATCAATAAGAAACTCAGGAAACATCCATCCAAGCCTTCCGATTCCCAAAAAATGCCAAAAGATGGAGGGACATCCAATTCTACCTTTGCAGGTTGCAAGCCATCACTCTCTTCCTGACAGGCAAGCTGCAACTTAACCCACGATGTTGTCCTCAATGCACAACAGCTACAGGGACACGGTCCAGCTTAAATGTATACATATATAATATTATATAATATTATATACATTATAATACTGGTTGGTCGTTTCAACCCCTCTGAAAAATATTAATCAGTTGGGAGTATTCCCAATATATGGAAAAAAAGTTCCAAACCACCAACCAGTTATAATATGTATGCATTACATACTTTCAACAGGGACTTCAATCCAGCCACCAAGCACTTCCCAAAAGTTGGGACCCTGGGTTCACTGCTTGTTCATGTCATGTTTCTAATAGTGTATACTTCCACATTTCCTCGTGGTTTCCACATGTTTCAACAACATCCCACAGATCAACCTCGAATGCGTTTCTTGCTGATTTTTGGCCCACCAGTCCTTGAATCTCTATGTTTATACCCTCTGGTACATAGGACAAACTCATGGGAAATTCCACGTTCTTGAAGCAACAGACTGGGGAACATCATCTATAAACTGATATGTAGGTTTTCAGTTCAGCACCTTTCCCAGCTGGCACGGAACAAAATGCTGCCTGAGGAGTCATCCAAAGTTGCTGACATGGCAAGGACAGAAAGTGCACTGCTGGTTTCAGCGATGGGAGTCATCGAGAGGTAAAGATCATCTACCCTAAATATCCCCAAATAGGGAGGGAGCATGAAGACAATGGGGTCATCATCGCAATTTCAGGCAATGTCAAAACAGAAAACATCCTCATGGTCGAAGTCCGGAAGATCGAACATCATTGTGTTCTCATCGTGTGACCCTAAAATGGAGAATCAAATCGAAACTACCCTCTGGTAAACTAACGTAACTATGAAAAATCACCATGTTTAATGGGTCAATCATAAATGGCAATTTTCAATAGCTATGAGGGTATTGAGTACACTAAATAAAGCCACAATGGGATCGCCAAATTGGGAATTCTCCCAAAAGAATTGGCTTGGAAAATCGGGAAACCGCCAATACCTTTTTTGGTCTCAAGTCGTTTTTTATCGTCCAGTGTGTGACAGTCACCCAATAAAGAGCATTCTTTTTGGTCGTTGCTGGTGTGGATGCTGTTTGCGTTGCAGCTGTTGAGGGCTTCAAGGCTCTGCCTATGAACTTCAGCTGCGGACAGTCCGACAACATGCCCAAAAAATAGGCGTATCAAAGCAGCGAAGAGAACGAAGACTTCCGTTCCAAATAACATGTTGATCTCTGGTTCACCAAAAAATGTGATCTTTTGGGGAAAACTAGGTCCCTTATTTATGGCATCCCTCATCATGCCACACCATGACACAGGGCCGGAGTTTCCGCTACATGGATGGATAACGGATAACGACGCTTTCACAAATTGCGGGACCCAGGTAACCACTGCTATTCCAATTGCCATGCGCAAAATCTATCCAGACGTATGACACAAGAACTTCTGGTGTAGGAAAGTCTAGTTTCATACTCTCAAAAGCGTGGCTTCTTTGAAAAAACATGAAACATGTTCTGCCACATGTTCTGCCACATGTTCTGCCAAGACGAACCACTCCTCATTTTGGGTCGAATTTCCACCGCGCTTCAAGCAGCACGATCAGAGCCTCTGAGAGATGGTGATGACTTGTGGTGCAGATGGCATTGGGCGAACCCGACACAAAATTTGAAACTGCCAGCTGTTCAAAGGGTTTCTCTCTGATTTGTATCCAAGGATACTGTGGGCAAGTTTACGTCTCAAATTCTCTGACAAAATAGATGATCAGGGCAAAAATGAATCCGATCAATAGTTCTTTTGGACAACTATCATTATCATACTATCACAATTTTCACGAATACGACAACTACGACCATGAGGACCCGATAAGCTCTGATGGGAGGGTCACCTTTGGGGGGTAGCGACCCCATTGGCACCCCAAAGAAATTGCGGGCAGATGCCCAAAATGAATCAAATGACAGAACCCTGCAACTCCAGGCTGGAAATTTTGAACTCGAGCCGCGTGGTTGCAGGCCATAATATGTCCTTTCAAAAAATCCTTACAGTCTGCTCACCTTTACCGAATTGCAAACAAGAGTATGACAACTGTCTGGCAACGTCACTCGCTCAAGGTTCTGATTGAAATCGCGTCCAAAAGCCAAGTTTTGCAGGCTGCTTGGCAAAGTCACTTGCTCAAGGCTCTGGTTGTACGCATCACCAAAAGTCAAACTTTGCAGACTGGTTGGCAACATCACTTGCTCAAGGCTCTGGTTGTACGCATCACCAAAAGTCAAACTTTGCAGACTGGTTGGCAACATCACTCGCTCAAGGCTCTGGTTGTACGCATCACCAAACGTCAAACTTTGCAGACTGGTTGGCAACATCACTCGCTCAAGGCTCTGGTTGAAATCACTGCCAAAAGCCAAGTCTTGTAGGTTGCTTGGCAAGTTCACTCGTTCAAGGCTGTCGTTGAATTCTTCACAAAATTTCAAACTCTTCAGACTTCTTGGCAAAACGGCCTGTTCAAAATTGTCGTAGTCACGGCCTACAAAGAGACTCTGAAGATTGCCTGGCAAAGTCACACGATCCAATCTCTGATGAATGTAGGAATCGAATGTCAAACTTTGCAGACTGGCCGGCAGGGTCACGCGGTCCAGACCCTTGTCAAACATCTTGCCAATCGTCAAGTGTTGCAGATTTAGTGGGAATGTCACTCGTTCAAGGCTCTGGCGAAAACTGTCACCCAACGTCAAGCTTTTCAGATCGTTTGGAAATGTCACTCGCTCCAGGGACATGTTAAAAAATTCACCAAGTTCCAAAGTTTGCAAATTGCTCGGAAAAGTCACATTGTCAAGACTCACCTGGTTCATCCCGCCAAGAGCCAAGCTTTGGAGATTGCTTGGAAAGGTCACTCCTTCAAGGTTTTGGCGGAAATTCTCACCAAAAGTCAAACTCAGCAAGTTGCTTGGGAACGTCAACCTTTTCAGGCTCTGGTTGAAAGAACCACCAAATGTCAAGCTTTTCAGACTGCTTGGTAAGGTCACTCGCTCCAAGCTTCTGTTGTTGAAGAACTCGCCAAAGGTCAAACTTTGCAGAGTGCTTGGAAAGGTCACGTGCTCAACACTCCTGTTAAAACCATCTCCGAAGACCAAACTTTGCAGTTTCCTTGGCAAACTAATGTATTCCAAGCTGTGGTCAAAGTCGAAACCAAAGGTCAAGTCTTGCAAATTGCTTGGTAAAGTCACTTGCTCAAGACTCTGGTTAAATTCAGCACCAAATGCCAAGCTCTTCAGACTGCTTGGCAGGTTCACACGTTCAAGACTCTGGTCAAAGTTGGAACCAAAGGTCAGGCTTTGAAGACCGCTTGGCAACATTACATGTTCTAGACTCTGGTTAAACCCATGACCAAAGGTCAAGCTTTGCAAATTGCGGGGCAAAGTCACTTGTTCCAGGCTTTGGTTGACTTCATTCCCAAATGTCAAATTTTCAAGGCTTTTGGGGAGATAGTACAAACACTCATTGGGCGCTATACTTGACATCTGTGTCACCCCTTCGAGTGCAAACTCTTCTGTTGGGACTGAGAATCCCTTGGCATAGCACCATGCAGCGTATAAATTAACGGGGATGAAAGTGCAGGACAGTGTTGCAGTCCTCCCCTCAACGCCTTGCTCTCGCAATGTCTGGTGAAGGATCAGCGGCAGAGCAAGATAGTGGAGAACAAGAGTTGTGCCCCTCTTCGGTGGAAATTGCTCCGAAACCATCTCGCGTACTTCGCGGCCCAGAGTGGAAGGACCTACATTCAAAACGCACCCATCACCACTTAGGCAGAGCACGTGAAGATCAATCAGGTCGGAACCATTGGTTGATGGCCCCACATAGCCACCAGCAGCACTGTTGGACATTGCAGTATGCGTGCGTCTGTTCAACAAAAGGGTGAAACCAAAATGCTCCTAAAAACAATGCTTTGATGATTGACACCCGCAGGAACACGGCATTTTGGAAAGCACACGGAAAACACAGTACTCTGGGTTTGTCACCAAAAAATAAAGTGGCTGGACCACAGCCACACATTCGAAGACATCACATATATATATAT
>Ga0126342_10000205_pt1 | contig 51664 bp, 40 predicted proteins | sample Cyp1metagenome_FD_92528 | JGI IMG/M metagenome (GOLD analysis project Ga0126342, IMG submission 92528) | Coral microbial communities from Lord Howe Island, Old Settlement Bay, Australia - Cyphastrea 1 metagenome | ecosystem: Host-associated > Invertebrates > Cnidaria > Coral ...
ACCTTTTCGCGCACCTGCATCTTCTTTCTTCTGATCTTTTCTCTTCTGACTCTTCTCCCTGCTGACTGCTTTTTCATCTCTCCATATTGTCGGAAGTTTGACTTCCAAACTTCCTTCGATGAGTAAAGTAATTATATAAATTAAATTCATATTCACTTACTGTACTAGTAGAATTATGAGTAAACGTACATATTTGCTATTAAGATCTATTAAGTTTCGCTAAGTCTGAAAATTTATCATGATATCATGTAAATTCGTTTACATTCATTTACATTCATTCCATTTACCATTGGTAGAATATCAATTCATGGAACATCCACAAATAAAATGGATGATGACTGGGGGTACCCCTATTTTAGAAATGGTTTATACCACCTATAAAAATTGTGATGACTGGGGGATGGTTTATGGCATTGTTTTACCCAATTGCCCATTACTAACCACTATTGCTCATTATGAACCATTATTACCCATTACTAACCATTACTAACCATTATTAACAACTAAAGAATTTACCCATTTACCATTAGTAGAAGATCAATGAACCATTAGTATCCATTAGTAACAATAATAAACCACCCATGGAATGGTTTATACCAACTATTTATGGTGATTTGGGGGATGGTTTATGGCATTGTTTTACCCACATTAGTAGAATATCGATGAATATCCATGATATCAAGGCACCGGGTTGAAATCGATCATCTCCGACGGCTCCTCCCCGCCACTCTCCGAGTTGGCGTCGCCCTTTTTCTCGTCGCCCTTGGCGTCGCCAACGTCGCTCAAGCCGGGCGTGGAGGCAATCCTTGGGCGGAGCGGCTTTTAAGAAAGCTATGTGGATGGGGACTCAGCAGCTGAGACTATTGGGATTCCTATGAAACCCTAAATATATATATATATACAAAAATATATATATATATACAAATATATATATATATATATACAAATATATATATATCATGGGATTATAATACATTATAATGGGATGTTTACCAGCTGGTGCAGGATTTCACAATGACTATCAGCTGTGTGCGCACATTGCCAGTCTTGGATAGGGTGCATCCTTTTTAAAGCGGCATGTATTCTCATTCATAGCGACAGAAAAGGGAACACAAATGTTCAGTACTCCCGTGGAATATCGTACAATAATCCAGCTGGTTGAACCAGGGGCATAACCCCAGCCATGAATACCAACATGTTATACATACCAACAAAACATGAATACCAGCTGGTGTTATATGAATAACCATGCTATGTCTCCAGGGTCTGCAAACTATGGTACCCCCCCAATCTTGATTCTCATTGTGTCGGCTCCCAATCATGAACCGTAACTGTCACTGAAAAGCATGGTGTAAAATGACTCATCCTGGACTCATCCTGTATTAAAAATAAACTGTAACAAAAATTATCCCGGCAAGAGACCCCAAACAGTGTGCTTAAGGACATGCAGGGCAAAGTTAAGGGGGGAGAAACAGAAGAGGAAACATGCATCCAGTGGGTTTTTCAGGTGCGGTCACGGAACGGAGCTATGCAGCCGTAGTTTTTATTCCCAAAGAGGTGCATCAATGTGAGTGGCAGTGCGCGATGCCGCGGCAGCTGCTGGCAGCGGCAGCAGAAGGTCAAACGGTGGCTGGCTTGTCGCGATGCCGCGGACATGGGTCAGGTTGTGTCCGCAGCATACGCTTCTGCCAAGCGGGCGTGCACAGCGTTCCAGGTAGGGGCTTGGTGCGCTGACCGAATGCAGCCGCCAGAGTTCTGCTTAATGCGTGCGCTCCAGCCACCACGAGCTCGCCGGCCAGAGGTCTCTTGCCAAGACCTCTGGACAAGATATCTATAAGAGATATCTCGGCAAGATCTCTTTATGAGATCTCTGTACAAGCTCTCTATAAAAGCTCTCGAGGCAAGAGTTATGTAAGAGACCGCTTGGCAAGATCTCTGCAACAGATCTCTATGCAATGTCTCTGTACAAGATTTCTTTATGAAATCTCCTGTGCAATCTCTCTAGAAGAGTTCTCTTGGCAAGATCTATGTAAGAGACCTCTTCGCAAGATCTCTGCAACATCTCTCTATGCAATGTCTCTGTACAAGATCTCTATAAGAGGTCTCTTGGCAAGACACTTGAAGAGATCTCTCTATAAGAAATCTCCACACAAGATCTCTGTCAGGGACCTCAAAGTAAGGTCTTGGTTCAAGCTCCCTAGAAAAGATCTCTGAGCAAGATCGCTGCTCTCTTCACCAGGTCTCTGTACAAGATCTCTATAAGAGGCCTCCTGGCAAGATCTCTGTACAAGATCTCTATAAGAGCTCTCTCTGCCCAGATCTCTTTAAAGAGGTCTCTTGGCAAGACCTCTGGAAGGGATATCTGTAAGAGATATCTCGGCAAGATCTCTTTATGAGATCTCTGTACAAGCTCTCTATAAAAGCTTTCTTGGCAAGATGTATGTAAGAGACCGCTTGGCAAGATCTCTGTAAGGGGTCTCTTATAGCAAGATCTCTTAACAAGATCTCCACAAGAGGTCTCTTAGCAAGATCTCTGTATAAGCTCCCTCCAGGAGGTCCTTTTGGCAATATTCTGTATGAGATGTCTCGTTTTGCGCGGGCCTGCGCAGTCGAAATACACATGAACATTTCACAAGAGCCATTTTGTGTGGAAATTTAATTGAAAAGCGCCGGAAGCTAATCCCGCGACACCCGTTTTTGTGCGAGCCTGCACAATTGAAATGCACATGGACTTTTCACAAGAGCTATTTTGCATGGGAATTTACAGGAAAAATGGCCGCGGACACCTCCGGGGACATCGTTTTGTGCGAGCCTGCGCAGTCGAAATGCACATGAACATGTGTGGAAATTTACAGGGATGCCGCATGTGTCGCCCACGGCCATCGTTTTGTGCGAGCCTGCGCAGTGGAAATGCACATGGACATGTCACAAGAGCCACTATGTATGGAAATTTACAGGGAATTGGCCGGACACGGATGATACCACCTCGATTGAACACCGGGCCTTAACTGTTACCATAAGAACCCCTCAGTGTGGCCACACTGTTTGGGGAAATATCAAAAACTCATGTATACAACTATTTATTATGTGTATAATATTATATTTATATACAGTGACCCTTCAGGATTGCAGCTTTGCCAAGTTTCTGCTTGCACAACTTCTCGAAATCTTCAAAGTCAGGACGCAACCTTGGTCCAATTGGCCCTGGTTTGGGGCGGCTCCGTAGTGGGGGATCCCCAATAGCTGGTTTATTTCATGGAAAATCCATCTATAAATGATATTAAATTTGGCTACCCCCCATGACTTAGGAAAACCTATGGAAACCTCCATTTATACCTGGAGGATTGTACATTGCCAAATGATATGTGTCTAAAAATGGGCTATATTCTCCAGTTATGGCCATTCCACTTCCTGGAAAGCGGATTTGAACCATTTCTTGGAAGATCTGAGGGCACCGAACGAGGGGTAGGATCCTCCTTTTCTTTCTCTACAGGGAACTCGAATATAGATGTCAAGTACTGACATGTACAGTCAGTAATTCTACCTTTTTGCCAAATATTACATCACACATATCACACATACCACAACGAGATCTGGTACGTTCCTGATCTCGTCCATCTGAGTTGGTTATTCTGAGAGGCAACAGAACATGTGTATAATATCTGTATTAATACATGAGTCATGATCATGTTGGAAAAGAAGAACATAATGATGCTATATACTCAAAATAAACATCAACATATATACGTATGTATATATATATATATATAAATAATAGTAACATATCACATTTGCTCATGCAATAGTACGTGGAATGTGATTCATCTACGTAAATTAAAATAATTCACTAACATGAGATAGGCTATATTCAGATACTTCCCCTTAGAGTACTAACATGTACTAACCATCATTCCAGGGTTCGGTCGCGACGTGAGGTCGTCATAATTCACCCAGATATATATAGTGGATGCCTATATATATATTATAATTTATATAATCAATATAAATTATAAATGTATGGAATTCCACATCATCAGGATATATGTGGAGTATATTGTCATGGAAGACATTCCAGATTCATGGTGTTTCATGGTCAGATGCCCATCCCCCAGCCTTTTTTCATGGCCCTTCGACAGAGTCGCTGGTTCACCGCCCGCACGGGCGTCAAGGTCAAGCGCCCTTGGCGGATTACGCCGATGGCGTAGCTGCACGCGGGATTGGCCACCACTGTGGAGCTCCTGGTGGGATGGGGATTACCCTCTGGTAAACCAACCGTTTACTATGGAAAATGGCACACGTGTAGTTGATTTACCTACTAAAAATGTGAAAATAACGATTTTTAACGGGTAAATTAACTATAAATGGCCATGTTCAATAGCTTTTTGTATGTTTACCAGAGGGGATGCTGGGAGAATTCTATAGGGAATCCCTATGATCATAGCCTAATCACAGCCGGACGGCTCGGTGTTGGTTGTGAAATCCTGCAGCACTTGATAGATGGAATTTATACATCCAAAAAAAAAAATCCATGATTTGCAGTGTTTCATAGTTACCTAATAGGTCCCAATAGTTACTGTACCACCTGGTGCAGGATTTCGCAACCATCCACAATAGGTATGGTATGGTATGGTATGGTGGGATTTGATAGGGATTCATAGTGATGTGGAGTGCCATGGTGGGATTGCCATAGGGATGAATATTTTGTGATATACATTGGAATTTATGGGGATTCATGTGGGATTCATGTGGGATTCATATGGGATTTTGAAGGTGATTTATATAATGGGATTCAGTCGCATGGTACTGCATAGAATGGGATACTTCTGCTTAATATGGTATAATTCTAGGGAATCCCCATGATTCTATGATAATATTAAGACATTCATACGGATTCATAGAGATTGATAGCATCTAATATAGGGATTAATAGTATCTAGTAATTATCTAATAGGGACTAATATGAGCTACCTTCAAAACTCTATTGCCCCAACATGGAATATCTATTTTTACTCCGTTCAGTCAATCATTTCGAGCTAGTGGCAGTAGGAAAGAAACGAAGGCGGAAACGAAACCAACAGAAACCCGTCACAGGAAAGGAAACAAAAGGAAAACAAGGGAAAAACAGGTAAAGACCAAACAATAACTCCATGATACACCATTCTTGACGTTCGCTGCTCAAATGAAAATATAACAACAAACTTTAGTTGTAAGGTTTGCCGCAACGTTAGATAGCGACGCCTTCGTTTTTGCAGGTTTTGACCTATATTAGCCTATATTCCATTCCAATACATATCCCGTATACTGTACATAGACCTTTAAAAGGTGGTAGCCCATATGGATTGATGGGGATTTTTATACGGATGGATAGGGATTCATACGAACTCAATATGGTTAATAATGGTTAATAATGGTTAATAATGGTTAGTAATGGTTAATAATGGTTAATAATGGTTAATAATGGTTAATATATGTTAATAAATGTTAATAAATGTTGATCATGGTTAATATGTAGTCCCTTCCCCCTAATATTAAACACCGCCATCCAAAATGGTCCCAAATATGTGTCAATCCCCTACTAGACTAATTATGGTTTATGAGGGGTGCTTAATATTAGGGAAAGGATTTTCCCGGGAGACATGATGATTGACCAACAAAAAAGGTGGTTGATCAACAAGAATGGGGAGAAATTAATCCGTTCAACAATGAGGATGTGATAGACATACATAGGTTTGTCCCCGTATTCCCGACTTTTAACCAACGCCCAGAGTCAAAGTATGCCGCTGCTCGTACTTCTCATCGTGGACATCCTCCTCCGCGTAGTGTTCATTCTGATTCAATTTGTACCTCGCTGCCCGGCTTCCAATGGTGTCCGCAACCCTTTGTTTCCTCAAGGTGTGCTTAATCCAACAGAACTCCGCAAAATCCCAATAAAATCCCAGCATCTTCCGGAACATCTTCCTAAACGGAGAACCAACCCATCAATCCTGAAATTAGGTGACTTATCATTTTCTATTGGAACTAGATATATGATTATATCATGTTTCTGTTAAATATCTAGAAATTGTCTTGAAAACCAGGTTTGAGAAAAACACAAGTCGCGGAATTTCACATCATGTCTTGGGATATAAACCTTAGACTTCCATCCAATCTTCCAATCACCAGCTCCAACACCTCCCCAACGCCCGTTTTGGCAATTTGGGCCACGTGACACGAAGCGCAGCCTTCGGGACTTGGGTTTCAATTCCACCCGATCCAGGTAGCCTTGATCTCCATAGGGTCGATAGCTGGGCCGCAGGGGATACTGCAGCAGGTACCTGGGTCCCTGGATGCCCTGGGCGGAGAAAATTCACAAATCATCCTGGATTGGTTTAAGGAACATTTTACAGGAAACCCTCTTGTTTAATGGGAAAATCTATGGGAAAATCTATATGCTTTCCTGTAAAAAAAGTCCCTTCAATCAATCCAATGACCAAAGCGAAACCAGTGAAAAACCCATCTGAAATAGATCGAAATAGTGCTTTCAACTGGGATGATTGGCACTGATGATTGGGATGATTGGCACTTGATTGTCGATGATTGGCACTTAAAGTGCAAATTGACTACGAAGAAAAGCGGATCACCGTGGTCCTCTGGTTTTATATGTATATACATATATTATATATATATATATACATATTACCCTCTGGTTATTTAACATAGCCATGGTATAGATGGTCTATTTATAGATGGTTTACCGTTCTTAAAAATGGGTGGATCTTTCCATGGCAAACTGTGAATGTCATAACCAGATGGGTCATATCAGCAGGGAGTCGATGGGCCGCCGGCTCCAAGTTGCATGTCGCCCACGAAATCGGGAGGATCGTACATGCGATTCAAGTAGACATCACATTCCTCATGGGGTTCCCGGGAAAAACCAGCCGGCAGCAAGTGCCAGTGCTTTGTCCTAACTGCTGGCTATGAACATGGACATTCATGGTGATGTTCTGCTGGTTCAGTCCACTCTTGTTGGCCTTATCAACCAATCCAATCAACCCTTATGTGTATGTATTTATCCATATTTATCCCGTGTTTTCAAACAAATCCCAACTTTTGTTACTTTTGATGGGCACATATCTATTATGTTACAACTTGTCAGGTTGTCTCTCAATTCTTGCTTGACCATCGTTTTTTGGCCGCTTAAATCCCCAATCCTATGCGCTTGGTGACTGGCTCAGGGATTCCCACCCATGGCTTGTTATAGATGCTCTAGACTCTAGTTATGTACCCTCTGGTAAACATACACAAAGCTATCAAAGCTATTGCAAATGGCCATTTATAGTGGATTTACCCATTAAAAATGGTGGATCTTTCCATAGTTTTTTGTAAACGTTTACCAGAGGGTAACCATCCCCATCGCGGCATGTAACATCATGTCAAATCAGGGCTCGTGCAACACTTCGTCTTCATCTGTCTTTTCATCGTCGTCCAGCGTTTCCATCGCCACATCCTAGAAGAAACACGGAAATGGTGGTTGGGGCAGCTTTTTGCCCAATGTCTGCCCAATTTCCGTGGCTGAGGATGGCAAAGTTAGTGCTTTTGACTTGCCCGTTTGAAACCTTGCAATTTCAAATGAAGAATGAAGATGGGTGGATTGCGGAGATCTGTCAGCTCTGAAATCGATTTCCTGTTGGTCCTGTGGGTCCTGGAAGGTGTTCCTCAAACTGAAACCAACATCTAAATGAACTATCTTTCAGCGAGTGGGGAACGGCAGTAAACAGGAATGAAGGACTTGGACTCTAGGAAAAGCAGGAAAGCATACTTGGTTTTTTCAAATTGAAAGTTTTTCCAAGTTTTGACTTCTAAATTCCAGGAATTCTTCCTGTTCCATAGCCTACCAGCTGGTACTCGTAGCTCACTGCCATGGTTTCCACTGCTATTCTTGACATTAAATTGTCCACATTGGTTGTGAACTTCAACCACAAAATCACCATCATAGATTCGCAAGACCCCATTTGAAAAAGGAGTTGCTATTTGCTAAGTACACAGGTCGTTGATATCCGCGAAAACTCTTTCAGGCCATCGAGTTAGCCAAAGCACTTTGGCAGCGTCGGCGGCTTCGCATGCTTCGCTCATGGCGAAAGTTCATGGGAGTTATACCCCAACTTCAACAATCAATGGGTAGAAGTAGCTTTGGGCCTGTGGGCCAGTTCGAAAAGATCGAAGCAAAAAATGGGTTTGGTCTGTTCGTTGCCATGGCCATTGCGCCGCTTGGAAAATGCGATATTTTTTTAAAACATGTTTTAACCATCGTATTGAATTCTCACCTTTCATGATTTACCATGATTTACCCATTGTTTGATCCTGGTGATTCCGATAAACCAGTGGGAAGTTTGGACACGGCCATGGTTCCATGGGATATCTGCTGTCAGTTTCAGCCGATTTCTGAGCCAAGTTGGAGGTCGAGTGACTAGTCTAGGGGGGGGATGTGATTTCAGGTGACCAGCAAGTCACCGGAATCGCAACGGTAGATTACAGGTGATCAACAACTTCATCAATAAAAGAAGATCACCTGTAGTTGATGATCAAAAACTGGAGGTATCACTACTGATGTTCTCTCATGTTTGCTGTATGTTCAAAATATGTTTGTGTATTGTATGTGAGCATACACCAAACATAAGATATTACACATGTATATCCATTAAAACAGTAACATGATTGAAAATAACTAAGAGTCAAAAATCCAGCAATGGCCTTTCAGCGTGTATAGAAATCGGCCCAAGACTGGGTATACAATACGGTATATATGTTATAACCCACTCATCATCACCAGTAAACTCACTCCCTCCACCGGGTTCGCACCAAAGTTAGTACCTTCATCAAACAGATCTCTGCATTGGTTCACTGGAACAAAGTAAATCTTGGACCCGGTCCAGGCTATTTCCCAAAAAGTATGGAAAAAACCCTGGTTCTCATTCATCCATGATAATTCCATGATAATTCCAGTCCCTGAAGTGACCCCAGTGACCCCCTTCGTAAGAGGCGCAACGCGCATTCCCCCGCCCGAACGCCCGTTTTTCAAATCGATCTGCGACCTGCACACGGGGACTTTTTCAGGGGCTGGGTGATCGTTTTTTCAATCCCATCCACGGTTTAAACACCCCTTTTGTATGGTCTCAATATGTGTGAATCCGAATCCCCTACGGCCCTATGGTTTCTGGGGGGTATTGAATATTCGTGAGGCAGCTGGCACCTTTTCTTCCTTGGGCTATCCAACGCAGCTGTACATCGCCGTAATCGGCCCGAGCGCGAAGCTGGGGTAAAGCGATACGCCAAAGATGGAATTCCTGGGAGCTACAAGTGCTGGTTGTCCTTATCCTTGTTGCCACCATTTGCGTGTGTAGTTACCATCCCATTAAAAAAGGTTCATTATGCTACACGTGTCACACCTATATGTCACACCTATAGAGTCCTATAGTTTTGACCCATTGAAAATTATCTCAGTACTAAGCCATATTAAGCCTCTTGAACCTCTCTACTGATCCTGCGAGAGACTCTGCTCAAAGGCACAATTTTCAATTTTAATGGTGACGCCATTTTGAATGGTTAAGCTATGTTAAGATCCAGTGTTTGATGGTTGAAGACCAGCTTCATTTCAAACTACCAATTAGTACTGGTAAACATTCCACTTAGAGGTTTCCTAAAATAGGGCTACCCCGAAATCATCCATTTTAATTTTAATAGTATGATGTTCCATTATTATAAACCATCCATTTTTGGGTACCTCCATTCATGGAAACCCCGAGTATTGGGACTAATAACTACAATCCGTTGGGTTTTTCGTTCATTTAATAATCCATTATATTGACAACATGTTATAACATGTTATAACCATCTTCAGTTGTTAAATCTTGATATCCCATTTCGAATGGAAAAACAAAAACACGGTTTCCGCTGTCACCCCAAGGCCCCAAACGCATTGCGCGTCCCCGTCGATTTCGCTTTGGCTGTGGCCGGTTTTGCACCTCCACTCACAACGTTGTAACCACCAGCACCACGCGGCCTTGTGGCTTGAGACATGGCCATGGTGCAAAAAGAAATCTATGGCTGGGAGGATCCATGATAAAATGAAAAAAATAATAGAATATCAGAGAATGACAAAATTATATATATACATAGATATAAGTATATATATATATACATATAGATATATGTGTATACAATTATATATAGAGTTGGCAGATGTTGGCTGATGGTTACATCGTATCCCCGCCGCTGATGAAATCTCCATGTCGACCCTGATGCACTCCAGGCTGACAAGCGACAAGCGATTCGATATCCCAAGGGACAACTATTCAGTGAATCACAAGAAAAGCAGAGAAAAGGATCTGGGTAAATTATAATATTGTGATTATTTTACTAACCTGAATTCAGTGATTATAATATTAGTATAATATTGTTACTAAATATAGTAAGAATAGTAAATTATCAGTGATTTCACTAACCTGAATTGTTGGGCCATTTTGGGATGATTCCCCTTACTATGATCAAAAGTGAGGTCGCAGTAAGGTCGTTATAATTTACCCAGAAGGATGAACAAAAAACATCTTACCCTCTGGTAAACTAACATAGCTATGGAAAATCACCATTTTTAATGGGAAAATCCACTATTTCTATGGCCATTTTCAATAGCTATGTAACAAATTACCAGAGGGTAAGTGACTTTGTGACTTGCTAACTCATGTCTAATATCCCGTTTCATGATTCGATGAACTGCGCAATTTATCTGGGGTTTCCTGGCGCTGCTCTGCCGACGCGCAGATTTGCCTGGACAGCATGCTACACCCTCCAGTCATCGCACATGGATTTTGTTTTTTTTTGGGGGCCTGGACTCCTGACCTATGGGTTCCATGTTCAAATTTTCGGAGCGTACACCAGTTTCAAATAACACCATGTTGGTTGAAAGAAGAAGAGGGTCCCTCAATTCTTGCGGGTTTATGAAGCCGTAATGGTATCTTGTCAGGCACAACATTGTAATGTCAACTTGCGGATGAAGGTTAATACCAGGGCTGTTGAAATTGGGGAATACCATCTTGGTATCGAATGATATTTTTGTGGGGGTAACAGGTAACCCAGCCTAATCAACCACGATTTTGGAATCTGGGGTTGACCTTTCCTTTTTTGGAGGCTTCAATACTAAACTAAGCAAACAATAGATACAAATAAAACAATGATAAAATAAATCATATACCCATAGGATCCATGTATGCTATATATATATGGTAACATTTACCATCAATATACCCCCAATGTTAGCATATATACCATACATGGATCCTATGGGATAATAACATCAGAGTTGCGGTTTACATCTCGAATCCGTCGGAAACAGTCCATACCAATCCCCTCTGAACATGAGCCCAGGCGAGACGGCGAGACGCTTCCAGTCGCTGTTCAAAGACCTGGCTCAACACATGGCTCTGAAAATTGCAGCTCTCTCCAAATCAATGGCTGGTTGGTGGTTGACCTACCCATCTGAAAAATATGAAAGTCAGTTGGGATGATGACATTCCCAATATATGGAAAAATAAAAAATGTTCCAAACCACCAACCAGATGGGAATTATATAGGCCCACCATATATGGATATATATGGTAGGTACCTCCAATCAATCGGTTCCTGAAATTTCCATTGATGAAATGAATCCAAATGATTCTATTGATGGAATTTTTGAACCAGAGAGGTTCTCGGATATGGTCTGCTTACCTTCATTTTGGATCATTTGGGGTGGTTTTGGTAGTAAATCTATAGGTAAATAATGGTATTTGTTTACCACGCACTACGCACTATGACCGATGATTCTTCGGATATATTTCAGTCCTTTCCCTCATGATTGCTCGAAGCTAAGCTTGTCCTTCTAACTCAACCCCTGTGACGTATTTATTCCGTTGGGATATCTTGGGCTATGCTCCATCTTTTCTTCTTTTCTCCCAAAAATCATCCAATCTCTAGTTTTGGAATAAACTCAATGTTGGTAAAGCAATATGATAATGCTTCAAACAGCACCCATTTATGGTGATTTCCTGAAACCAACAGCAGAGTTTGTCCCTCCTTGGGGATGTCGCGCTGGAAAGCGCGCCTCGTCGCTTTCCAGCCAGCCACGGGCACGACGTTCCAACTCCAGCGCCGCTTCTTCCAACTCGGGGCGCTCGCCGAGCCTCGGAGCGGCTGCGATGATTTCAAGGGGAACTTCAAGTGCGTAATCATCTAAGAAAGGTGAGTAATTGATATACTAATTATTAACATTACATATATATATATAATTATAAATATATGATAACATTATCTATATATGATAACATTTGTATATATATATATATTATAATATATATGACTTCAAGTGATTGGAAACCAAGCCCTTTCAAAGCATATTCGTCAGTGAAGATCATCATCCCAAAAGCGCCTCTTCAGCTCATCAATGGATGCGTGTCCTGCGCACGGAAAAAGCCGTGTCCTGCGCAATGCATGGTTTCAACATGTTTCAACACAAAAAAAAAAACGAAAATGGTGGTTTTATTTCTGTATCAGCACACTATGTTTGGGCATTTTGCTGGTGCCCTACCACACCTTTGGATTAAGCTATTGATGACCAAAGTCCGAGCCCTGCTGAATCCCCTGCCCAACAGCCTTTTGTCTTGGTAGCCTTTCAGCAGCATCAGGGGCAGCAGGGTAAGGGTCCAAAGGGTCCAATACACGCAGCGATTTGTTGCTTCACCGTGATGATAACCCCTCAATAAGGCCTTATCATTGGAAGGTCATGGAGAAACATGATTGAATTTACTGATGTCTTGAACAGCCAGAAATAATCAGGCTTTTTTCGAGCGCCCGATAAGCACCTTCTAGAGCCACCCAACTGATGATGAGAGTAGTGATGATACTAGTGATTATACTGATAGTGTGATGAGTGATGATAGTGACTGATAGTGGGCATCAGGTCCCTACCTAGATCCAATCCCAAATTCATAGGAACGTATTCATGTCTGAAGCTTGACAGTGAGCAACCATGGCAGGCTTCACCAACCAAACAGCTAAAAAACTCCAAGTTGGGTCTGATTCCAAAACTCAAAGCTCACCAGAGTAGAACTTACCTATAACTATGGAAAATCACAATTTTTGATGGGAAAACTCATTATAAATGGCCATTTTCAATAGAACTTCAGTCAAATTGGGAATGGTCCTAAAACGAACACCCGTTTGCGGGATCTTCCGGATCCCGTTTGGGTGATCTCCATAATCACCAGACAAAAATCAGAGAGTCCAAAAAATGATGGTCATCAAAACCAAGTAGTCATGAAAAACATACCCCTACTATGGGTGAGTTCATAATCCCCAAAAAACAATTGGTAGGGTAATCTTCAATAAATTAGCTAGTAGAAGTCCCAACGAATCAATCAATAGATTTCAACCAGAATCAACCATGGATTGTTTCATACCACACCACCCCAACACTGCGAAGTGCGCGCCTTCTCCAACCTCTCCAGTTCCCCTAACTTTTGTCGAAGTTGTCGGATCTTGTCCCCATTCTTCAGCGGAGGCAGGCTGACCTCGGAGGAGATCCATGGACATTTGACCAACAAATATACGGCTAAATATCTTTGGTGCGACATGAAACAACTTGAAAACACATGGCTTGTGGAGATTGAATATCCTGCAACAAGAATCACAGTCCATCATGCGAGTCTTTTTCAGTCCTACAAGTAGTGACAAACCACTCAAACAAGAGAAACGAATATGTCTGTCTGAAAATAAGCCCTAAATCCAATGGGTAATGATAACTTCCCACCCAAAAAAGGGCATAATCTCCGGGGTTCATCCTCCATTTTCAGATCACCAATCCGGCAAGAATAGCCCTGTTGATGAGGAAGACAATTTGTTTCCTACCTAAATGGTCTTATCATTGAATCATGTTTTGATCGTTTATCTCCAATTTATATCAATTTATACTATCCCGAGAACCAATTTATCGTAAAAAATAGCCAATAGACTCTATGAATCCTCCTTCACTTTATCTAGGTCCTCTTATTTCATGCTGCTTAAATCACATGTAACTCCCAATGTCTTGCAAAACAACACAATCCCACCACTGTCAAATCCCCAGATGTTCGACCGACAAAAATGGCCCAATTAGGGTCCGTCTGGCATTAAAAAAAAAAACACTATGGAATATGATGGCCATTTACAAATGATTTACCAGTCAAAAAGGTGATTTTCTACGATTAAATTACCCGAGGGTGCAATCAGTTCTGCATTATTGTATCTCATGCATTTCACGATAATCCATGATATTCCGTTTATCCCATCGTATCACCACGATATCACCATGATTACGTCCTCATCGTACCACCACTATATTCCCATGATATTCTACATTAAACCATTAAATTATATTCATTGGTTCACCAGTTTTCACATGTTTTCATGCGTGATAATTATACCCCATGATACCATCGCCTCTATATGTTCATTACATCCCCATTCTATCACCAGTCCCATTCTATAACCATTACATCACCAATCTATCACCATTATAATCCTTATATCACCATGATATATATATATATATGTATGTATATATATATATATCTGGTTGGTGGTTTCAACCCCTCTGAAAAATATGAAAGTCAGTTGGGATGATGACATTCTCAATATATGGACAGTCATAAAAGCCATGTTCCAAACCACCAACCAGATATGATATGGGGGTGGCTTACAACCATTGACCCATATCATGGTGATAATGATCATGGTGCTATGATATCATGGTGATATAATGGTGATATAATATCACCATAATCATTATATCAACATGATATGGGGCTTAATTATAATTGAGAAAATCATTATATCACCATGATATACATATATATATAATTATATATATACGATATGGGGATGGCTTATATCACCATTACATCTACCATATCATATCATATCAGCCATGACGGAACCGATTCCTTGGAGCAGGCCACTGGATCTGCCGCCTTCACCTGCAGGTGGGTACTTTTTAACACTTCCAACGGCTTCGCCAGGGCCTATGGCTGGCCATTGCAACGGGAAAAACATGGGAAAACTGCCATTGAAACGGGAAAAACATGGGGAAAATCATGGGAACATCCACTATTTATAGGATCTTATAGGGACAATCCTATCCCCCGGTTTTTTTTAAAGACTCCCATTTTTTGTGGTGCCAAATATCTGTAAATTCCCGACTCAACAATGGTTTCCGCGGGCTGTTTAGTATATAGGGGGAAGGGATTTTCGCTACAGTGTTTTTTTTTGGTTATTATATCTTATATGATCGTAATGTTTCATTTAATGGCATGATTATGTATATTTATAATTATATAATATATATAATTACTATATATAATTATATCATCACATCTACACCATACTTTCGAAGGTTGAGGTTGCATCATACTATCATGCAATTGAGAAACTCGTTCAGATCGTTCAGCTCCCCATCTACTAAGAAATATGAATACCCAGAGCTCCTTAGCCCCCTCCTAACCACCGGATAGCATATCACACTAACACGGTATACCCAATGCCAATAAACGATAAACTTCCCCAATTGAGGGGGTGTGGTGAGATATGGTGAGATCATTACAGATCCCCAAACCATGGTTGGTCACTGGGGTTTCTTCCTGGCTTTACCCTCTGGTAAACATACAAAAAGCTATTGAAAATGGCAGAAATAGTTGATTTACCCATTCAAAATGGTGGATCTTTCCATAGTTATGTTAGTTTACCAGAGACTACCACCAACCAGACCACATACATCCACATTCAGAACGTTTCACAGCCCCTCTCCGCAATCCCCTCCTGTACTTTCTTGGCCTTTCCTTCAGCCTTGCACCCACGAAAAACGTGTTGTTTAATATGTCAACACGAGTTGCCTTGGATTCCGCACCGTCATAGAACTCTTACCATCTGGTTATTTAACATAGCCATGGTTATGACTAACAGTTTGCCATGGAAAATCACCATTTTTAATAGGTAAACCATCTATTTCTATGGACCATCTATACCATGGCTATGTTAGTCAAAACCATAGGGTATACATAAGACCCTACAACCGATGACCTGGCCATTGTGGTTCTACCGCATGGATTGCTTCACTTGTGAACCAGTGCCCAAGCAAGCACACATCTTCAGTGAAATCTACACTGAAATTGATGTGAGATGTGATAGGCTTCCTTCCTCTTCCTGTTGAGAATTGCTACACATCTTGCAGCTTCCCGGTCGGTTTCCTCAGGGTGTTTAAACCCCCAAAGCTGCCCCAAGTCTCGGAAGCTGCGTGGAGCCGTAGGAATAGAAATCACCCAAAACAACTCAAGACCCCCCAACAAGATCTGAAACATGTCCTCAAACAAGATTTTTGAAAAAAGAGACGAAAAACCAGTGGCCCAAGTGGCACACCTCGGCCTTGGCGATCTCCTCTTGCACTTGAGCCATTTTCGACTCCAACTCTTCCTGAGCTTTTTTTCACGATAGCCTCTGGTAAACTGTTAGAGCTTACTATGGAGGACTATGGAAAATCACCATTAACTATGGAAAATCACCATTCAAAATTGGCTAAATCAACTTGAACTATTTCTGGGCCATGGCTTCAATAGCTATAGTCTACCAGAGGATATTACACCATATGACACCTATGTGTGGTTGATACAACCATTGACTTTGACAAGTAAGGATTTCACCGAGCAATTCACATCTTTGTTAGTTCATGTTAGTTCTATCCGCACTTTGGGTTGGTCAAATGCCATTCCTTCTACCCTCTGGTAAACTAACATAACTGTGGAAAATCACCATTTTTAATGGGTAAATCAACTATAAATGGCCATTTTCAATAGCTATGTTAAATTACTAGAGGGTAATTCCATCCTCCTTTCGATGATTCACCGGATCTTTGGGCCAAAGTGCGAGGCAGTCGCTCTTTTCAGCACCTGACTGCGCGAAAAGTGCTGTGCTTTTTGGCATAGATCCATAGTCAGTCATAGTCATAGTCACACATGTACATATTACATATTCTATTGATATCTAATGATATCTATTGTATGCCACTTACAGTAAGATGGCTAGATGGAGCAGATGGAAAAATCACGCATGAATCTGCTGTTGGAATCGTTGGAACAACATCTGCACATGTCACAGACCTGGTTGGTTGCTGGGGATTCCCCCAATGAAAATTGTGACAATCGCCAGTCAATTGGTTTGTATGATCCCCCAACTAAACATCAAACCAACCCGGGCTTTACCAGACTGCTCATCTGTGGAATGATACCATCTGGCTGAATTGTAATACTTCACTAACTGGAAGATAACTCCGATCATATGGCCATTGATGTAATTATTAGTCTGGCTGAATTACAATTCATCAACTATTAGACTTTATAACCAAATCCATTATGACTATTAGTTTCCTTAGACTCTGGTTGAATATTCCCCAATAATGGTGATGTGATTACTCTGTGTCTTCACCAACCTCGACCTGAAAAAGTTCCGCCATTTGGGGATGGACCCAAGGAACTGCTGAGACGATTCGCTTCCACCATCGCTTGCAGCTCCAGATTCACCTGCTTCACCTTTTGCCGTAGGTCCTGCGTGGCGTTGTATAGCAGATCTCAAACATAACAAGGAAAAAAAACATGGGGAATCCACATGAAACTGATCAATGGTGGATTTTTCCATGAACTATATCATTTACTGGAGGGTGTTCAAAGCGATCAATATGGATCATACATGATCATACCATTTGAATAGTTATCGGAAACAGGGCTTGAAAACACCAGCCAGGCATAATGGGGCCCTTCCCAAAGGTATCTCCACTACTTCTTGCGCACCGGGTCCCCAAAAACTCAAAGATGGCAACCCAAAGATTGTCATTTCCAAACCAAATCATCTTCCAAACTGAAAAAAAAACGGGTGGTATTGAACCAATCATAGATATCTGGTTGGTGGTATACCTACCCCTCTGAAAAATATGACTTCGTCAGTTGGGATGATGGTTCTTCCAACAGGTACATGGCCGTTCGGATGCTTAGAAATCTGTGTTGAATACAACTACCTAAAGTCTTACTGGTGCTTAGTAGGGAATGGATGGGAATAGGGGAATGGGACTCAACACTGGCTAAATTCTACATTCTACATGTTGATTCATCATTGAATTGGGTCTAGCCCTATTTGAGACGATGTAAAATTTAGCCAGTGGTTCGTCTATGAGTCTATGGGATGGTTTATTTAGTTCGGTTTACCATTATGATTCAGCCAGATCATAGTTTGTTCATTCTGGAGGACCTCCATGACTGGGGCTTAATTGGTTAAATCCCGCATTTTCAAACCCCATTCACATCGATGCTGAAATATCTGAAATCTTCAGGGAAAAAAATAACATGCATTAGATGGTGTATATATATATATATGTGTGTTCCCATCAAAAATGGCTAATTAAGTTACTAATTAGGGAACATTATTATGCACCCATACACCATTGGATTTTGGGGCATCCTTCATTTTCAGACAAAATCCATGGTAAAATCCATGTATTGGAGATGTATCTTACTGGATATCTGGTTACTGGTTGCTGAATTCCCTACGGAAAAACACACATGGGTTTGTCTGAATTTTCTGTACCCCAAATCCCATCGTTTAACACCTAATTGTCCCTTTTTTCAAGTGCCATTTTGGGGCATACACCATTTCCAGACAAACCGTTGGCTATAAATCATTGATTATATATCACTGGCTTCTATATCTCCCATCATTTGATTGCTTCATCCTATCGGAAAATCTCATGAAATCCTCTTGGTTCATTGGTATCTTTGACATTGTTTGACCTTTTTTCCCAACAAAAAACCTACGGTTTCTCCATGGGTTCCCAGGGGTCTCCTTAGGGCTTCCCATGACTTCCCCCTTGGCGAACTGGCCTCTGAGCCGATGCCTTCGAAGAGTTCTTGCTCCTCATCACTGAGGCGTTCCAGCCGCGAAAGCTTCAGCTCGATCTCCTGCGGAAGACATACAAAAAGTTATTGAAAATAACCATTTCATGTGGCTAATTCTTGTTGATAATGGTTGATCATTGTTAATAATGGGTAATAAAATGCAGGAAATAGGTTTTATCTATGGTTGAGATATGGTCGAAGAATGGTTGAGCGGTTCATCTATGGTTCAGATCGTGGGTAATTCTTGTTCATAACGGTTGATGGGCAATAATGGTTAGTAATGGGTAATAATGTGGGTAAAACAATGCCATAAACAATGCCATACACAATGCCATAAACCATCCCCCAGTCATGGGTGGTTTATTGTTGTTTCATCCACATTAAATCACTGTAAATCACTGTAAGTTTGGAAATTTACATTTACATTTAAATTACATTACATTTACATTACGCTACAGTAGATTACGGTACATTACGGTACATTACAGTACATTTGATTACATTACATACAGGATATTGTTGATTAAATACTACATAAGATCCAATAAGTGTATTCCATTATGATATAGTAACCACCAAAAAAGATGGAACAGCAATTATAGACTCCCATTAAAATAGTGATACATAATGATACATACTTCTTTTCGGCCTCTTCTGGATCACAAAAAAATACCCATATGCTCCATGGTACTGGAATATGTATCAACATTTACCCCGAAAATCACACATTGTTGTAGGTAGATATACCCTACATGGAGCATCTGGTATGTATTATATACACATACAACAGTAAACACTATATAATATTTTATAATTACAGTATAGCAACACCCCAAACAGATAGAAACCTTAAATCCCACTACAGTAGTAATGATGAATTCCCTTCTATCTTTTTGTGGGTTGCTATAACATGTAGACAGATCATGACAAAATCTAGATTTTCAAACCATCTCCATCATCATCTAAATATAGATATGTTTTGATAGATAATCCACAAAATCTAACAAAAACATGATTATCTATCAAAACATATCCATCAAAACAAGTATGGTATTAGATAGATGGTCAGATTTATGCCATGATCTAAAATCTATCACATCTATCTTTAGATCATGACAAAATCCAACCATTTCCATCTCCTCCAGCACCGCGATGCGCTGCTTCAGAAGTTCCAAGGCTTTTCGCTTCTGTGCATAGGTCACCTGCAGCTACCAGAGGGGAATGCCAGCTGGTTACGTGCCAAGTTTTTCATGGCCTAAACTGGGAATATATGGGATATATGGGACTCAACGAATAATGGGAAAAGAATGGGACATAACAACTAGAATACATAATAATACATACATACATACACTGTATATATGGTGTTATGATGTGTTATGGTCATCCCATTTCACAGCCAATGTGACCACAATGGCTATGCGAATGGCATCAGTTGATCGGTAAGATGGGATCGGGATCGGCAAGAAAAGTTGGATTTCCGGGGACTTTCGTGCAGATTTCGGCCAGGCTTTTACGCGTCGTTTCTACTCACATGGGGTGTGTCCAGAAATGGGGATACACCAATAGCTGGATGGTTTAGAATGGAACATCCCCTTAGAATGGATGATTTAGGGGTACCCCCATTTCAGGAAATGCCTATATATACAGGTTTGTCTGAAAATAGGGGTATGCCCAGTTCCAATCTGGTTGGTGGTGGTTTTAACAATCTTGAAAAATGATGGAGTTCGTCAATGGGTTTCGGATGACATCCCATATATATATAATATATCATATATGAAATGGAAAATAATCCAGCCATGTTTGAAACCACCAACCAGCAATGGGTTATCATATGTTATCATGATGTCCCAATGAACATGGCCATGCCAGTGATGTACCCTATTTGCAGAAAAAGCCATCTTGGGAGCGAGCCTCTAGCCGCGAGTTCAACGATATCTACAGTATGCAAATGTGGTAAACCATGGTAAACCCGATAACATGGTTAATCTGTGGCATTAAAGAAAGGCATAGTTTGCTAGTTTTGGCTTTTTTTAATGGTATTTTCCATTGATAGCTTAAACATTCACTAAAGGATTACTGTAAACGACCTATCCAAGGTTGGGGCTGATAATAAACCTCTAAGTTTTGGAGGCACCTTTCCACCCAATTCTGGTGAAATTGGGCATTTCTCCGCATCAAGGCGCCAGGTGTGTCTGCAGGAAGCGAGTGAAATCTGCTTCTTCACTCCTCAGTCCAGAAGAGTAAAAATGTGGATGGATACCCTCTGGTAAACGTTTACATAACTATGGAAAGATCCACCATTTTTAATGGGTAAATCAACTATTTCTATGGCCATTTTCAATAGCTTTTTGTTTGTTTACCAGGCCGGGTACACTCCTGTGAACGTTGACATAGATGTGGGTTTAACCCACCATTTCTAGATCTCCTAGGAAGCCATGGGGGTTCCACAACGCGAGACTGCCAGTCTGCTCGGCATACCTTGAGGAATGGATATTAATCAAAATGTGGTTTCTGTTGGTGATAAATACCCTCTGGTAAACTAACATAGCTATTGAAAATGGCCATTTATAGTCAGTTTTCCGATTAAAAATTGTGATTTTCCATAGTTATGTTAGTTTACCAGAGGGTACATCTAAAAAAAATCCAACTGTTTGTTGCTTAAGTCCCAATTCTGGTTGGGTTTAGCTGGTTCAATCCCCGTTTTCATTGGTCAACTCCCAGTCTCATCGTGATTTTTTGGCTCGCAACGCCATCCCAACGCTGCCGGCGGTTCAATCCAAATCTGGTGACCCTCTGGTGATGAAAAACGCTTTGCGAACTGGAAAATCACCATGTTTGACAGGTACCCTCTGGTAATTTAACATATAGTTATGGAAAATCACCATGTTCAAGAGGTAAATCAACTATAAATGGCCATTTTCCATAGCTATGTAGGCTATGTAACAAATTACCAGAGGGTAGTTCTCTTCATAAATCACCGAACTATGTAAATGGGCCATGGCTTCTAGAGCTATGTCAAATACCCGGTAAATAATGGTTTAATCCTGCTGGGAAGAGATCTAACCGTCGAAACAATGTATATACTCCTATTGTTCACATCAAAATAGCTGCTTCTGGATGTTCATCAACAAATTCTACAGTATCAATACCCTCTGGTAAACTAACATAGCTATTGAAAATGGCCATTTATAGTGAGTTTTCCCATTAAAAGTGGTGATGTTCCATAGTTATGTTAGTTTGCAGTATCAATAGCTATTGATCCACGGCATCCATAGCAGCATCCCAGCCCTTCATCTCCCAAGCGTCTCCAGCAGAAGCTCCTCCGGTGTCTTCAACACACGGGGGCCCGCCAGGCCCTCATCAGCTTGCTGCTCGGGTGCGGGCGCCTGGCGCAGTGATGTAGTTGATGTTCACATAAATATGTTACTCTCTGGTAAACTAATATAATAATGGGATTTATAATGATTTAATGGAACTTTACAGTGATTCAATGGGATATTAATGGGATATACCCTCTGGATCCCTCTGGTAATTTGTTACACAGCTATTGAAAATGGCCATAGAAATAATTGATTTCCCTATTAAAGATGGTGATTTTGATAGCTATGTTAGTTTACCAGAGGGTATGTATGTGTGTGAAAGGCCATTGTTCAACTGGTTAGTGGGAGGAGGCAAGGTCGAAATTATGTAACTTGTATGTGTTCATATGCATATCCTAATATATGATATACCTTCAATGGTTGGTAAATGACCCTCAAATGGTTGGTTAGTAGGATGGTTTAGGGTTTACCCCCTGACATACTATAGCAACCCCCAAAACGATCCCAATATATATTATATATATATATCCATATTCCTATGATATCTAGTATAACAGCATTATATTATATATGTGTATAATTCTGTATATATGTATATAACAACCCCTAACAAGATGCTGAAAAGCGTGAAGCCAGATTTTTTTAGTCTTCGATGATGTTCTCCCCAGAATTTCCGAAGGATTTTTGGGGCGCGACCCCAATGGGGGTTGCCATGTGTATTTTCTGGTTATGACTAACATAGCCATGGTATAGACGGCCCATAGAAATAGATGATTTTCCCAGCGAACGAAACCTCCATTTATGAGGGATTTCCATGGCGAACTGTTAAATAACCAGATGGTATATAATTATATATATACACACATGTATATATCATATGTCATACACCCTATGGATCCAAGTAGTTCCTTCTCAAAAACACTTGACACCTCCTAATCATACCTCAAGTACTCCCTCAAATGGCACTTGGATCCACGGCTAACAGCTCCACTGTGATCCAAACCCAAGTTATAGTCTAGTTATAGCGTACCAATAAATTAAAGCCAGTGGTAAACCCAAAAACATAAAGATCCATAAGTTTACCAGAAAGGACTCAAAACCTGCGAACATCTCGAAGTGGAAGTGTATGATTCGTTCACCAATTGGATGTAAGTGGTCAGTACAGCAACAGTAAACCATCCCCAATTGTACCGCAACCATGAAAATATTGGTGGTTTATCATTGCTTTATTAACGTTTAGTCGTTTGTATCTCATATATGCAACTCGGGGTTGTCCAATTTATGGATGTGTTCTGATGGGGTAAAAACCTGATCACCAAAAACCACTCCTGCGCTCACCTCAGCAATCTTTGGAAAGACATGCACAAACTTCAGGTTCTTGTTCGTATCCTCGGGCCGCGGGCACTTCACTTTCACACTTTTTCACCATCTCCCACGGCTGAATCATCAGATTTCACCCTGAAAAATACCCGGAACACGAGTCATAGCTTAAGGAACAACTAGCTGATTGCATGATCGAACGTCGCCCCAAAAAGATAGAAGAGGATGTCCAGAAAAGGGGCCCAAAAATCGAAAATCACTGCTAGATGCTGATTTCCATCACCGACTCAGAACATCCAAAGGTTTCCCGAAATTTTGGGCCCACATTGTTGGATCGATAAAAACACAGTCCGCAGTCCCCTGTTGTAAATGCTGAACCTCCGGTTTTTTTCAGTTTGCGAACTGGAACTTGGCCCATTGAGTATGATGATTTACTATCGGACCTATTGAAGAGAATCCCATTCCACCCCCATTATTGCTTGGTATATCCCTGTTAAATTCAACTCAGTTCCATTTAAATTCCATTTAATACCATTAAATCCCATTAGATTGTAGAATCGATCTAATTTAGATTCAATTATAAGTAATATCATAATATAAATCCCATTAGATCGTATCATATCGATCTAATTTAGATTCCATGAAACCAAAAAAACATAAAACAACTTCCATCCCTCCAGATATACCCTCCGGTACTTTCACACTTTACTATGAAAAAAAACACAAAAAAAAACATCTGCACACATCTGGGTAAATTAAATAATTCACTCATCTGAAATAAGGCTGTTCTGGGATGATTCCTCTTATTAACCTCTAATCCAGGGTTCGGTCGCAGTGAGGTCGTTATGATTCATCCAGTTATATTCCATTGTATCACCATTACATTCCCATATATTTGCTAGTTAAATCCCATGAAATCTTCCTATCAACATCATCTGGTTGGTGATTTTAACCATCTTGAAAAATGATGGAGTTCGTCAATGGGAAGGATTTTTATCATGTTTGAAACCACCACCCAGTTATAGGAAAACCCCACGGTCCCCAGTAGTTTCGACCGGCCCGCCAGGTCACGTGATGATACTTGAACTTTCCGGCACTTCCCGCCTCCACGGTGGCGCTATTGTCCTGGTGTTTGAGAAAAGCTCTGTTTTCAGCAAAAAAATGGGAAGATTTCATGGGATTTACCCTCTGGTGAACTAACATAGCTGTTGAAAATGGCCATTTATAGTTAAAACTGGTGATTTTCCATAGTTACGTTAGTTTACCCGAGGGTAAGGGATATGTTAAAGGAACATCATCCAAAAACAAAGGATATCATGGGAGAATGGGGATTTATTGTGGGATATATCAAGGGATATAATGGACTATCATGAGATTTAATGGGATTTAACTGGCAAATATGTGAATATCATGGTGATAGAATAAGATTTAATGGGATTTGACTCTCACTAACAAATATGGGAATATAAAGGTGATATAATGCTGATAGAATGCTGGTATAATGGGATATATAAGGGTGTCTGAAGTCCCCTTTTGTCACAGATGTTTTTTTGGTTTCAATACTAAGTCATGGTTGTTTCTGACTTGGATGATTTGGGGTAGCCCTATTTTTGGAAACCCCCAAATAGCCGTTCTTGGTTTTTGTTTTCCATAATTCCAGATACACCCATATGGGAGCCCCCTCACAAAAAAAAATAGAAATCTGGGTGGGAAAATCGGCAGACATATGCAGACTATTTTGGGGGAAGAATACAGCTTCCTGTAGATTGTCCCACCAAAACCAATCTGGATTTTAACTTTAATCTTTGTGAAGTCTATTTAATACAGGATTTGACTTTCTTTCTGGGAATTACTGTAAGTCTGTCTCTGGGGTGGTTTTAACCATCTTGAAAAATATGAGTTCGTCAATGGGAAGGATTATCCCATATATTCTGGAAAATAAAAAATGTTTGAAACCACCAACCAGGTCTCTCTAGGATCATGATTCTTAATTTTGGGGGGTGGAAAAGGCCTTGACTTTCTGGTCAAAACGTATCCCGGAGTCTGGTTCATGGTGTGGTTACCGAAATAGCCTCGGGTAAACCAACATGGCTGACTGCTGGAAATGTATGTCATTGTAGGTCTAGGTTTATTATACATATACATATACATATATATATATATATATATAATTTATACATATATATATATATACATATATATATATATACATATAAATACATATATATATATATATATTGGGTTTGGGATGATGTAGAATGACCCCTTAAATGGTTGGGATGGTTATGTGCTTTACCACGTGTTTCTTTACCTTTTGAAAGGTGGTGATTGATATCTGAGGGTTCTATGGTTGCCAGCTACAATGCTGGAACCCATATAAACTTCTGAAAAAACTCCAAGTTCCAAGGGGCGTCAAGACCCATCTATATGTTTTCCACTATATATTAGGTTTATCAAAGCCTCTTTGTTAAACTCTTATTGACAATGCTTAGTTCGGAGAACCATCAAAAGCAGCATAATGTCCCCCATCACAGATGTGTAGTCAAAACAGAATATGTGGGCTATATGGTCATCCCACCATCATGACCATCCTCCAAGAAGAGGGTTAATCTCATCCAACCTTTGACCATGGCGCAAATAGGAACTGAGATGCGCAAGAATTCTCCATTAGAGATGGTGTTCCCAATAAAGGAAAATCGACACGGAAATGGGTGGGTTGAGCCAATTCTAACCACGATGTTCCCAAATCCCGATTTGTAGATGTTTTTCCCATGAACATGATTTAAAATGCCCATGTCTAGGGGATTTCCCATGATCTTTCCATTTCAAATGCTCATTGAGTGCGGAAATTTCCGATGTCCAGATGTCCATGATGGACAGCTCGTCCTCCTGGAATCCGATGGCTCCCAGGGCATTGACCTTCGGTGCAAGGTGGTGGCCCCGTTTTTTCGATCGCGAAGTTGGTGAACATAATAACTAGGTGAATTAACTCTGGTTTATGGATGTTTCTGGTAGATATATCGAACTACTTCATGCGGGCCAAAAAAACAACAGACATAATTAACTGCGGGTACCACCTTCTGGCCCCCTCAGTTCTGTCTGTTGGTGTACATACCCCATTGCTACTAACTAGTTTTATATATACCATACTGGTTGGTGGTATCCCTACCCCTCTGAAAAATATGAGTTCGTCAGTTGGGATGATGATGATTCCCAAGATATGGAAAGTCATAAAATTCATGTTCCAAACCACCAACCAGTATATGTACCATACCATCCGGTGCCATCAAACGTGGCAACAGGAAGGCAATCCCGAAAATGGAAGAGCTGGGAACATCATGGCACGATTCATGCTTTCCCACAAGCCATCTGAATGATTACAGGAGGGTAAAGCCTATAGTTATAGAATGTTATAGATAGGCTGTAGTTGGTTTGTAGATGTTGTAGCTAAAGATTGGACTATGTTGGATACTTTGAATCGTTAAATAGATGGCATTGGCATTATCAACAAAAATAACCCTCCTGGCCTCCTGGGCCTCTTATCTGGGGGAGTTGTCATCATTGAGCCCGTCAGGAACAGTAGCTGCCGAGGAAATGGGAGCTGGACATGAAAGATATATGTGGAAACAGACTAGGAAACATCTACCATAGCGGCAAGTCAACAGGTTGTCCTGCCCATATACTCCATGTGTGGAATATACATTTACCATCATCCCAAGAATCACCCTTTTGTTTTATATTTGTTGGTTTTATATTTTTTGTAGGTACATACCCATAGGATCCATGTATGCCATATATGGTAACATTTACCATCAATATACCCCCAATGTTAGTATATATATACCATACATGGATCCTATGGGATACATCATTAATAACATCCATGGAGCAGTTGGCCGAGGCACCATAAACTTGGGCAAATCATCTGAGTATTTCCTGAGCCGCGCAAGGGCGCTGACTGCGCTCCAAGACTTCGGCGGGTTGAACCAGTCACCAGTCACCATGGGGGTTTAACCAGCCAATCATACAAGGTGGTGCTCCTCCAGTTATAAGTTGGTTTATAAACCCCATTAACTATAGATACATCTACCATAAACCATAGTTATTGGAGTTATAAACCAACTTAGCTAACTATGGGGCACCACCTTGTATGGGATTTCAAAGATGTCCTCCATGGGAATGGGACAAAAATGACCAAATAAAAGCCCAACATTCCCTGAGTTTGAGGCCATGTGTCTGAACCTTTTATGAGAAAAATGAAGAGAAAAAAGCGGTATACCACAAAGAAATGCTGTTTTTTTTCGATGAAAATCCCATTTCAAGTGATCATCTCAGGCATTTGTTTGTGGTATTCTACCATGTGTTTCGATGAAAATACCAAATGGTAGCACCTCATCCCAGGCAGAGTCTCTGTCGCACCAACTTGCCACCGCCCACGACGAAGGAAATTCTCACCATCTCCTGGGGTGGTGTCCGGGAGCGAATTCGAAGAAGCACTTGGCCGACCCGGATGGTACCGGTTAACATAGCTGGTGAATGGAGGTTAATATGGTACCCTCTGGTAAACTAACATAGCTATGGAAAGATCCACCATTTTTAATGGGTAAATCCACTATAAATGGTCATTTTCAATGGCTTTTTGTATGTTTACCAGAGGGTAGTACTAGGTGTTGACCCATTCCCAAATAAAAAAAATATCCCAAAATTGGGGAAACCTTGGATGGCTCTTACCGATGGCTTGGGATTAATCATCAGTTGTTGGCGAATCATGAGATCCTAGGATATCAACAGCAAACACAGAGGATATGGATTGGAGGTGGCAGGTATATCACCAACTTCTAACCACTGGTAATCCCCCACCCCAGCATCGTTTGTCGTGTTCGAAGGGAAACCATTGGGCAACGCGTCCAAGGAGCAGCAAGGAGCAGAAGCAAACCGGAGAATCATTTCTTCAGGTCACAAAAAAATAAACTGTGAAGCTTTTGAACATCAGCATTTTGTAATATTTTGTATTAGTACCCTCTGGTAACTTGTTACATAACTATGGTTAAAATCACCATCTAGTGAACTCGAATTTTCCCATGAATAGCATGCTGGATCGTGGATCTGTCCATCGTTTTTGGTGTTAGTTTACCAGGCCGGGTAGCCTCTGGTCATCCAAAATTGCCATGGAAAATCACCCAGAAACCCCCACTGAGTTCACGGATCCTTCAGCGGAAAGGGCTCACCGAAACAGGCTTTGGCCAACTCATTGCAACGAGCCTCACATAAAACAACCGAAGGGTAGGGTATATATATCCTCTGGTTATGACTAACAGTTTGCCATGGAATAGATGGCCCATTGATGCCATAGAAATAGATGGTTTACCGTTCTTACAAATGGTGGATCTTTCCATGGCTATGTTAGTCATAACCAGATGGTATATGGAAAGAATAGGAAACAAAAACATCGAAAAGCTGTTGCCCTATGTAATTACCTTGGTATATAGTTCTAAGAATTGACATGATTAATATTGTGTCGACATCAAACCGGGATCGGTGTTTTAAGTCGTTTTTTGGCTCCCCATTGGATCATTGGAGTACCCCAACTGGTTGGTGGTTGACCGACCCTTCTGAAAAATGATGGAGTTCGTCAGTTGGGATGATGATTATTCCCAATATATGAAAAAATAAAAAATGTTCCAAACCACCAACCAGATCAAGTTATATCAAGTTAGCCAAAAAAGGCACCTCTCCATTCCTCTTGGCAAATCTTGGCAATATATAAATGGATAAAGATGGCCGATGTTCCATTCATATTCAGCTTTAAACTGCAAGAAATTCCAGTTCTCAGAAAAGTCCCGACTGATTCCTGGTCAAAGATTTTGGCTATCTGAAACTCCTCCTATCCTCCGGTTTGCTCACATGGCTGGACCATCTCCCAGCCAGTTCGATGATGATGAATTCCCACTGAAAGCTTCATTTTCCGGGATTCCCCGGCCATTTTTGGAGGACCTCAACGGATAGTCCCAAACTCCAAAACTCTCCATTCCATGTGACCCTACAATGGACCAGTCCCGTGTTTTTTTTCTTGTCCCGCTTGTTCTTAGAAAATCGGGGAAAGGGTTTTAACATATTGTTCAGATATCTTAAGGTTTCCTAAGTTATGGGGGTACCCCCATTTTAATCATCCATTTTATAGATGGATTTTCCATGAAAGAAACCATCCAGCTATTGGGTACCCCTATTTGGATCTAAAGCCTTCTAGTCATGAGGTCATGCATCAAGATGTCGCTATATCCAAACGGTGCCCCCAAGTCATAGCGGCTTAAATGGATAGTCATAGATGGATAATCCGATGGATATCCACATAAACATGGGATAAAATCATGATGCTTTCTATAGTTAATATTAGTTAATGCTATCATATTAAATATTAATTGTCTATATTGTATAGTTATATAATATATAATGGCTTAATTAATCCTATATCTGCTATCATATTAAATGGCTTAATCCGATGAATCCTATGGTTCTGACCACCCAATTCGGCACTTCCATAGCTGACCGCGGCTTTGCGGCACCTGGTCATAGCCGCTGAGGTCAAACTCATCCGACTCGGTGCTGCGACGCACCTTGCCAGCCAAGCCACTCGCCATGGCGATGATTTTTCGATGTCACTGGTGACTGGTTAGTACTGGTTAGTACTGGTTAGTACTGGTTAGTACGGGTTAATATTATCTTTAAAAACTCATCTGGGAAAGTGGTATAGATGATATAGATGGCACATGCAAAATCAGTTTTTGATGAAATTAATTATTTACGTTTTCAAAATGATAATTGAATATAATTGATTAGTTTACTGCTCACCGGAAACCGTGATAAAAGTATCAGGGACTTGGTTGAAGTTTTGGTTTCAATGTTCCCACCTGTGGGCGAAATGGGTTTTGACTTTCCATGTCTCTCTGATTTGGTTTCGATTTTCTGGCCTTTCTTACACCGTTCACCTGTCGATCATTGGTTGTTCCAGCCCTTCTCCATGCAGCTATTGAGACTTTTCGTGGCATCGGCTTCAAGGACCAAACACATTGTCACCAAAGGCTGTTTGTATTCGAACCTTGACTAAGAACATCCATGTCTTACAAGTTCTTGATTCTATATCTGGGCCGGAAACATCGATCCCCGGCTGGCAAAGGACTGGGCCAAAAACCCATTCAGTCGGGCAAAACGACCGTCCCGATGGGCCATTTTACGGGGGAAAAACCACAGTATTCCGGTGCACTTGGGCTGCAAATGCTTTCTCTTTGGTCAAGTTTCATTGAACCCCCATCTGTGGAAAATTCTGTGTCAATGCTGCCAAATTGCTGCGGCGAACAGGTGCGCCATCCGCGGGCCATGGAATTCTGTGAAAAACTCCAAAAGCCAAAAAAAACAAGAATCTTCGGGGACCTTGTGATAGAAATAACATCCAAATCCCACGATATGGTGATAATATGTGATAATTATAGTTATCCCAAGATATAGTTATAAATCAATAAACATATATAAACATCACTATTCTCATGTTTCTCCCAGCGAGTTTTCCAACATGTTCTTCTCTGACGGCGCCTTCGCCTTCTCACTTGGCTTTGAGAAATGGCAGCTCCTGTAGCGAAGGTCCGTGAGATCTGTGTTCAACTGGGGACTTCGCAACCCGTTGAGCTGATCTTTGGTGGCGTGTATATCGCAACCCCAAAAATAGATAGAAAAAAACACATTTTTTTGTGGTATAATGTGAAGAAAACAAATGCCATAAAACATTGTGAAGACGCGGTTCTAATGTTCTATCTCTTTTGGGGGTGCTATACATCACACACATACAACTATGATACTAGCACATGCTATTCTAATATATTCAGTCTACAAATAGCTACTGTAAAGTTTGCAACCATTCTCGAATGTCTTCCTCCATCCTTCACCCAGTTCAGTATAGATTCCTCAATAATGGATGCATACATTGGAACACAACAAAATCACCAACTCAACAAAAATCCGGGTATCTGGTCAGTTCCACTGCATTTTGGATTGCCGATTTTTTTTGGTCATGTTTTTTTGGAAATCAAGAAGTCTACCATGTTTTTCTTGGAAACATGATTAAAACCATATTAAAACCAACAAAAATCACCATTTCTTCATGTTTTTTTTTGCCGCAAAAGTCATGGGGATGGGATTCGTCCAAGCAACCAGTTCCAGCCTCCGGGTCCCACCATTTGTTTAGCTGCATGCAGTTGTACGCAAAGGCCTTGGCATGCGACGAAGCCGCTGCATGCGTCAAACTTCTTGTTGGATGACCAGCGGATGTTGTGCCAGTTTGGTCATCTTTCCAAATGGGCGGATTCAACCACAAGTTCTTGGTGGATTAGAATGGACATGAATGAACTTTTTGTGGTCCATGTCATATCATGTGGCTATGAGTCAAAACCCTGGTACCCCTGGTGAACATCAAAATATCTGGGATTTATGGATGTTCATCCCACTAAAAATGGTATTAATAGGTATTAATCCATACCCATATCATGTCATGTCCAAATTCACCACTCCAAACTGTTCACATTCCATGCACAAAAATGGTGACCTCATCCAGCGCCGCACACCGCCGAGGACCGGAACCATCAGCCCGATCAGCGACACCATGCCAGTGGGCATCATCTGCGAAACGCCCAGCTCCAGCGGTGTTTAAAAGGTGAAGCACATGACGGGAGATATGACGGGATATGTAAAAGTGAGATATGATATACAACCAACGAAAAAAACACACTATGGGTGAAATTGAGTATATATGTACTGATGTACTCCCAAAATATCCAATTCACAAATTCACATCCAATTCCGAGGTTAACAGAACAATTAACAATTAACCAGTTGATTTGGGGGCACACAACATTTTCATGGACGAGCCCATGAGGCGACACATCAGACTGGGGAGAATCATGGAGAATCCAGATTTGGATATAGGTGAAGCTTGGGAAGCTCGGGTAGCGATGTGCGTCTTTCGATTCTTAGGTTTTGACCCATACCGGCCATAGCCCTAAAATACACAAAATCATATGGAAAATCACTGCTTTCAATAGGTAAATCGACTAGAACGGGGTCATTTTCAATAGCAAACTGTTAGTTTACCAAAGGGGACCCCAAAACTACACAAAATCATCATGGCCAATCTGTGGAAATCAAAGCACGATGAATCTGTCACGTTGAAATTGTTGTTTGGAACCAAAACCCAGACCATCCAAGAATTGTAAATGTTTCTAGGGAGACAACATGAGACAAGCGTCTTGATGACCTACAGGGCCAACCCCTAAGAATATCATTCACCATCGACATTCATAGACACTGAGAGTCATGTAGGGCTTTGTCACAAGCATTCTCCTTGTGTTTGCCATGCCATGATTCCCAATGGGCGCAACACTCATCACTAGCATGTTCGGGCCAGACCTTTTTGCTGCTCAAGAAACGTGGCAACATTCCAGCCTGGGACGGATGATGAGGTATGATGACATATCATGAATGAATCATGACATATCCTGGTTGGTGGTTTCAACCCCTCGTGAAAAATATTAGTCAGTTGGGATGATTATCCCATATATATCCATATATTATGGAAAATAAAAAATGATTAAAACCACCAACCAGTATCAAAATAAGTTCTAAAGTCTATAACAACACACATCGTTGCAAAACTCGAAGTGTTCAACGTTCAACCCCCCAGCATTGCCAAAAACCCAAAAACAACTTATCATGATGGACACAGATCCAAAATCATCCCATGTAATACAGACATATACGATCAAACATGACAAGAAATTACACCCATCCATATGGTTTCTGGGCCATTTCTGGGTAATCTATACTGTATGTCATCCGAGACATCACCTAAAAAATCACCTGAAACCATGAAACCATGAAACCATGAAGCCATGCGGCCAGGGGTGATCCGAAGCTTGATCAATTTTTGATCAAGGGTGTGTGAATCCAGGCTTGACCTGAAAAAAAACTTTCCCTGAAGACCCAAAAAATGATTACCCTCTGGTTATTTAACAGTTTGCCATGGCATAGATGGCCCTAATCGAAATAGATGGTTTACCGTTCTTAGTAGCATGGTGTTGATTTTCCATGGCGAACTGTTAAATAACCAGATGGTACATCCAATACATACCACTAGAGCTTCGATAAGCTTGTTGTTTTCACATGTTTGAAAAACCTTCATGTTTTTTCTTGCTACACCTCACTCTTCGAAAATCGTTGGCGTCGTTGGCCTGATCTGGGTGGTGATCTTGTGGGGAAACATTGCTTAGATTTAGATGGGCCATAGAGTTTGCTGCTTCGTCACTGGGTTCTATCCCAGTATAACTGGGTATATTGTATACTATATATATATATATAATATATATATATGTGTGGGATTATTATAATATATATATGTGGGATTATGTGGGTGTGTCTGAAAATAGGCAGACCCAAATCACACGGTTTATCATCATGTTCATTATTGAAATTGCTATAAACTGGCAGTTAATTTAATCATTCATGTGAGATCTTCTAGGAATCCCCTGTTGCGAACCTTTTGGCTAATGCTGAATATATATGCTGCTTTGTCTGATGATAAAAATTACCATCATCATATATATATATATATATTATATTATATTATATTATATTATATTATATATATATATATCATCATCATGTTCCCTCTAAACTTGCCAATTGTTGGGGTCCCCTGAGCTGTCAGCTGTTAGGACACCACTGGTGGCGGAGCCCAGAATGAAGGCGCACTGGGCGGCACACTCGAAATCAGCGAGGAATTCAAATCGAATGTTCAAGGCTTCATAGCGATGTTCATTTACATATCAAAAGAAATCAGGAAGTTGGTGCACCTTGAGTTTAGAAATTCAACATTTAGAAACATACTCTTTGATTAAGCTAAAGATTGCTAAATTTAATAATATATTGTATTTAATATATATATATAATATGGATAATAAAGTAAAAATATGTAAAAAAATGGTTGGATGGGCACAGGCAAGCTATCCCCAGAAGTGTCAACTGCTACTTTTATCAAAGTTGCTATTTGGGCCGCTGATGCAATCAAATTGTGGGACATTCTCCAGTTCCGAAACTTGAACAAAAATGCCGTGTTTTTTCGGCCCTTCCAATGGCTCCCCCAAAATAAAAACGCTTACCCTCTGGTAATTTAACAGTTTGCTATGGAAAATGGCCCAGTTTTAGTTGATTTACCTATTAAAAGTCGTGATTTTCCATTATGTTAGTTTACCAGAGGGTATCATGTTCATGTTCCCTGTAAAACATTTGCCATTTGGGGGCCAACAAGCTCTTGATCCGACTTGATCCCAAGCTTTAGAGAGGCACAAAAAACCAAGCGGCCTGCGGATCCTTCTCGACCATGAAACCACTCGCAAACTGGCGGCGAGTTTCCGGGCTACCCTCTGGTAATTTAACGTAGCTATTGAAAATGGCCATCTATAGTGGATTTTCCCATTGAAAATGGTGATTTTCAATAGCTATGTTAAATTACCAGAGGGTAACCATCTGGCCAAGCAGGGAAATCACTACCAACAAGGTCAAAATCACTAACAATCACCTTGGCGCGATGTTCTAAATCCGCAAGTCATGGAATATATACGTTTATTTACCAGCCGCTGTAAGTTGACTATATAGATATGGTTGTTGGTGATATCAACATATCTTTTGGGATGTTTTTTTGGGGCAGTTTTTAGGCGTTTTTTAAGGCTTAAAACTAGACGTTGTGGTTGCAACTCAAGAAACACTATCCAGGAGTGGTTTCCAGCTAAAATCCATGTAGAGTTCAGAGTTTGGTCAACTCAACTGCGATACCTTCACCAATCCATTTGAGCATGGGATTCCCTCAATGGATTTTCATCATCCCTGATATATATATATATGTAAATATATATATATAGGTAAGTATAATTCCCCAAATCATCATCAAAAATGTGGTGATTGGTTGATACTTACCAATATCCAATATCCAATATAATCCGGATATATTGGTAAGTATAATCCCTGATATATTGGTAAGTATCATCAACAAACCAGGGTTTTGAACATGTTAGCTTGGGTGATGTCACTTTTTTATTCTTCATTTCTTAAACAACATATTGATCAGATGTGATAAGTATAATCCGCATTGTAAGTATAAGCCTATGGGGATGGTTCAAAAACCTATCATTACCCTCTGGTAATAACTAACAGTTTGCTATGGAAAATGGCCCATTTATAGTTGATTTACCCATTAAAGATGGTGATTTTCCATAGTTTTTTTGTATGTTTACCGGAGGGTATCATATTTTGCGGGAATAAACATCCATTAACCAGCTATGACGATCTGGATGCCATCCGGGTCCCGTTTGGTGAACTGACTCATAGCCATTTGTCATAATCCCTTACAAGTTAGCTCTTGAAATAGGGGGTTATAGTTCCAATTCTTTCAATACTTTAAATGTTCATACTCCCCATATAATCCCCATGTAATCCCTTACTATCCGCTCATTTATTCCATCCCCCCTTTACAACTTGCGTTCGCTTCGTTCTGTTTGGAACCCGAAAAACCGCACCATCAAAGCGCCACAGGAGCCGCCGCCCAGTAGAGAGGGCCTCTTTTTGGGCACCCAACGGGCGAAGCAATATCTTTTGGGGGCTTTAACCAAGAACAACTAGTGTGGATATATATATATATATATCATGTATATATAATATAACAATTGGTGTGGACATATAATATATATATATATAACATATGAGCTACCTCCAAAACTCTATTGCCCCAAAATGGAATATCTATGTTTCCTTCGTTACAAAAAGTCGCCTTCGTTTTACAAGGGTTTCGACCAGACCTTCACAAATAAAAGGAAGACAAGGGAAAACGGGTAAAGACCAAACAATAACTCCATGATACACCATTCTTGACGTTCGCTGCTCACATGAAAATCTATCAACAAACTTTAGTTGTAAGGTTTGCCTTCGTTAGAAAAGGTCGCCTTCGCTTTTGCAGGTTTTGACCTATATTCCATTCCAATACATACCCCCTACATAGACCTTTTTGGTGTTAGCTCATATCCTGATTCATATTGTCAACCAAATAACGAAATGGATGTTTTTGTTTAGACTTACCATCTGGTGATTTACACATGGAAAATTAGTAACACATAGTTATGTTATAATCTGGTGATTTTCCATATAATTTACACTATAATCACATATATGGCAGTGTGTCAAAACCTTGTACCCCTGTAGTTCACATCAAGATAGCTGGGATTTATGGATGTTCATTCCCACTAAAAATGGTATTTTCATAGGTATTGATCCATAGCCATATATAGCTTACCATCTGGTGATTTAACACTTCGCCATGGAAAGATCCACCACCATGGGATACCCATCTTGAGCCGGTTTCCACTCACCGTTAGCTACCCGGCCTGGTAAACAGACAGTTTAGCGACATGGAAAATGGCCATTGAAATAGTGGATTTACCCATTGAACATGGTGATTTATAGTGGATTTACCCATGAAAAATGGTGATTTTCAATAGGTTTATTGTATGTTTACCAGAGGGTAACCTGGCAAATCCCGAAAATCATCGACAAAGATCTACAAATGAGGGATACACAGAGCCGGGTCAGATTCCGAAGGACTACAGATGACTACAGTCAGAAAATGGTTGGATGACTCAATCATTTTACCCTCTGGTAATCAAACATGGTTTGCTACAGTAGCAAATTCCCATTCGGTTCGACGTTATTCCCATTAAAACCCTGATTTATATAGGATTGTCAATTGCAATGTTTCATTTCCAGAAGACAATTTGCGTTGATGCAATGGGATTTTCCCTCAAAAAAACATGTTACAAACCCATATTGTCCATGTTTGAGTCGCTCTCATGTGGTTGGAAAACTGGTAGCTCAGCTCCTGGTTCCTCAATTCATAGGGAGACCATGGGATACGCGGTCTGTTGACAGCGCTAAGGCTGGGTGCCCACACAAACTTCCTGCTTTATAGTAGCCATAGGCACCTGACAGGAACACTGGTAAAAAGGTAAGAATGGTCAGCTACACCAAAGTCTTGAATCATGTCAACTTCCAGTTTCTTCGTGTCCATGGTAAGTTTTAAGAGGAATTTCAGAAGTTCATAGGAAATGACATTTTGTATACCCTCTGGTAAAGTAACATAACTATGGAAAATCACCATTTCCAATGGGTAAATCCACTATAAATGGCCATTTTCAATAGCTATTTTGACATAACCAGAGGGTATCATCTCCACCACCCCCATCTGCCCAGTCAGATTGGCATCCTTTCTTTCTACCGCGCTCAGGCGACTCGCATTGCGTGTAAATCAAACCTGGTGGCTGATCGTGGCTGGTGGCTCAAGGGACTAGCAATCGCTTACCCAACTGCTTTGCGTTTTGTATTCAATATTAGAATTATATATATATATATTATATATATATGGATATAACCAGCCCGAAACCTCATAAAAAAGAAGTAAAGTTTTACCATGTTTTACCTACAACTCTCGTTTTCAGTGGATAGGATTAACTATATACATTACTATACCATATTTTCTGATCCTTTGCATATACACAGTGCAACTATGGCGGAGGTTCTGTTAGCCGCTGTTAGCCACATCTCAGCACGACTCCAGGTGCCCGGGCCAATCAAGGCCACTTTCGAACTCCTCAACCCATCGACGGTCTGAGGGGAGCTCGGAGAGCCCCTTCCACCTGGCCGATGTGGATAACAGAGCACAACATGTGGGGATGAGGATATAGATCGATATATGATATATATCCAATCAGAATCTTGGTAAGTGATTAGGACATTCCTATTTGATCCTACTTGATCCTATTTGCGTGTTTCTCCGAAAATCGAGCGCGCACAAAAATCCCAGAGTTTGTCGTCATGTTTGCCATTAAAGTTGCAAATTCGTTTTTTTCGTTTTTCGGCAAAGTTCATATTATCTGCATGGTTGGTGGTTTCAACCCCTCTGAAAAATATTAGTCAGTTGGGAGTATTATTCCCAATATATGGAAAAATAAAAGCCATGTTCCAAACCACCAACCAGTTATTCATAGTGCCTGACCAAGTTCCAACTCGGATGCGCATCTCAGTGTGGAAACACCCCTATAGGGAAGGCCACGGGGTCCGTAAACATGCGATTGTATTTCACCTATCAAATTACCCTGTTGTTCACCCTAAAATAGCGCACGTGCAGATGTTCATCCTCAAAAAGAAAGGATTGCAATGTACCCTCTGGTAAACTTTCACATAACTATGGAAAGATCCACCATGCTATCAATGGGTAAATTCACTTTTTCAATGGCCATTTTCAATATGTAAGAGTCATTACCAGAGGGTAATCCATGCTAAGCCATACTAATCCACTGACACGGAGATTTTACCAACATGGGGATTCGACACCCCAAAACACCAGGAACACATGGATTTAAGCCAGGTAAGAAACTGGCGGAGGATTTAGGGGTTTTGGTGATTTCCAAGCAACGGTTGGATTGTTTTTTTCAGATGTGACTCAACCTATACTCACCTTAAGTTGTTATTTTATTTCCGGTGATCCCACCTGAGGCCCTGTTGGTAGTCCACCGCGGCAGTACCGAAGGGGCCACTGCCGCAGCCGGGCACCTTGGTGAACCCCTGGAGAAATGGGGACTTCAATAGGCCCCACCATGGGATACCCGGCCTGGTAATTTAACATAACTATGGAAAATCACCATTTTTAATGGGAAAATCCACTATAAATTGTCATTTTCAATAGCTATGTTAAATTACCAGAGGATACCCTCTGGTTTTGACTAACAGTTTGCCAGGGTTTTTCGATGGCCCTAATCGAAATAGATGGTTTACCTGGGTTTACCGTTCTTTAAAATGGTGATTTTCCATGGCTATGTTAAATAACCAGAGGGTATCATAGGGAGGTCATGTCTTGAAAAAAATCGAGATGTAAATGCTGAGCTCTTGTTTTTGATACATATCTGGTTGGTGGTTGAGCCCTACCCCTCTGAAAAATGATGGAGTTCGTCAGTTGATTATGAACTTCCCAATACAGTATATGGAAAAAAATAAAATTCATGCTCCAAACCACCAACCAGATATGTATATATATATATATACATATATTGATATCATATAGATGCTGTAATTGGAACTCACTATCCCACAATTAAGAATATTGGCCATTGGTATTGATATAATGAGATGTGATGTATCATATATATATGGGATATTGAGCATCGATAATGGGATAGAGCAACCATCAATGTATAATGGGAAATGTTGATTTTTGTAGATGCATATAATATCATATTATAATAGTGTTAAATAAATGCATCTTAAAAAACAAAATTGCGGTTAACACGCTTTGACTATCCTGAAATTGGGAATATAAAGCCACTATAATTTAAAATGGTGTGGTATTCAAATATTTCATGCAACATGTCCTTTAGCCTTCAATATTACCCCTCAGTAGATAATCAAACATGGCAATGGGAAATCTCTTATACATCATGGAGGTTTGTTCATGGGAAAATTATCGAACTATAGCTGGGAAATTTCGAGCCTGCGCCATGTTGATGTATTCATCTGGCATCATAACAATTCACCAACCTCAAAATACATGTGGGGATGATTCCCCAATCAATCCTCAATCCTATTAGTAATAATTCATTCTTCTGGCTGAACATTTTACGGCCATTTGGGGATTCCCCAACTCCAAATCGCAAAAATCATTCCGAACTTCACTAAAAATGTGAGGTCATTCCAGTTCCTCCAGATTCCATTAAAAGTACATGGCCAATCTGTATGATACCCTGCTAAAAATGACGAATTCTTATCTGGTGAGTAGATCATCCCGATAGCAAAAGACTATAAAAGACTAAAGGATTAAACTACCCATCTAAGATTGACCTAGAGTATATCACCACAATATTTCAACATGTGCTAGTCGAATCCCATGATATTCGCAGGATATTCCCATGAACCAATACCAATATGAACTATGGGATGGGATTGCCCTCTAACAGTTTGCGAACTGGAAAATTGCCAGTATTTCAACGGTAACTCAACCATGTTCAACAGCGAACTGTTAAATGACCAGAGAGTCCCAATCACCATTTTGTTCTAGGCATAATCACCATTTCGAAGAGGTAAACCCACCATTTTTTCGTAGGAAAACTCACCATTGACCCGCCTCCCGGCTGTATCGGCCCTGCTCGCAGGGGGCGGGGGAGTAGATGTACCTCAGCGGCGCTGAGAAAACTCGGATGGGGACAACATGTGGGATACCCTCTGGTAAACTAACATAGCTATGGAAAATGGCCATAGAAATCGTTGATTTACCCATTAAACATGGTGATTTTCCATAGTTATGTGAAAGTTTACCAGAGGGTAACATGTGGGATATCCTGGGAATATCCTGGGAATATCCTCAAATTGCCATCTAGATAACATGCGGGGAGTGAAATTTCAATGGATCTTTCATGGGGATTTCATGGGAATCATGGAGATCTACAATGGCCATGACTGCATCTGCATGATTTATGACAAGTCACCAACCTGAAGCCCTGCTAAGCATCATTCCAGTGACACAGTGGAATCGTTATAATTCATCCAGTTTGATGATTCTGGATCAAATTCAGGAATATGTCCGGAGTGTGAAGTCAGTGTTCATGATCTCCGTTTACCATCCATCATGTTTGCAATATATGTCTACTTGATTCTACTTGGGTATTTCTCAACATCTTGACTTGTTTAGAGCTGTGAGCTTAGTACAGCCTTCAAGGCTAAACAGAAAGTGAAAATAGGTATGAGTCAAACATATTGACACCCCAAAAATGGATCAAAATGGTGACCCATTTCCAAGCATGTCTTTTGATTGAAGAATTCCTGCTATTTCATCTGTGGCGAATTGTGGTTGGTACATTAAATGATAATTAAAATCTATGATTGAACATGTGCGCCAGGGTTAAGTTACATCTGATGATAATCTACAACGTAGTAAGCTATCTATATATATATGGGCGTCCTCCCACCATGCTCTAAAACGGATGCATCTCTTTTTGTCAAACTAAGCCCAATTCATCCAGGCATGACCACCCCCTTTTGTGGGAGAGTAAGCCATCTTTTCAGGGCACAGAGTGGAGAGTGACCATGGTCAGTAATATACCTCTGTCGGATGCTTGGGTAGATATATACAATGTAAAACTTTACAGTAGGATGGTAAAATCCACAACTAAGAAAACAATAGCCACATTCATTTTGTAAGCATATCATCATCATCATCATCATAATCATATATATATACATATATATATGTATACAGTATACATATATATATATATATATGTATACAGTATACATATATGTGATATATGGCATTGTCTCAATTAATGTTGGGTAAAACATCCCAAAAAAAAATAATGCGATGCATCCTCCTGAGGTCCAAGCTGACGACAGGCCTTGTAGAAGAGATAACCTCGAGATCCAGGCTGGTGATTTACAAAAAAAGGTGACTTCTTCATGATATGAATTCTGACATGGTGAGGTGTTGGATGATTTCTGAAGTGTGATTTATGAATAAGATATTCATGTTTTTATTTCAGTCTCTGGTGATTGTGAAATTTCCATGTGAAGAAGGATAATGCAGGTTTAAATGATTCGCTAGGGTCAAATGATGATAAACCATGGGTTTTGGGGTGTCCAAGCATGATTGGACGATTGCTGTTTTGTTCAGTGATTTGTGGAAAGTTTTGGTGATCCCTGATGGGATCCTCACTGGCGACCTGCCAGACTCGGCTGCTGCTGACACTCTTCATGCAGCAACGGTCCTAAGAGCAAAATTCAAGACATTACATACTTGACGCTTGAAATTAGTTGAATAACATTGAATAACCATGCCACTTACTATGCAGTTGATGTTTGGATGTCAGAAAACAAGTCTCCAAAGTTGGGTGAGCTGGGAACCCCCGTAAAAGTGGGGAAAAAAAACATGGACATACATTGGTATCACGCGTAAACTATTCCTAACTGGCATCATGTGACCCATGTGGGTGGCTTTATCCCACGGCCGTTCATCCCTCAGGCGCAAACTGAGCTCCCAAACCCATCCTTTGTAGGTTCTCATAGAATCGCTCGAACAGGGAGGCCGCCTGGTTGTGGTGCCAGCCATTGATGCTGAAATCCCAAAGGGCATAAGATCACCACAGGGGTGTCTTTGCATGCGAAAATCAAAAGGGGCTCCGATCCTTTCTTTAAAACAGTGCACAGCCAATCCCAAGCCTGAAGCTAATATGGCGTATATTGGCTTATCTTAGTTACAGATAGTTACAGTGCAAAAAACTAGCAAACCATCGTATCAGTAAGATTAAAGATGATCATCATCTGACCTAGTGCAAAAAACTAACAAACCATAGTATCAGTAAGATTACTTAGATCATCTTAGATCACGATTATCTGACCTGGCTGCATGATAACTATTTATCATCTTAGCTGGTTCCCCATCAAAATAATACCCTTCACCAGTCGGATGTATCCTTGCACCTCCAACTCCATGGATAAAAACTTGGGCAAGGGCACCGGACTGCGATTGCCTGAAAGTCGAAAAAAATACATGGCCATTTCACTATGGAACCTATGGTGACCTAAAGGGATATTAATAAGAATATTTATATAATGGGATGTATAACCAACTATATATACTTAGACTTGTAATATCTTGTAATTCATTCAACGGGCTGAATGGAAAATGGTGAAGTTGTAGATGATTTGCCCATTAAATATGATTGTCTATAGCTATCTGAAATTACCAGATGGTACATGATCAACGATGGAAAATGCACTGGTGATTTCAGCAACAAAAAGCACAGCTCGGAATTCAACGGCCTGTAAAAATGGATTGAGTCAGCAACACCAGAATGGGGAGTTCGCAAACAAGAATGGCCCAAAGAAGATGGGGTCTGAAATCGGGTACCAAATACTGCAAACAATCAATTTTTGGGTGAATTAATGGCAAACTTTTACCAGTCACCAGGTGTTTTTGCTCTTCCAATACCGTTTTCTCCTGCTTCTCACGTCCTTATCACAAGCGATCCTCTGAGCCACCCCAGCCCCTCGGCCCCCAGCTGCCCTGTCATGCCTTCACTTTGGGATTCCGCTAAGGACTCCAAGCAATCGATGGTACTCGACTCGACATCGATCTTCATGTAGACCTTCGCATTATTCAAGGCTCCCCAACAAAAAAACTGGGCCAAACACAGTCATGGTAGGATGGGTAATTAGCTATTTTGGGGCCCCGTATTTGGCCAACTTATCAGAGAATTTCAATGAAAATGGATCATATGGAATGCAATCAGCCTGAAACGCTGAACTGGTTGGTGGTTTAAAAACATCTTGAAAAATATGAAAGTCAATGGGAAGGATTATCCCATATATTATGGAAAATAAAAAATGTTTGAAACCACCAACCAGTGAAGCTGTGTGTGACACACCAACTGCAACTACTTGGCACACTGTGCGCACCATGGCTCACCTACGACCCAAAATACTGAAGCGTTGCACCATAAGAGCACCGATCTGATCACAAGTATGCGTGTGCGTGCATTGGAAGGTCCCAAGCAATCCCATCCTTCTAATATTCACAGAGAGGTACCCCACCAGGGCAAAACACAGTAAAAATGGTGCCCTCACAGGGTACCACTCTCAATATTCAACACCCTCCATGGAAAGGGGGTGTTTAATCTGAACGGGATTATGATCAAAAATAAATAAAATGACCAGTTTGGGGCCCCCATTTTAGGACACCACTGGTGAACCGGTAATGTCTCTTCGGTGGCGAAGTTCCCATAAGATAGGGATCGGATAGTGACCCACAACTCCAATGATGAACAGAATTCCGAACTCTGCGGAATTCACATCAAACCGAAAACACATTACCCTCTGGTAAACTAACGTAACTATGGAAAATCACCATTTTTAATGGGTAAATCCACTATTTCTATGGCAATTTTCAATAGCTATGTTAGTTTACCAGAGGGTATTTCAAACACCATTTCGCTTTTGTCTACACTTTCAGGCATAATCACCAGCGGAACCAACCAACTTGATATATGGCCAATCTTAGATATCAAAATTGGAACATACCTATAACGTACTTAATCGTACCTTTCACCAGTCCGTTTCCCCATCTCCCAAATAATATTTGATGGTCCCCATGCATACAATGGTTGGGTTTATCCCCGTGTCGGTTGATTCATCGCAGCTATGTACCCAGTGTTCTGTGGTTAAATCATGTTAAAATTGTTCCATTAGGTTTCCGTTTACCCAGGATATCAATCATGTCCTCCCAAAAAAAATGTTTCAACCGTAATAAACCACAATTCTATGCAATAGACCCCATAATTCGCTTACCCCATGTATCCCCAATCATTACTGTAGCATCTTGACCATTTATGGCAACAACCGAGTTAAACCCAAATGTGTGCTGGAAAAAAACATCTGCTAATGTCAAACAACATGGTCTATGATTCACGGTCATCCATTCCATAATGGGAATCCTTGCAATGGGTATATAAATCCTTCCGAACAAAAAAAATGTTGATCATGGCACACGTGTTCCATTTTCCCAAACTTGGTTGAAAGGCAAAATTTAGAGGAACCCCAGTGTCCGGTGAAGATTTTCCCAACAAAACCAATCCGGTCCTGTTGGTAGGTTTAACCCATCCAAAAAAATACATGAGTCATCTCAACCAATCATCCCAAGTATGGTTGAAACCAATAAATACATTGAAAATCTCAGCCGGTTGAGCATAGTTCCGTGATGTTGGAACTTGATCAGTGTTCACAAACCATTTGTCATTCCATTCTATTTGGATTTTTTTCCTAATTAATATTGGTTGCCGTAATTTCTAATTGTAATGAGTTTTAGAATGTTTTTAGAAGTTTAGCAGCGAACTTTTTTTTTACATTCCCCAAGAATATATTGATGATGAGTTTATGTTGGTTAGTATACCCTCTGGTAAACATTCACATAACTATGGAAAATCACCACTTTTAATGGGTAAATCCACTATTTCAAGGGCCATTTTCTATTAATATCCCATTGAATCACTATGTTGGTTAGTATATGTTAGTATTTAATCCTCCAACTAATCATCTTAAGCACCACGAAACTCTCGCAGTTTCGCCAGGTTCCCGCACGGCGTATCCGAAGACCCGCAGCAGATCGGCGCACTCCACCGTCCCTGCCATGGGAGAACCATCCCAAGACGACGACATTTTCATGGCTTAACTGGGTGAAAACGAGTTAAGGTCGTTTATATCCCATGAATATCCAGTTAATATGGCTATCTTCATGAAAAGCTTATCATAAGTTTATAACATTTTATAACCATCCCATGAAAATATGGCTTAACTGTTCTTATCATGGTTTATATCCATGAATCTCCCATGGAAAAGATATGATCATATTCCATTGGATCATGCTGCAGTTGTCATCTGGTTGGTGCTTAAAAAACATATTGAACAATGATGGAGTTCGTCAATGGGAAGGATGACATCCCATATTATGGAAAAATAAATAAAAGCCATGTTCCAAACCACCAACCAGTCATGGTCTGACATGGTCTTACATGGTTTTGCTTGCAAATGAAATGGTGGTGAATTCTTTGGTTTAACTGTTTAACCCCCCAAAAAAAAAGGTATGAAATGGGTGGGTTAAATGTGCCCACTGTTGTTGGGCACGTCTCACTTGGTTCTCCGACGAACTGACTCGGCTTTGCCACCGAAATCTTCAACCCATGGCTGCGCATTGCTTTGTTCCTCAGCTAGGACTTTCCAAGATCAACAGACCCACGTGACTTGATCAAATCAAAAAAAAATCCATCAGGGTCATCATATATGGTTAATCATATAAAGTGATGGTTTCCATCAGGGTCATGTCCAATGGAAACCATGACTTTCGGATGAGCTCGGTGTGTAAACTCTGTGTTGAGCGCCATCAACATGATGGCGGGATCATGTCTGGCTCGGCCCATACCCGTTTTGTTGGTTCAACGCCAAGTTCCCACATTTCTTGTGGCTCAAAACCAGCTGCAGATCAAATCCCCTGGTCAATGGTCTATTTATGTGGTAATATGATACTATCATGTCATCTTACCATATTTTTTGTGGTTTAAGGGACAATTGCCCTCATATAGTACATTACTATAATGATGATATTGTACATAAACCATAACCATAACCATCTATCACCAGTGTTTTTTTCCCTATCTCACCCTTAAATGAACACATATACATATATATATATATCCAAAACCATGCACATTATATATTATATATATAATGCTTTGTTTTCCCATATCTTCCTTGAAAAAGCCCATGGTTTTGACCCTCCCGGACAGCCGGGACCTGGGCCCCAAGACAGGCCGTTCCTCGAAGGCGAAGATCGTGCTGCGAGAGCCACCTTTCCCCACACCAGCAATGGCCTACGAGGCGGCAGAAAGGGCGCAGTGATATATATCGATATACATAATATATCTATATATTGTGTACATAAATATATATATATATCTATCTTTGGGGTGAATGTTTACATGGCATTTTTTGTGGTCATGTTGTAATAATTCATTATTATTTTATGGTAGTTTCTGGTGATTTATGGTGATTTATGGTTATGTACATGGTGATTTATGGTTCTGCATCTTATATGATTATTTATATGATGATTTATATGATCACGTAGATGATTATTGGTTTATGGTGATTTATATTATTATTGATATGTTTATGTTTAATCGTTATCTATTGCGTTTAATGGCTCTTTCTGGGCACGTATGATTCTTTACGGATATGTATATATGGTTATCTATTGCAATAATACATTGTGTACCATTATATATTACATTGCTGCATAGTGGAAACTATAATTGTGGTTCATGAACAATAGATCAGAAGCATGATCAAACATTGGAATTCAAGCAACAAAATGTTGAATGGATCCTCTGTTGGTTGACAATTAGAATCATTTTATGGTTATAGAATATGCTATGAATACAAAATTCTATAACCATATGATATGATATATCATACTATAGCTATTATGGTAAACAACTATAATTCTATACTATATAAACTATAGTATGATTGCTATAATCCCATCCATCCTATGTAGCATCCTTTTTTTTAACAAGGGATTAATAGCCAACATTCGCCAAGAAATAACAACATTAGATGTCTCGCGTGTCTTGGGACATGAGGTTTCTCTGTATATTTGGGGAAGGGGATTCTATAGTTCAATGAAGTCTATACTACCACATCACATGGGGGTTTCCATAAATGGGGAATTCCCAAGCTCGCTGGATGGTTTATTTCATGGAAAATCCCAATCTAAAATGGATGATCTGGTGGTACCCCTATTTTAGGAAACCCCCATTAATATTACCCACATTCAGCCATAGAAAACTTGGAAGTGCATCCCGGGATTCGTGGGATGCACATTTTAAGTTATGGTGACCGCAGGTGAACATGCGTGGCCATTGATATTGATATAATGAGATGTTATGTATCATATGTATATATATATATATATTATATATATGCGATATTGAGCATCAATAATAGGATACAGTATCAACCATCAATGTATAATGGGAAATGTTGATTTTTGATGCATATAATAGCGTCAAATCAATGCATCTTTAAAAATCAACAATTTCTTAAGCGGTTAACACGCTTTGACTATCCTGAAATTGGGAATATAAAGCCCAGACCCTGATGGGCCTGATGGCGGTGTGGCTTCGGACATACCATCCCCCAAATCAACAGTTTGACCCTGAGAATAGCCACTCTTAGAGGAAAGTAGTATAAACTGGTTGGTGGTATACCTACCCCTCCGGAAAAATATGAGTCAGTTGGGATGATGAACTTCCCGAGATATGGAAAAATAAAATTCATGTTCCAAACCACCAACCATGCAGGCATATGTTCTGTCAGAATTTATCCTGATTTTCCTCGTCTCTATAGTTTTCTATATAATCCCTTTCTGACGTCATCATGTTGGTTGGAGGGATCGTTACCAACAAATGTGAGACGGAAGTTCACCATTTTCGTTGAGTGGTTTAGGCTTGCTGATGCAGCAACGCTATGGCTCACTAGAAAAGTATATATCCATTCAATTTAGATTATTTGCACATTACTGTAGTTGAAACTACATTTACAATTTACAAAGGATGTTTCAAATGCCATGTTTGATTACCAGAGGTTGTGTATATATGAGATATAATTATACATATGCGTATGTCTGAAAATAGAGTACACCAAAATGACTGGTTCATCACCATTCTATCTATTCAAAATTCTTATTTGCAGGTATAAATCTACCATGTTCAGACAAACCCGTACCCTCTGGTAAACTAACGTAACTATGGAAAATCACCATTTTTAATGGATAAATCCACTATAAATGGCAATTTTCAATAGCTATGTTAGTTTACCAAAGGGTATATCATATCATATTAGGCAAGGAAAAAAAACAAACATATCTTCACCATACTATGGAAGAAATGCAGCACCACCTTTGATGTTGAAAGCCTATGAAAAATGGGAAAAAACATGATTCAAAGCTATCAACTTCAGGACTTCTCAGCCATCCACAACATCGTCCATTGGAAAATGAGCGCGCCGCGTGCAGAAAGGTGAGCCGCCCTTCCAGGACCAAGGGCCTCATTGGTAGGGCTGGAGCTTGTTGGCCTCTGCAACCTTTGAAATCCCATGGGAAATCTGCCATAAAGGGCTAGCCATGGCCACGTTGACCAAATGATGAAAAAAGTGATAAGCACATCAGTCTTGTCCAAGACGAAGCCGGACATTGCTGATTGATTCATGATTCAAACACATAGGATACTCATAGGTAATTTAATATAGCTATGGAAAATCATCATTTTTAATGGGAAAATCCACTATAAATGGTCATTTTCAATAGCTATGTTAAATTACCAGAGGGTACTCATAGGTAATCGTGTCTAGATTCTATGTATTCTCACAATTCCAAATGAAACCAACCAATACAACCCACAGGCTATAGAACCAAACACCAGGGAATTTTGGGAAATCGGTGTTTTTTAACAGGACATCGTTCACCAAAAAATGCGCCCCTACTCAGGAGAATTTCTGAAAATGAAACTACCATCTGGTAAACTAACATAGCTATCGAAAATCCCCTGTAAATGAGCCATTTTCCATAGCTATGTTAGTTTACTGGAGGGTACAATTTATAGTATCTGGCTTCACTACAATCATACACAATGCTAAGTGTGGATAAGTGTGGTACTTCCCATATTCTCTGATTTGGGCTTGGTGCCTTTGAAAAGTACTACGAATCATCCACTGACTGTGAAACGTGTTTACTTGATTTACACGTCATGAGTCATTACCCCCAAACCATGGTTGTTCATTTACAAACCCTAAATTGGGGATACTGCATTGACTATTCGAAATGTCCCCAAAAGATTGCCACATTCTAAATTTGAATCATTCACTAAGCTGAACATTTCCACTAAATAAGGCCATTTGAGCAGTGTTCAAAATCCCTCTATCATTCCATGAATAATCCTGGTTAAGAACGGGATTCCCAGGTATTTGGATTTTGAACTAATCCCCAGCTAATATTGGGTAGTACCCTCTGGTAATTTCTTACATAGCTATTGAAAATGGCCATTGAAATAGTGAGTTCTCCCATTAAAAATGGTGATTTTCCATAGTTACATTACTTTACCAGAGGGTAACCGGGGTAGTATGTCATCCCCCAACTCATCAACCCTGCCACCATCGCGTCCAGTGGCTGGACCCAGTCGATGGTCATGGCCACCTGCAGACGGCCAGAGTTCAAATTTAGAGAATCCTTGAGGTCGAAAACTCTACATGAATTCTATAATTACCCTCTGGTTATGACTAACATAGCCATGGTATAGATGACCCATAGAAATAGATGGTGTACCTATTACACATGGTGATTTTCCATGGCTATGTTAAATAACCAGATGGTAATTAAACCTGGTTATATGTTGTACATTAATGTAATATGAAACTGGGAGTACATTCAATATCATATATATATATATGGTTATTAAGCTACATGAAACCTCAAGTGAAACTGCTTCTAATAGCCAATAAATGTATCATATAATATCATGAAGAGTTTATATACAGTTTCAAGCTCAATAATATACATATGGTTTATCACATAATTGAAACTGTATATAAACTGTACAATTATGTAATAGCCATATGAATAGCAAAATAGAAATAACAATGTATACTGTATAGCCATATACATGTACATTGTAGGTCATTAAATATATATATACATATGGCCACATCAAAGGCAATATAAGATTACCCATAGGAGGAAATGCCCAACCCTAATACTGAATACTCCTGGAAAAACCACCCATAGGTTTTTGTATTTGGAGGGGGGGCCAGGTAGTATTTGGGAGAGGGATTAATTACTGTTTGGTTTTTCTAGGTTTCCCAATCTATGAGTTAGTTCATAATCCCCAATAACCAGGTCGTATAACTGCATATCATCACGAATCAAAAAAGGCATTTCTACATGCATGAACTGTAGTCCAACATAGCTATGGAAAATAACGATTGTTAATTCATAGGTAAGTCATCGAACTAAATGGGTCATGTTCATTTCATCCGTTTTCCATAGCAAACCATAAGGAACATGGCCCATGTTTATGTTTTAAATGGGTATTTTCCATAGCAAAGCGTTAAATTACCAGAGGGTATCATTATTCATCCCATTATGAATCCCATAGCTGTCAGTATTTCATATTAACCATCATTAACCATCATTAACCATCATTAACCATCATTAACCATCATTAACCATCATTAACCATCATTAACCATCATTAACCATCATTAACCATTATTAACCATCATTAACCATTATTAACCATCATTAACCAT
>Ga0126342_10000206_pt1 | contig 51644 bp, 21 predicted proteins | sample Cyp1metagenome_FD_92528 | JGI IMG/M metagenome (GOLD analysis project Ga0126342, IMG submission 92528) | Coral microbial communities from Lord Howe Island, Old Settlement Bay, Australia - Cyphastrea 1 metagenome | ecosystem: Host-associated > Invertebrates > Cnidaria > Coral ...
CTATGGGAAAAACAAAAACGGTATTAGGGAATATTAAACTCCCACCCCCGTTAAACTTTACATTCAATTGGGAAGATCAACAAAGATATTAGGGAATATTAAACTCCCACCCCCGTTAAACTTTACATTCATTGAAGATCTTCGATGAGGGTTTAATTCTCCCACCCCCGTTAAACTTCTACATTCACTGAAGATCTTCAATAAGGGTTTAATTCTCCCACCCCCTTTAAACTTCTACAATCTTTGAAGATCTTCAATAAGGGTTTAATTCTCCCACCCCCGTTAAACTTCTACATTCATTGAAGATCTCCAATAAGGGTTTAATTCTCCCACCCCCGTTAAATTTCTACATTCATTGAAGATCTCCAATAAGGGCTTAATTCTCCCACCCCCGTTAAACTTCTACATTCATTGAAGATCTTCGATAAGGGTTTAATTCTCCTACCCGCCTTAAACGTCTACATTTATTGAAGATCTCCAATAAGGGTTTAATTATCCCACCCCCTTTAAACTTCTACATTCATTGAAGATCTTCAATAAGGGTCTAATTCTCCAACCCCCCATTCATTGAAGATCTTCGATGAGGGTTTAATTCTCCCACCCCCGTTAAACTTCTACATTCATTGAAGATCTTCAATAAGGTTTAATTCTCCCACCCCCGTTAAACTGCTACATTCATTGAAGATCTCCAATAAGGGTTTAATTCTCCCACCCCCGTTAAACTTCTACATTCATTGAAGATCTGCAATAAGGGTTTAATTCTCCCACCCCCGTTAAAATTCTATATTTTTTGAAGATCGTCAATAAGGGTTTGATGATGGTGATGATGATGACGATGATGATGATGATGATGATGCGTCGCCCGTCGTCATTGCGGGTCCGGGCAAAACCCAGGCATTTGCCATATATATTTAATTGTATATATATATATATATACATATACATATGTACAGACGTAGATACATCGGATGGTAGTTTTGTTTCTTCAATTTTGATCAGCGACCTTGGCCATGGCGAAGGCCTTCAAGCAAACTCAGGACAAGTGGTGTGAGACTTGGCTCACAGACGAAGATCTCTGTGATGCTGTGGCAGTTGTTGGCCCGGAATGTCAGCGTGTACCGTTCATCCGGGCCCATTTGGCCACCATCTCCAAGCCGTTGAAAGCTGCATTGTATGGTGACTGGTTGGTGGCTTCAAAGAGATGTTTTGGTTTCACGTTTTCCATCCGCAGTCGAGATGGTTTCCCCATGTGTCTCCAACAGATTAAAGATTCAAGTATAATTATTAAAGTTTAGAACCCAAATGTGCATCCACAGTTGAGACGGTTTCTCCATGCTTTCCAACAGTCTTACCATCCTTATTAGGGTTTATGAACCCAAATGTGTATCAATGTTGTTGAAATGGAAATGGAATGGGTTCAAACCGCCAGCCAGGTGAATTTCAGGAAGGCCAGACTCGTGAACTGATCTTGCCACATGTCTCCGTTGATGCCTTCGACGTCATGATCAGAAGTGCCTATCACATGGAGCCCAAGCTGACTCCTCACAGGGCCCTACATGCACTTGCAGCTGCGAAATTGTACATGATCGATGGCTTGGAGAAGTATTGCTATCACTATCTTTTACATATCACAGATGTCGACGGAATCACAAGTTTGATACTACTGTCCGAATCTTTGAAATCCTCCTTGGCTCTGCCGGCAGAATTGCAGCGCACGTTTTGCAAGAAGGTTTTAGCTCACTGTCAACAGGTTGTGGAGTCGCCTTTCTTTCTTGAAACGCACGGTTCTATCATTGCCACTTTGATCAAGTCAGACAATTTCGATGTCAGTGAAGATCAACTTTGGGACCGGTTGATGAAATGGTCTGCGGCAGCTGTCCGGAAACCAGGGCTGCTTGGGCCGTTTGCAGATGCGACATCATGTCCCCCACTGAAGCGTGCCAAGTCCAGCACTGGGGAGTCCAATAGCATGAATCCACACCAAGTGACATGCCAAGAGGAAGTGCTCCGTTTGATGTTGCCGCACATCCGCTTTACACAAATGTCCCAAGAGTTCTTCATTGACAAAGCCAGAAAGTATCTGGACCGTGAAAAAAGTGAGGCTGTCATGGATTTTTTCGTGTTGCGTCGCAACCCGGAGGGGTTGGTTCTCAAACCAAGGTTTGCTTTGTTGTCTTTGCAGAACGGTGGAGCGTCGAGGCTTGTGACCAGCTCGTTGGAGACAAGATTTACAGGTACACAAAATCGCACAGTTCACTTGGGAGAGCTTGCACAGGTCACCCGGGTGAGAGTGTCGATCTCAAACATTGTCGGCAAAGCAGTGACATGGTCTGTGTCTTTGGCAGGCAGGAGGTCGGAAGAAGTGGTTGTTGAGAAAGATGCGAACATTGATTTTAGCCTTAGCAGACTCGATATTCGATTTGAAAATGCGTGCAAGGAATTGGTGGTTGAGTTTGATGCAGTCTCTGTCACCGTGCGCTATATCATGGTCGAAGGCAGAAAAATGACTCCAGAGCTAGAACTTGCCGATCAGGTAGTAGACCAATTGTGCAAAGATTTTTTTCCAGCCCCAGAACGCGACGTCCATGACACAAGTCAGTGATGACCAGTTGCAGGGCTCATTGGAGATCCGATCTAGGCTCTAGCTTGAGCAGGTGCCGCTGTTGGAAAAGTCACTGAGACTGCGCGATAAGCGTCATGTGTTTTCCCAAAAGCCCCAACGGTAGAGGTGCACGTGTTTGTCAGTAGAATATGAAAAATTATACTATACGATATAATAATATAGTATATTGACTTGTTCGTTTTGTCTCGTGATGCTGATTGACCCGTTCCCTTGCCGCTGTGTTGTCAAACATTTTCAGACTGTTGCAAGGTTCAATTTAGGCAAGAGACAAACAGCTGTAACCAATCCAGCTCAACGTGCATAAACAACCGCATGAACAAGCTGGATTTTCTGTGCATCCGTGGAAAACGAATTGCTTCCTGCTGGCGCCAAAGCAGGTTCGAAGAGCATTGGAAGGAGCTCTCATCATTCGTTGCCGACTTGTTCCAAGGCTCACCCCGCATGTTTGTTCATGAAACCTTGGAGCAAAACACACACAGACATTGCTGATAGACCGATATAGAGCATCGCACTTATAGTACCCTATAGTCTATGATAGCTGTTTGGCCACCCAACTCACTGAACCAGTTGTATTTGCTGTTTCACATGCACTGGAAAGAAACTTGCCGGCAGAGGAGGTCGTGCTGCTGGCAGATTTGAATCTGTGCAGGTGCCTGTGGAGAGGATGCCCGAGCCCGAATTTGAGGGATCAGTCCAGTGTGTTTGGGTTTTTACTCTACAGGGATTTAAGCAACAAAAACGGGTTTTACAGTGGCATTTAATGGGGATATAGTGGGACATACAACCAACAATATCATTCATATATATTCATATGATCTTGGGGGTTGCCCAGAAATGGGATATGCCTCGGAATATCTCGGAATTATCATGTTGATTGGGAAAATGATCAGGGACCAATGGATTTTGCCGTACCTCCGCTGCGGCTGTGTTTGCGCGGTGTGCAGTAGTCAGTAGTATTTCAATCCTGTGAATTTTGCTGGTGGAGACTGTGGAAGGTTTGGTAAAGACTAGGGCTGACTAGGATTATCTTTCGGAACCATTTTTGAAAACATCACATTGTGGATTGATATGGTTAGATGTTTTATTGACATTTTCTTTCTCACCCCTACAAAAGGCAACCTTCCATGCATTGTTTTGGCTGTGTCTTTCCATCTTGTTCCACTTATATCGGACACCACAATGAACAGATCCCCACTATATACTAAACTACTAAATTTTTAAACTAGAGTCTCTGGGGAAGTGTCTTCATTGGAGGAAGGGATGGTTTATTCTGGCTCCAAGGCGACATCGAGAGATGCAGGTGGCCAGTCATGTTGCTGCACTTGGCACAAAGGGACTGTACTGAGGGTCCTTGTTCCACCTGCACATGCAGCTTGTGGAGGTAAAGAGACATGGTAAGTTCGCAGAAGCCGAACCACCCCGGGTTGTCCCAGGAATGGCTGCATTGATTCATAGAAACAAAATGAATGACAACCATGAGATTTTAGGGGAGTACCCCATGTTTCAACAAACCCATATCCATGATTCATTGGTGAAATCCCTGTTTTGGATGGTTAAATCATACAAAATCCCAGTTGTCTTCCACCACCCCCTGGGATTTCCCCTTGTCAGGGTGTATGCCACGGCAGAGTTTGGGCGCCGCCGACTCCCAGCGTCCAAAGGCGCATTAAAGAAAGTTTGGCTGGATCCTAGGCGGTCAAGCTATAGCCACAAGTCCCATTTTTCATGGATAGCTTCAACCATCTATAGCTATGTTTCATGTATGGTTGATGGTTTGGAACATCTAAAAAAATAGCTATAGATGGTTGATGGTATACAATGGGACTTGGTTTATCTAAAAAAATCTGGTTGATGGTTTGGAACATGGCTTTTATTCTTCCATATATTGGGAATAATCATCCCAACTGACTTTCATATTTTTCAGAGGGGTTGAAACCACCAACCCGATTTGGTTACGGCCAATGTTTAACCATTGTTGGGATATGCTTTTCAAGCTTTTCATCTAACATATATGTTTTGATATGCACCAAATAGATCCAAACAGTAACAATTGGCAAATTGGGAATGGTTTCTCACTGGGCTTACCGCACCAAAGCCGCACTTTAGTGTGACCTGTCGTTTGAAGATATTGTCAATCCGTTGCTCAGATTGCTGGGTGATGGGGAATTGCAAGAGCATGAGTTTGGCTGTGTAAAGTGTAAAAAATGACTGGTTGGTGGTTTCAAATATTTTTTATTGTCCATAATATATGGGATAGTCGCATAATCCTTCCCATTGACTAATATTTTTCAAGATGGTTAAAACCACCAACCAGATGAATTTGGTGTTTACATGTGTTTACAAAACACAGAGCTGAGTTTAGAGATCTATCTCTTGGGGTACAGCGCGTTTGTTTAAGTTGTCTAGCCATAACAGCCAAGACTGCCAAGAGTTATGATTGATGATTTTTATCTATGTTGTGACTGCATATCATCGATTCTTTTGATTCAGAATCTATTATTCATCATTAGTCTCATCTACCAGTCATTATGGATTACTATCTTCCACTACCTGTAATAGTAATCCATTATTATGGATAAGTAGATTATTGTGATGATACTACTAATGGTTCACAATCTATTATTCCATCTACCAGATATTGTGGATTACTGTAATGTGGGTAAAACAATAACAAACCATCCCCAAATCACCATTTTTATAGGCGGTATAAACCATTCCCAGTCATGGGGGGTTTATTATTATTATTATTGTTATTATTATTGTTTTACCCACATTACTATCTTCCACTACCTATTACCCTCTGGTAAACTAACAGAACTATGGAAAATCATCATTTTCAATGGGTAAATCCACTATTTCTATGGCCATTTTCAATCGCTATGTTAGTCATTACCAGAGGGTATGGTCTTTCAGTTCTCTTCTCATTGTGACTGTCACCAACCTGGCAGGCGATGCGATGGGAAGAGGTCCGTGGCCTCGGATGGCCAGGCAGCGCCTGTGACTTTTTCCCAAGAAAAATTGTGTTTTTTTCCTCAGCCAAAGGATCGGAAACACGCAATTTATGGTGAGAAAATTCCAATTGCAGCACTTTTGTGTGCTGTTTTTCACTGATTTATGGACCAGCGAAGAAGAGGTGATTTGAACAGTTGCAATTTTCATCGAGATGAAACCTGCCAATTGATGCAGATTTCACCAGCCAGTTTATGGGACTGGTTTTGCTGATTTTGGTCAGGTGTGATTTTCGCATGAAAATACGTTATTAAGGATTCTTCATGTTTTTCTTATGAACCGGATGATCCGCTGGTCATCGCAGATGCCTGTGGGCCTATGGGTTATCGTCATTTCAGACCCCAAGTTCCTCCAAGTCCTTTCCATACTTGAAAAAACAATGAATAGGTGAAATAAGACTTTTTCCAGAGCTATTCCATAGGCTATTGGTCATTTCCATACTTGAAGACTAGTCATGAATCCCCCTTTGGAAAAGCGACGTCGTCAGGAAACTGTGCCATGGCACCCAATAAGGTTCCGGGCGATATCCAGCCAGCACAGCCAGAGACGGAAGGCCTGAAAACGAGATCCGGGAAAGTTGGATGGTTCAGAGTACCCAGATTTATCCACGTGTATATGGATGCATATGGTACAGATACATAGCGAATATTTACTTGCATTTACTACCAAGAAAAACAAGCTCTCTAGCAATAGTTTGTTTGTATGTATGCACCACACACGGATATTATACATGAATAGCAGTTAGATAGCAAAACCTATGTATGTTTTACAGATACTTTGGAAACATCAACTGCAAGCCTCGACAGGTGGTCAGGGCGCGCCACCTCAAAACGAGATGGAGGCGCCGAAGCTTTTCGGCCTTGCCCAAAATGTCTGATGATAAGGGTTTCTAAAGGGCGTGTTCATGATCAGGGCCTAGGGGGGATTGGGGAACATAGTTGATTTAGATGATGTATTGACTTTATAAAGATCCAGGTCTGGGGGGATGAAGGGCAATGTATCATGGCGCAAAAAGTACGGAAAACCATGAGACATGAGAATGAACCAATGGTCAAGTCATGCATCTTTTTTCGGGTTTGTTGGATCAATTACATGGGCAAAATGTGGTATCCCCTATTTTGGGACAAACTCATACAACGATGTGAAACCGTTGTTAGATGAATTGGTCCAGGCTATAGCCCTCCAGTTGTAAGACCAGGATGCAGCCATTGAGAAGCCAACTAATTGGTTTCCCAAAATGGAGTCAAGTCTAGGCATGACATCTGGACGCTAAGCCATGCAAAACCAATGACGTTCAACTCCGAACTCTCTCAAGATTTCAGGGCCGGGGAAGTCAGAACGCATCGTTGAGCAGAGGGGATGCCCAGCAGGCCCCCACTAGTGATTCGATACACTTAGATACCACATGACCACGACTGTACAAAAGTTTCCATGAGTCAAATCCTTGGCACCCTTTAGTTTATAGTGCATCAAAGTACTGTAGTTGACTGTGGCTGACAGTCATAGATTCCTAGATATTCATGCCCAATTCACATGGCATAATTTTGACCTATCTCCCTTAGCGCATTGTCTTCAGGCGCCCAGCACTGGAGATCCTGTGCGTGCTGGCTATCAGGCGTCCACACACGAGACGGACGAATGTGGGTGTGTACGTATATGGGGATTAGGTTTGAATAATTAAAAACCTTATTTTGGGGGGATGAACATCCATTTATATCATTTTATATCCATTTTTACACTATCTTAGACTATATAACCACCAGGGCATCAGGGTTTTGACCCATAGCCATACTGTATGCAAGAGTCTGGTGATTGTTAGTTTCGCTAGCATGAGTCTCACTCGGAACCATCTGTTCCCCAACAGGCATAGTGCAAAGATGGAACATGATCAAGTTCGTGGTCACTCTCATACCCTCAATGTGCTCCATGGCATATTTGCCAACATTTATCTACATTGCCCGACCACGTAGCGAAATATACCAGCACGCAATAGAGCATATGGATATCCCAGTCGGCCCTGGTATTGTTCGTATACACTCTGGAAGTCCTTGGGATCTCAAAACGGGGGGATTTCACAATCCCGGATTCTTAAGGTACTGGATTATGAAAGAATCATTATAATAGTCAAGTTATGACCTATAATCCCAATAATTCCTTAATATCATTAATATCATTAATATTCCTTAATATGAAAGGTGTTAAGGGTTGATATATATATACATATATATACAATTATGTAATTATACATTACATATACATACATATACATGTATATATTATATAAAATAAACCAATCTATAACCCATTTATGAAGCAGTGAACATGTGCTGTCTGAAGTGCCTCTTCTTCGCCATCGAGGCTGCTAGTAGCAGCAGTAGCCCCTACGAGCCGAAAACTGCAGCGCGCAGCCAGCGCTGGCCTTGGATCTTATGGATCATCCCAGGAACCGGAAGTGGTTGGTAAGTGGGCTTAGTTCAACGTATAACTAGGGTTAGTAACTGGGTTTGGTAAGTGGTTAGTAAAGGGATATAGTAAGTATAAGTGAGATAAGCCTAGGGATCAAGGACGTATCAACCAGGATTACTCAAGGAGCCTGGTCAGCAAGCCCCGATTCGCGGGGGTATCCCATATATCGCCCCTGGCTTTGGTTTCATCATGGTCACTAAGCGTTTACAATCTGTAAGATGATCCTCCAAGTAGCCATGGTGGGGGCTGGAGGTATAGTAGCTGTTAGTCAGTTGAGTTCTAGATGTATGGGTAAAATAATACTGGGGATGGGTATCACTGGCATCACAATCAAATAGGTGCTACAATATATGCTGGTTGAAGCGATTTGATTCTTGTGATTCTATATACATGAGTTGGGATACTGCATATCCTTTTCTTGCACTTCAGTACGCTTTGGGTCGTTGTTTTGACAGTACTTCCTACTTCCATTCCATCAACAAGGTATTATTTGTAGCTCCAAATTTGTTCATGCAAATAGTTTTTTTTACCTTGAAACTGAAAAGATGGTGCCACAGCTGCCTCTTAACCTATTTTTGTTCTTGGTAGGTTTCTTCACTTCCCAACAATCCCATCCAGAGGCGGCGGGCACCATCGTGGCAACAGGTGGAGGCACGGACGGGACTGCTTCGACTGGCGCCGCGGGTGCCCTTGGGGAATGCCCAACAAATTGCACATGAATATGCAAAATGAGAAATCACCGCATTTTGAGGGGATCCTGGTTTCAGACAACTTAATTTGTGTGATAAATATTGCAGGCAAGTCGCAAGTCAGCCTCCATTTCCGCAGTTCTATTTAAGAGCCGCACACCATGTCGACTTGAGCCAATTCATTCAGGGTTTGTGTGTGGGAGATCCATCCTTCTCATGGTGTTGCCTGAAAATAGTGTATATCAATATCCCTGAGTGTGGTTATTTAATAAGAAAAAGTATGTGGATTCTGGGATACCATGTTTCTAGACAGACCCTGATCCTTTCTCAGGTTTGTCGAGTATGATCAGGGGAGATTGATGCCTTGTGGCCGCCTGACACAGGAGATGATTTCGCATTTGATCGATCCCATCTCCGACAAAGTTCGCCTGAGACTTATGCAGCCAGAGGTGACTGCTTCATGGGTTCAACCTTACACCAGGGGATGATTGCTGAAGCCTTCCTGAACAGGCTCTTGAGAGATTGGTGATGGTCCTATCTCTTCAAAATCCTCCAGTTTCTCATGATTGTTCCACTTAGTAAGCTGCGTGTTGGAGCCTAAAAGCAGATCATATCATATCATATCATAAGATCACCTGGCACTATGAATATCTCTTCTATTTTTTGAGCACCCTGTTCAATTCAATCAATTTCCATATCAAGGAATCGTTTTAAAATCTCGACTTAGATGATCTAAGAGTTTTTGTTGAGGCCTGCATGGCTAAATCCCACAGATTCCCAATTGTTTGGTGTTTTTGAAAGTTAAATACCCAATCTTCATTGAGAAAGTCATCAAAAAAAGTATGTCCAAACTCTTCCAATCCTAATCCCCATTTTGTTCATAGTCCAATTCCCCCAAGCCCAATTTGTTTACTGGGAAAACATGGGAAACCATCCAAGACATGGAGATCCAACACCAGCTGAGGTGTCTACCGGGACGTCCTCTCCTTTTTACCCGACGAGGAGGTCCTGGCCGTGTACCCCGAAAAGGTGCCAACGAGCCGCCATGACCACCTTAAAATCCCGCATTGAAATGCCGGCCATTAAAATGGCCCCAGAAAATGAATATTTTTCTGAAAATTGGGAAATTACCGGAGATTCAAAGAATCAGAGATTTTGAACGAGAAAACAAAAATTATGATCCAAAGCTGGGGTAAAAACCCATGATGCGATGTGGTTGGCCACCAGCCAATTTGATTGGAATGACAGGATGCCAGGGTTTTTGATCCATAGTCAAGTGGCAATGTCCATTAGGAAAATCATCATCCGAACATCACTAAACGTGTGAAACAACCTGACTCCCACATGATTCCTTCCTGAAGCCAATCAATAAAAAATGGAAGATGATTTCCCTTCTGACAACCACCATTTTTTTTATCATTTTCTTCGGGGCCGGTACCACCATGTTTTTCGGAGATTCACCGTACCGCCTGCGCAGATCATCATGCCCATCGTGGCCAAAGTGAAGATCATCATCACCTGCGGCCTGGAGTATTGCCCGGGAGCCCTGCGGCTTGGGCGGTGATCCGAAATTACTGGTGACTACGACACTTGCAAAATATGGGGATACAAGTTATGATACTAAATTTGGGGGATCAACATCCATGACTGGCAGAGTTTTCTGGGGTATGATATGACATGAAATGATATGATATGATCATTTATGGGGAGTTGACCCACAAAATCAATGTTTAAGGAGTTAAGCAATGAATGGACATAGATTCGATATTGGGTGTGTTTGTTAATGGGGAACGTATGGTTAAGCAGTGGATTTATGGACACCTTATTTTCAGATGAGCTCAAGCGGGTGTTATAGCATGTTGCAATCCAAGTAGCGTCGCTGTGCGCTAAACTACCAAGCAGTAAACCATGATTATAGATAATAGAACTGTATTATATAGATTTCACAGGAAACACATAGACCAACATAATATACCCTCCTGTAAACTAATATAGTTATAGATATGGATAGATATGGAAAATCACCATTGTCTATAACTAAATCATCGATCTAAATGGGCCATGGTTTCCGCATCGCTGAGACTTGCACTGGCGACGTCAGCGCCGTGATGGCGCCATCATTTTGACCGACAAGCGGCTGATCCACGTGCGGACGCCCGGATGGGCAGTGTGATCCATGGAATGCTGGTAATGTTGGTAATGAGAAGTATCCCAATATACCTTTCAGGTTAGTGATAGGGAATGCTTATTCTACTTTACCCAGATCATTGGGTGTTGGGTTACTTTTGGTTTCTTTTACAAAAATGGTGATGATCATTTGTTTATTGGGGAAGCCTTGGAGAAATTATTCCGTCATCTCTCTGGTGAAAGCGATCCTAAAGCTAGCAGCAACTCGTAGTGGGTTCGAAACCACCCGCCAGTCAATAGACATTAACATCATTAACAATGTTTTCTGGGTTGAAAGCTGCAGCCATTCTTACATCAAAACACGCCTGGTATTTGTTGGATCCTGGTAGAACCGAAATTTCGTGCATCCTTTGATTTTTGATCATTGGATTCCATTAAAATGTCTCCCACCATTTTTTACCAGCCAAGTCATGCCCTCCTCCGTGCGTTGCACTGATGAGGTGGTCACACACTTCTCCCGCTACAAGAAGTCGCTGAAGGCTTGATATTTACAGTTGATGTGTAAAGGGCATATCAACATAGACCAATGTTCTTGCCGACAGTTCAGATAGATATTATATAGTAGGGGTTTAACTCATAGACTGTTCTTGGCTGATGATGATCTGTCTATCGAACCTATCTTATTGACAGGATTTTTGCTGACTAGATCATCAGGCAAGTCAATCCAGAAACATCCAAAGGTTCTGGTGCATTGGAGCGGCTCTGTCTGATCTTCTTCTTGCTACACTACCATTCTGAAGATTTTGAAAGGACCTTGTGTCTATGATCATTACCCTGTGGTAATTAAACATGGCAATGGCAAATCTCAATTTCCCATTTAAAAAAAAAAAATGAATGCCCTCTGGTAATTTAACATAGCTATTGAAAATCACCATTTTTAATGGGAAAATCTACTAGAAATGGTCATTTTCAATAGCTATGTTGAATTACCAGAGGGTACCGTTTACTTCGGAGATTTCCCATTGTCATAATCTTTCTAGACACCCCTATCAGCCAAACAGTATAGGAACTGGTCGTGCAGGTGGACATGTACACCGTGGGCAAATCTGTGAGGCCGGCCAGCGACCGTTGGGGATGTCATCATGGGGAAATGCCCATGGGATGTTCGATCATGTTATTGTCCCATTCAAAAAGTCCGAATCGATTTGACGCAGTATGTTTATATATATATATAATATTCCCAAATACTTTCACTAGTTTGGCCCTTTGTAGATGATTGTTGTAATAAATCATCACAAATCATCCCATTTCTGGGGTACCCCAAGTTTAATCAGCCAAATGGGTGTTTAAATTTGCAAAGTAAAGACCTTGCCACGCCATAGGAATCCTACTGAACAGATTTTGTGAAAAACTAAGCATGACGACTTGTTTGTTGTGTTTTTGGGTTCACAAATAGTAGGACATATTTCTTGGCCTTTGCTCATCTCTCTGCGGCCTGGAGGTATGTGGGTCTACGCCCCCCTCGCTGGCAGTGTTGTGCCAGACCTGCAGGCAGGGAGTAGCCACAGGTGGATGGTGAAAGGATGGATATATGGGGTATGACCAACCAACAAACATGGGGGACATTACCATCAACATGAGTCATTTCAATGATACCACCGTTATAGCTGGATATTATTGATCTAGAATCAAAATGGTGATTTTGACGTGCAAATATATCATCAATGATGATGGGTACAGAATTGTATTGGTCAATATTCAGGATTGCACTTGGATGCGCATCCCACTTACTAAGTGCTTCATCATCCAGACATTAACAGGATTTATAGCAACCCCGAAAAAGACGAAACATAAAATCCAACTAGAACCGTGGTATTTAGTTGTTATGAAATCCGATGCTACATTACATAATCCAGACATAATCCTGTAAAACTAAACGATCATATTTTTTTTGAGGTGGCTATATCTTATTTCTCAGTTCCTTACATCAGGGCTTTACATACCTCAAATCGTACCAATGTCCGACTGGATCGAGGCGACTTATCGGTGGCCACTCGCTTGGGCACCATGGAGGCAGACCAGTGGACCCACCATTTTTATGCATTGCTTGTGTTAAACCAAATGATTATTGGGTAGTGATTATAATTCTGACATGGACACATTTTGTTGATTCAATTTGGACATTTGAAAATGGGACCTCGCCCTTTTTTGAGTCCAAACTCTGACAGATGTCCAATCAATACTCAAAATCAACGGCCGCGCCGTAGAATCCGTAGAATGTCCAACATGTTGAATACTCATGGTCCGTGGTTAGAAGCCAACATGTACAAAGCACGCAAAATGATGCACAATGTTTATATCTATGTTTGAACTTGCTTTGATTCATCCAAGTTTTCAGCTTATTAATCACTGGCATTCCTACAGTTTCGAGATGTTGAATAAATGGGTGATGCTACCTATGATACCAAAGGGCTTCCGAGCGTCGTTATTCCACACTGACCAACCTGGGCAGGTGCGACTGTTGCAGATGAAGCGCCTCAGAGACTGTGCTCAACGAATGTGGCAAGGCTTTGCTGCGTTACAGGCCGGCCTTAGTTCGTTGTCCCATTGCTCTCTGGTAATTTTAACGATTTGCTATGGTAAAAGTTCATTTTTAGTAGGTAAATCATCGAACTAAAGCAACCTTTGCAATTAAACCTGGTAATGCCAATTTTACTCATGTTCAACAGGCAAATCATCTAGAAATGGTACATTGTCTATTGCCAGCTTAAATTATCAGAGACCCCCAAAAAGATAGAATCTATTTTAGCACTATTTTAGTAGAATTTTACTGTTCTATCATTTTCGGTGTTGTTCTATACAGTATGTTATAACCACCTCCAACCGTCTGAGGACACTCAATCTGTGTCATCTGTGGAGTACGATGACTGGGCTGCTTGACATAGGGATGGCAGCGCTTGGCAGCGCATGGCAGAGCTTTGACGATCCTGAAGATGGTGATAGGATGTGATAGGTATGTACTTGGGTAAGTGATAGAACCCAGTGAAATAGGGGGATACAAACAACAGAGATGGGGATTAAAGAGAATCCACAACATGCTTGGCAAATTCTTCATGACTGACTGGGTCATATTCCATTACATATATATACGAATATATAGAAGGGCTGGAGCCCATGCGTTCACCATTTTCAAATTCAAGAAGACACCAAATTCTTGGAAAGCGGAGCGAATTCATTTCAAATCCTTGTCTTTGATATGCCACTATACAATCAGCCAAAGATAGCAAAATATATGCATTCAGACTCATACTCAGTTTTCAAGACATTTGAATGGCATGAATGATTAATCCCAGCTACACCCACTATTTTTTATCTCCATTTCTGATTCCTGGAATCAACGGCAGCCCCACGTGTCAAGGCCTCCGTCGCAGAGGTGCTGCATGGGTTCAGCCAGTGCCAAAAGTTGTTGCAGGTATAGACTTGTATGATATGATCTCCCCAAAGTCAATCCTGATTTTTGATTTTGCCCAGATTTACTTGGCATCTTAGTGATCATTCACCAGTGACCCAAGGGGATAAACTGTGCAGGACTTCGAGGAAAGCGACGTGGCGGAGCAGCGCTCGGCATCGGAGGATCTGGAGATGTTGGAGGAGGCAGAGATGAGACGGGCAGCTGGGGTAAGTGACAGCAGTTACCCTCTGGTAAACATACAAAAAGCTATGAAAAATCGCCTTTTTTAATGGGTAAATCAACTATAAATGGTGATTTATGTTAGTTTACCAGAGGGTACTTGTGGGTTCTGTATCCGTGAGCCCGGATTTACCGGCAGATTCCCCCATTTTGATCCATTTTGGGGTCTTTAAAGCCATCCCAAGGGTGCCCCGTTTTTCTGAGGCCAAAGAAGAAGCTGGCGCCCTTTGGGGAGACAACAGCGGTGATGCCGCAGTGGACGCTGACTTGGAGGAGGACAGCTCTGAAGATTCAACCAACCCCTACCCCAAAGGTCACGCCCCTAGTAGATGATTAGCATCTTACAAACCCTTTTTAGTGGTTGCCACATCGCTGGAGAAACCATGGCAATGCTGGGATCAAGCCATTGCTGGAAGTACTGAGACCATTTGTTGGCAACACAAACATGACTTCTGGTAATCCGGCAATGGAACATCCCGGATTAAAAAGTGATTTTCAAAGATGTCCCCATTGAAATTCTCAATCAAATTGGGGGATTTCCGCCATGAAGTCCAACCTTTTGGGCACGACATTTGCAGGGCATTCCTGCAGAGGCTGTAGCTGAACAGGCCAGGGACTCTGCTGCTGCGGGGAACTGCAGCAGAAATGATAGCTGGGTTTGAGTTTGGAAACTATAAAATACCATATTTTAGTGGAATGAACATCCATCATATAATCCTAGCATATCCCAGCTATATTTGGCTGTTCATGATGGATCAAGTTACCTCTGAAATGAAGTAACATATCTATCCATATGCTATATACTCAAGGGTAAATGAAAATACTTTAGCAGCTATTTTGGTCTGAACAGAAGCGTACCAGGGTTTGGACTCCACATGGACAGCAGTTGTGACTCCCGTGGAGCAACTCACCACAACCAACCCATGGAGGTGCAGAACGAAGATGAAGGCATCGTTCGATTCAGCCTGGACCTTGGTTCGGTGATGCTCGGTGTATCCTGGAAGTAGATGGATGCATAAGCCACTTCTGTCGAATCTTGAGCCGTTGCTACTCCTGTGACCCAACCGATTCTTCCATATTCTGTATTTTTGATATCCAATGGCCACCAATTCTCTGATCTAAATCGAGTTGCAGAGAGTCAACTGTGCAGGTGCCACGCGTGCTGAACTGTGGCAACCTCAGCTTCAAGTCCAGCAATACATTGCCCCCACTGAGTCTGCAAGTATCAGTATCAGTAAATACTGTACGATTGGATATACATCGCGGACCCACAAGTATCTATCGAGTTGTTGTTGTTGGAGTTTACTCTAGCTGGCCAACGGCTAGCTATGTGATGCTATGTGTATATGGATGGTTGAATGGAAACTTTACAAAAAGCCAGGGTTCTTCCTGCAAACGTAGGAGTTTCCTGTAAAAAATCAGTTGAATCAGATCTAGAATTGCTTCTCACTTCAATTTCCCTCGACGCATCACAGGTGGGGCTTGGTCATGGCACCGGGTGAGAAGCCGTTGTGGGGCCCTTGCCTCTTTGAGGAAGAGGTTCAGAGCGGGTGGAGCTGTGAACTGGAAGGGGTATGTCCCATTTTTTAAGTTGATGATTCCGAACCAAAGCTGGTACACTTTCGGGTTTGCGGCTGAGTTGATGTCATCTCTTGAACTGGTTGGTGGCTTCAGCCATGTGTCGGATGTTCCGAAGGCCTGCTGCATCCTGTTGCCTTGCGAGGGCTCAAGCACTACCCGGAAACTTTTTTTTTGCCCTTGATGGGCTTGTAGCCCACAAAGACAGCAAGAAACAGGCAGAGAGAGAGAGAGAGAGAGAGATGCAAGCACCCTTGGCCAGTGTAGGATCATCTGAACATATTAGAGTTACATGTTTAGCTTATGTATTCACCTTCACTGAATGCTGATCAGTGTATGTCACAAAAGTATTTCCGCAGAACAGGTATTCATCATACTGATTCACTGCATCTTGCCGAACCATGGCGGCAGCGGCGGCAGATGAGAGCATCATCACCATCAATGTGGGTGGCAAAGAGATCATCCAATTGAAGCCAGAGTTGTTCAGCGTCCTCGGTGACAACAAGTTTGCCTCGATGTGTTCTGAACGTTGGCAAAACCAACTTGATGCAGAAGGCCGTATGTTTGTTGATTATTCACCCCAAGTTTTTGTACCATTGATCGAATTTCTTCGTTTAGCTCGAGATTCGGAGCCTGGAATGCCTGCACCTGTGCTTGTGGATCCTCCTTATCGTCGGGCTTGGATTCGCATGATGCTTGCGTCTTCCTTCCATCCACAGGTGCTTCGGAAGGCTGGGATGACACCCCAAGAGCTGCGGGACTGCGGATGCGATCCCAAGTGTCTTTGTGAAGCCGGATTCACTATCCAAGAGCTGGGGGTGCAACCGACCTGCCCCCATGGGGTACAGGCTCCTTTGAGACCTCAAGAGGAAGGATTGCAGCTCAGTCTGCAAGACCTTATGGAGGCAGGTTATTCAATTCGAGAACTGGGGGACGCGGGGTATTCAGCTGGACAGCTGAAAAATGCTGGGTTCACACCTCAGGATTTCTTAGAAGGTGGATTTACCTTTCGGCTTTTGCGACAGGCGGGGTTCACCATTCCACAGCTGTGCCGCGGTGGGCTGACACTTCAACAAGTTCTGGAAGTTGGATACCAGGCCGAGGATTTGCGGCATGCCGGACTCACACCCCCAGATTTCTTGAATGGCGGCTTCACATTTGCTAAGCTGCGAGAGGCTGGATTCAGACCCCAAGAACTCAGACACTCAGGGCTCACACTTCAGCAACTTATTGAGGCTGGGTTTGAAGTTGAGGAACTGACAAAGGCTGGGTTTACACCCCAGCAATTCTTAGATGCCGGGACCAGTCTTCAGCAACTACGACAGGCTGGGGTTCACCCTCAGCAGCTTGCTCAGAGTGGGCTGACACTCCAGGAACTTTTACAGGCTGGGTTTGAGAGTTCATCCCTCAGGATTGCTGGCTTCACACCGGAACAGTTTTTAGATGCTGGATTGACATTTCAGCAACTGTTGGGACGTGCTGGTTTTACCCTACAACAGCTGACCCGGAACGGTTGGACAATTCAGCAACTTCTGGAGAATGGACTCACATCTTGGGACTTGAAGACGGGTGGGCTCACCCCGCAGCAGTTCTTGCAAAGTGGATTTACACTTCCACAGTTGCGAGAGGAAGCCGGATTCGATTTTGAACAGCTTCACCGGGATGGTTTGACACTGCGACAGATTTTGGGCTGTGGATTCAAAGTTCAAGAGATGAGAGCGCGAACCAAGCAATGCAATTTGCATATTTATGGCATTTATGGCACTTATATGTCTAAATTTACAGCTCAGGCGTTTCTAGATGCAGGAGTCACGCTTCACGAGTTGAGAGAAGCTGGGTTCACACCCGGTGAACTGCGAGCGGATGGGCTGACAGCCCAACAGTGCTTGGACGCAGGATTTGCCACAAGAGAATTGAATTCCGCTGGCTTCTCGCTGAAACAGATCATGTGCGCAGGGGTGACCCTTGAGGACCTGCTGGGGAGTGGCTACACAGCTGTAGAGCTACGATATGACGGGCTTACACCCCAGGAGTTTTTAGATGCTGGCTCTACTCTGAGGCAACTGCGAGAGGCTGGGTATCAACCTCAAGAGCTGATTGAGAAAGGGTTGACTCTTGGACAGATTTTAGGCTGTGGATTCACAGTTCAAGATCTGCGATTGCAATATAATGTGCGTTTTACAGCTCAGGCGTTTCTAGATGCAGGAGTTACGCTTCACGAGTTGAGAGAAGCTGAATTCACACCCGGTGAACTGCGACCTCAGAATCTACGGCTTCATGGGCTGACTGCCAAACAGTGCTTTGATGCTGGTTATGGCACCCATGAGTTACATCAGGCTGGATATGCATTCAAAGAGATTGCGAATGCAACGGAGACGTCTGGTCCTTTGTCGGAGTGCATCCTGGGCTGCCAGCTTTTGCTCAAAAGCCGAGGCTTCGGTTGAAACAGAATGTCCACATGTCTAATATCACAGCAAAAGAAGTGATCAACCTTCTCATGTCATCCTGCTTCCTGGCGAGGGCGCTAGACAACTAGTGGGATGCACGGGGTCCGTTCAACCGCAAAACATTGTGATTAATGTAAACGCTAACCAGATAGAGCCGGACACATGTTTGACAATGTTTGCCATTACAATTTTAACGTGTAACAGTTAACATATATACCGTTAAAAACAAAGTTAGAATGCGGTTTTGGCTTCGCGTGATGGTGGCCCGTTTGGCCCCCCCCACGGCGGACGCATTCTATCTGAAGGAACACCCCTTTAACCCTGGAATATTTTGGGGGGGATAAGACAAGAAATTTCTGAGAAATATTTCGCCTGACCACATGAAATATACCCCCCCACATGTTTTTTTGGTTTCCAAAAGAAGTGGGGGGGGGCCCTCCGGATGCCACATTTTAGCCCAGAGATGGTATGGTACACCCTTTCATTCTTGACATTTGGAAGTAGCTTCCACCAGACACTGGAGAGAGTGAACTTGCCAAACAGCCTTCAGAGCTTGATGTTCAGCCTTGAATTCAACCAGGCCCTGGAGAGATCATTATAAACCATTTTTTTTAGCTGAAATAGTTCTAGGTGTGGGGGGGGGGACACCCCTCCCTTTTTTGAAATATTTCAGTTTTTACCCTCCCCTACCCACCCTTAAAGGGGGTGATATACGGTTATATACGGCTATATACGGTTATATACAGTTAGATACGGTTATCTGAAAAAAGGGTTTGGTATGTGGCATTATGATGAAATATTATAACCCCCTAGATTTCATTATATCGACATCAATGTTAAGGGAAAATAGCATGTTCATCCCGTGGAAAATGTGGTACCCCATTTTCAGACACAGTCCCCATACAAACCCAAACATATATATGTATATCCAAATATCATCATGATATATCATAATATCATCATTGGAACAGATTGCACAAACCCAACACAAGCTGCATATTGCTCGCACCTGGAGGTTTTTCGCGCATGCTGCCCGCAGCGCCGCGGCGCTCGCAATCGGAGGTTCGAGGGACTGCCTTGACTTTGGGACGGTTGTTTTTTTTTCCATGTTTACCTACAGATCGTGTTAAAATCACTTGTGTCAACTATGGCAATACAGAAATTGGTCACATTAATGCATGGTTGATACCTACAGTAGCGCATGTTTTGCTTTGACAAGGCGGGGGCATCAAGCATAGGGAAGACGAATGCATACCATGTGTGGCTCAATCGCAAACTCGTAGTTTTATGCTATCATATGCAAAAGGAAAAAAATCCTGCAGTAGGAGCAATATCTACGGCATGTGGGGATACCATAGAACAACATCAGGAATGAACATGTAATAGCATGGATGCCATGCCCTCAGAGGTGATCATGTCATATTCGCATCCTTATTCGCTTTCCCCCCGTGCTGGATTACAAACTCTGAGGTTGTTTTGCCATTTTAATATGAACATGCATGTGCTTCAGAAAGAAATGTTGAACACAATCCGTTTTGGTCATGGCCAAATCCCTTGTTTGATGACTAACTCCGCCAATTTTAGATAGCTAGTCGGAACATGTTGGAAATAATGATGCAATGCAGAATCAATACAGTTTAGTTTTGTTTAGTCATCTAAAATGCATTTGTAATCTTCAAATACTAACGTTTGACAGTAAATGTGCAGTTTGCACGGCTCAAATCCGTGTCAAATCCTCCATGTTTTCGCAGAAAAATTGGGCTGAGGCGACCTGCCAGCTTGGTGACCTTCACAGCAGAAGACTGAGATTTGCAGCGATTGCGAGACGAGTTTTTGGGTGGTGTTTTCCTAACAAAATCTTGGTTTTACAGTTTTACAAGCAGAGAAATGGCAGTTTACATTTTTTTCCAGCATACAAGCAGATTTTACATGATTTTACCAGCAAACATGGAGATATGTGGATTTATTTATTTTTTTGCAAACATAATTGGTGGCCCTATGAAATCTCCTTTGCGAACCAATAATTTCCAGTCATTGAGGGGATCCCAATTTTTGCGCCAAACCAAAACTGGTTGATTGTTTGACTGGGGCGTGTTTGATAATTGCAATCAACCTAATAGTCCCACGCTTCCCTGATTGACTGTTTTCTGAATAATGTGCTTGATTGGTTTATTTATTGGAAATTTGTTGGAAACCGATTGCGACACAATTTTCCCACGGGTTGCCTGATCAACCTAGCATGTTTGATTACTGTAGCTATGATTGTGCTATCCTGAACTGAACTATGATTGTGCTATCCTGTACCATAGTACCATCTGTTTTCTCGCTTGATTTCTGTAGCATGGATCTTTTTGCATTGTCATCTCAGGATCGGAGACTGATCGTACGGAAGCCAAGAGGCGGTTGTTGAGGGTTTTCAGAGATGGATGGCCTGAGTGCCGGCAAATTGAAGTCGAACCTTTGAGAATCTTCACATGGGATTGGTCAAGACTATTGGTCCTCAAGATTGCAATGACTTATTCCTAATTAGTTGGCAAGTATCCGATTGTTTTAACGTAATATCCAAATTTTCAACATCTCATACCTGTTTCTGGGATTTTGGAAACCTACCGTTTGGACCCAGGTTATCCAATACAGGAGATTGGGCTCTGTCTTTGTTTTGCTGGGTATGTGCAATTGCCGGTAGCCGATGTTGTGGATGGATGGCGTTTGTTTGAGATTTGATACGATTTGATCCCAAGTGTTTTGATACGATAAACAATTATCACATGCAATGAAAGTATGGCATGCAGATTGTGCATTATAGTCTCCAAACAGATTCAAAATTTGGGCGAACATTGGCTGGAAAAAGTCAACTTGGAAACACGGACACGGCGGTTGGATGTCATTGCTTTCTTCAATTCACACAAAAAGCAGGCCCAGTTGCACCTTAAGAGCGAATCCGGCTTGGGAACCTGTTGAATCATTCAGAATCATCCTGTCAAAGAAAAACAATGAACAACTTGACGACTCCGCACAAAAAAGATTGCCTTTAGACATATTTTCCTCCGCAACTTTTTGGCATAGCGCAGCTGCGAGGAGTGTTGGCCCCTTGTGCTGCGGCGGAATCTGCCACCGAGCTCCTGCATCTTGGTCATCAATGGGGTGGCCATTAAAAGTGGCTGAAAATCATGGGAAACAGGTGATAAACTCATGTGTTGAATGGATAAAATATATAAAACTATGATAGAATGATATAACATTAGGTGTCCAACTGCCATCGGATTGTGGGGTACTATGTTTTCAAATGTGCCTCAATAAATGTGTTCAAAGATGGATTGGTCGCAACTTTAATACGGGAAATTATCTTCTCGACCACCAAATTGAAGGTACCCTACGACAAAACGCGAATTGCCATAAATAATGGAAACAAGGAAAAGGCTGATACGAGAACAAATTTGCGGATACCCTCTGATTGAACATTTTAAAATCAACCATACATGGCATTCCTGTCTGATTTACAAAGGCCTCAAAAGTAGCTGATGCAAGTACAGGACGTGCATATCAGTTTGGCTAGGAGGGTTGCGACAGACGCTTCTAAAGTTCTATGTCTATATATCCATTACTTGGGGGTGCAGTTCTACTTATAAGATCTTTTAAATGATTTATATTTATTGGCTATATTATATCCCAATCTGTGTATTATATTGTATCATTACAGTTATACCGTTACCCATTAATATCACCAACTGTACCCCCAAGTGCTTGAAACCACAACACCAACGAGGTCGACAATGTGAGCATCATTCCGCTGAAAAACGTCTTGGGCTTCAGTGTTGAGGAGCACTTTGTAAGTCAGATAGTCATAAGTTGTCAGCTAGTGATTGGGGATGATTGGGTGATTTGTGAAACGATAGCAATTGGGGATGATTTGGGGATGATTGGGGATGATGTTGTCAGATATGAGTGATAGTGATTGGGGATGATTTGGGTTCATCATGATCATACAAAGATCATGATTTGTGAAACGAGATTGGGGAAACACAAATAGAAGGGCAGTTGACCAGAACAGCAACGCCACAATGCATGTTGTAGGTACTTGTTGTGTTTGTACCATGGATCAATACTGCTCTATTCATATTTGGTTAGGAAGAATCAGACGCGGTGGTTTCGCATCGCTGTGGAACCGGGGGCTTGGTCAACGAGCACGTGAGGAGAGGTTTTCCATGCAGCGAGCAATGATCGTGAAACTCATGGCCAAGGCTTGCATGCTGCCGCTGCTGATGACGATGATGACGATGATGACGATGCTACTGACGAGGATGAGGATGAAGATGAGGATGATGATGATGATGATGATGATGACGACGACGACGACGATGACGATGACGATGACGATGACGATGATGACGCTATGCTGATGATAATTGTTCTTTTCTTCAACACTGATTATATGCAGGATGCTTGTGATCAGACTTTGGTGACAAGCGTCTTGAACCATGACAGCCTAGTCACGGTGACGACCCTCGCATCCTGTTCCAGGCTTGTTGCAGACCCATGTCCGAGAGTTTCCTATGCGTCAAAGTCTTGAGCAATGCCGCGCTGGGCAAGGTGCTGGCTGCAGATTTGTTGATAGTGAAGCGTGGGATGGAAGGAATGAATCCAGTGTTTGCCATCTGTGCCTTGCTACTTATTGATTTGTAGGCATGATGAAGTTGTTACAGTTTCCTTCGATATCCTTGGATATGTTTGGGAAACATCTGAAACTGTTGGGGATAAACCTAATGGATGAAGGTTTCCCACGGACCCAGTTGAACTTCTCTTTGGATTTGGCTTGGGAAGGTCTACTTGGATTCTCTCTCCGTGCGGCAGCGGGCGCTCGGCTCAGAGGGCTCTTATGCAAGCCGATGGCATCATTATTGTCATCATGTCATCACCGTCCCCATGTAGAATATATGACTCATGACATATATTCTGACCACTAGTGGTACTATTATCATCACATTTCCACTATCATCCATGATCATCCATCATCAACTGGATTTCCCCTGAATGCCAACCACCCCGGTGCGCCCCCAGGTCTTGCCTTTATTTGCTGATCCTCCCTGTAACTTCGAAGAGGACAAGGTGCAAGTCTTGATGCCTCATTGTTTCCATCTCCGACAGTGGCATGCCTTTGGTGGCAGGTGTTGGAGCTCCGACGGTGGCTGGGGAATGTGGCCTTGTTTTTTAGTGGAGCCTCTGAGAAGGCCGTTCTGGGCAGCGGGGATGGCTGGTTTGGGATGTTCATTGCAGATGTTTCTCGGTGTTTTTCCTGCAATGTTGTCTTCTTAGGAAAAATAGAGGGGCCGGTATGGTATATGATTCATTGATATTCTTTGTCATTTACCTATTGGTTGTTGAATAGGGGAACTTTGGATCAATCGACCAGTGGAAAAAGGACACCTCACCTCGGGCAACGCCAGAGAGGTCTCCCAGCGACCAGTTCTTGAGCTGTGGCGCTGCGAGCGAGGCCGGGTGCTATGGCTTTAGGTCAAACATGGACAGAAGATATGCCTTTATGATCTTGAGCTCTTGGGAATTTCTTGTGAGGCTTAGCACCTGAATAAGTTAGATTAATCAAAACATAATCTATATATATATATAATTTAGTATCTTAGACTGTCCAACGTGCAATAATTTCATAGAATTTCTGCACTCTTGCAAAAAGCCGCAAATGCCGCAAAAAATTCAAATTGGACCAATCGTTCAGAAACACACTTGAACAACATGAAATTGCAAGCCTTAACAAAAGGTAAGAAAAACAAATCTACCGGCTGGTGAAAATTGGTGAATATGACAAAATAACAAAAACACTCAAAGAAGGATTTGATGCCGTGCTAAAAACAATTTTTTTTGGATGGGAAATACCAAACCACTATAATAATTATTGAAATAAATTAAATATTTTGAATTTGAAAAAAACATCAGAAATCCCATATTCTTTTACAACAAATATCCACATAAAATTCTAAAATAATATAAATTTCCTGCAAAAATATACAAATATCTGCAAAAATAATCAAAAATATATAAATTACAATGTTTTAATTATTGCGGTTTATACATACGACAAATTTTATTATATTATTAATTATTAAAATAAATATTAATAATTTTATATAATTTTATAAATTATATATAATTTAAATTAATAATATTTAAATATATGTTTATTAATATATATATTATTATATAATTATTAATAATTTTAATAATAATATATTATAAAAATATATAAAAATATATTTTATATATATATTATATTATTTTTAAAATATTAATTAAATTTATTAAATAAATATATATACATAAATAATTTAATTAATTTAAATTTATAATTATTTATTTATTATATTTAAATTAAGTTAAATAAATTATATATATATTTTTTTAATTTAATATTAATTTATTTTGTAAAAAAAAATAAATAATAAATTAATATTTATTAAATATATATTTTAATAATTTTTTTTAATATATATATAATATAAATTAGGATTTTGGGATTTGAATTTTAATGTTGATGATTTTTGGGTATTGAAATTAATTATTAAATATTATTAAATAATATTAAATAATATAAATTATATATTAAAATAATATTTATTTGAAATAATTTTAATAATATTTTATTTATATATTTATATGAATTGTTTAAATTAATTTTATTTAGATTGGTTTAAATTTTCCGCTTAAAATTATAAGGAATTATTAATTTCGTGGGAAAATCTGAAAAAATATTGATCGAATTTGGGAAAATTTGTAAAAAATTGGGTGGAATTAGAAGGATTTGGAAAAATCGTAAAACTTAATTCGGGAAAAAATAACTGGAGAATAATTCGTTATTTTGATTTATAATTGTAATTTTTTTTCTTTCCATGAATAATGTTATTTCCTTTGGCTTGTAAATTTATTATACATTAAAATTTAATTATAAATATTAATAAAATATAATAATATATATATTAATATAATTTAGATTAATAAAATATTTTTTTTGAAATTTAATTATTTAATAATATTATATAATATTTATATATATTTTTTAAATATAATATAATTAATTTTAAAAATTTATAGGAAAAAAATGAAATAAATAATCGATGGAAATTATTATTATTACTATGTTTTTTTTAATATAATTATTTAAATAAATTAATTTTAATAATTATAATTATTAAAATTAATTTATTTAAATAATTATATTAAAAAAAACATAGTAATAATAATAATTTCCATCGATTATTTATTTCATTTTTTTCCTATAAATTTTTAAAATTAATTATATTATATTTAAAAAATATATATAAATATTATATAATATTATTAAATAATTAAATTTCAAAAAAAATATTTTATTAATCTAAATTATATTAATATATATATTATTATATTTTATTAATATTTATAATTAAATTTTAATGTATAATAAATTTACAAGCCAAAGGAAATAACATTATTCATGGAAAGAAAAAAAATTACAATTATAAATCAAAATAACGAATTATTCTCCAGTTATTTTTTCCCGAATTAAGTTTTACGATTTTTCCAAATCCTTCTAATTCCACCCAATTTTTTACAAATTTTCCCAAATTCGATCAATATTTTTTCAGATTTTCCCACGAAATTAATAATTCCTTATAATTTTAAGCGGAAAATTTAAACCAATCTAAATAAAATTAATTTAAACAATTCATATAAATATATAAATAAAATATTATTAAAATTATTTCAAATAAATATTATTTTAATATATAATTTATATTATTTAATATTATTTAATAATATTTAATAATTAATTTCAATACCCAAAAATCATCAACATTAAAATTCAAATCCCAAAATCCTAATTTATATTATATATATATTAAAAAAAATTATTAAAATATATATTTAATAAATATTAATTTATTATTTATTTTTTTTTACAAAATAAATTAATATTAAATTAAAAAAATATATATATAATTTATTTAACTTAATTTAAATATAATAAATAAATAATTATAAATTTAAATTAATTAAATTATTTATGTATATATATTTATTTAATAAATTTAATTAATATTTTAAAAATAATATAATATATATATAAAATATATTTTTATATATTTTTATAATATATTATTATTAAAATTATTAATAATTATATAATAATATATATATTAATAAACATATATTTAAATATTATTAATTTAAATTATATATAATTTATAAAATTATATAAAATTATTAATATTTATTTTAATAATTAATAATATAATAAAATTTGTCGTATGTATAAACCGCAATAATTAAAACATTGTAATTTATATATTTTTGATTATTTTTGCAGATATTTGTATATTTTTGCAGGAAATTTATATTATTTTAGAATTTTATGTGGATATTTGTTGTAAAAGAATATGGGATTTCTGATGTTTTTTTCAAATTCAAAATATTTAATTTATTTCAATAATTATTATAGTGGTTTGGTATTTCCCATCCAAAAAAAATTGTTTTTAGCACGGCATCAAATCCTTCTTTGAGTGTTTTTGTTATTTTGTCATATTCACCAATTTTCACCAGCCGGTAGATTTGTTTTTCTTACCTTTTGTTAAGGCTTGCAATTTCATGTTGTTCAAGTGTGTTTCTGAACGATTGGTCCAATTTGAATTTTTTGCGGCATTTGCGGCTTTTTGCAAGAGTGCAGAAATTCTATGAAATTATTGCACGTTGGACAGTCTAAGATACTAAATTATATATATATATAGATTATGTTTTGATTAATCTAACTTATTCAGGTGCTAAGCCTCACAAGAAATTCCCAAGAGCTCAAGATCATAAAGGCATATCTTCTGTCCATGTTTGACCTAAAGCCATAGCACCCGGCCTCGCTCGCAGCGCCACAGCTCAAGAACTGGTCGCTGGGAGACCTCTCTGGCGTTGCCCGAGGTGAGGTGTCCTTTTTCCACTGGTCGATTGATCCAAAGTTCCCCTATTCAACAACCAATAGGTAAATGACAAAGAATATCAATGAATCATATACCATACCGGCCCCTCTATTTTTCCTAAGAAGACAACATTGCAGGAAAAACACCGAGAAACATCTGCAATGAACATCCCAAACCAGCCATCCCCGCTGCCCAGAACGGCCTTCTCAGAGGCTCCACTAAAAAACAAGGCCACATTCCCCAGCCACCGTCGGAGCTCCAACACCTGCCACCAAAGGCATGCCACTGTCGGAGATGGAAACAATGAGGCATCAAGACTTGCACCTTGTCCTCTTCGAAGTTACAGGGAGGATCAGCAAATAAAGGCAAGACCTGGGGGCGCACCGGGGTGGTTGGCATTCAGGGGAAATCCAGTTGATGATGGATGATCATGGATGATAGTGGAAATGTGATGATAATAGTACCACTAGTGGTCAGAATATATGTCATGAGTCATATATTCTACATGGGGACGGTGATGACATGATGACAATAATGATGCCATCGGCTTGCATAAGAGCCCTCTGAGCCGAGCGCCCGCTGCCGCACGGAGAGAGAATCCAAGTAGACCTTCCCAAGCCAAATCCAAAGAGAAGTTCAACTGGGTCCGTGGGAAACCTTCATCCATTAGGTTTATCCCCAACAGTTTCAGATGTTTCCCAAACATATCCAAGGATATCGAAGGAAACTGTAACAACTTCATCATGCCTACAAATCAATAAGTAGCAAGGCACAGATGGCAAACACTGGATTCATTCCTTCCATCCCACGCTTCACTATCAACAAATCTGCAGCCAGCACCTTGCCCAGCGCGGCATTGCTCAAGACTTTGACGCATAGGAAACTCTCGGACATGGGTCTGCAACAAGCCTGGAACAGGATGCGAGGGTCGTCACCGTGACTAGGCTGTCATGGTTCAAGACGCTTGTCACCAAAGTCTGATCACAAGCATCCTGCATATAATCAGTGTTGAAGAAAAGAACAATTATCATCAGCATAGCGTCATCATCGTCATCGTCATCGTCATCGTCATCGTCGTCGTCGTCGTCATCATCATCATCATCATCATCATCCTCATCTTCATCCTCATCCTCGTCAGTAGCATCGTCATCATCGTCATCATCGTCATCAGCAGCGGCAGCATGCAAGCCTTGGCCATGAGTTTCACGATCATTGCTCGCTGCATGGAAAACCTCTCCTCACGTGCTCGTTGACCAAGCCCCCGGTTCCACAGCGATGCGAAACCACCGCGTCTGATTCTTCCTAACCAAATATGAATAGAGCAGTATTGATCCATGGTACAAACACAACAAGTACCTACAACATGCATTGTGGCGTTGCTGTTCTGGTCAACTGCCCTTCTATTTGTGTTTCCCCAATCTCGTTTCACAAATCATGATCTTTGTATGATCATGATGAACCCAAATCATCCCCAATCACTATCACTCATATCTGACAACATCATCCCCAATCATCCCCAAATCATCCCCAATTGCTATCGTTTCACAAATCACCCAATCATCCCCAATCACTAGCTGACAACTTATGACTATCTGACTTACAAAGTGCTCCTCAACACTGAAGCCCAAGACGTTTTTCAGCGGAATGATGCTCACATTGTCGACCTCGTTGGTGTTGTGGTTTCAAGCACTTGGGGGTACAGTTGGTGATATTAATGGGTAACGGTATAACTGTAATGATACAATATAATACACAGATTGGGATATAATATAGCCAATAAATATAAATCATTTAAAAGATCTTATAAGTAGAACTGCACCCCCAAGTAATGGATATATAGACATAGAACTTTAGAAGCGTCTGTCGCAACCCTCCTAGCCAAACTGATATGCACGTCCTGTACTTGCATCAGCTACTTTTGAGGCCTTTGTAAATCAGACAGGAATGCCATGTATGGTTGATTTTAAAATGTTCAATCAGAGGGTATCCGCAAATTTGTTCTCGTATCAGCCTTTTCCTTGTTTCCATTATTTATGGCAATTCGCGTTTTGTCGTAGGGTACCTTCAATTTGGTGGTCGAGAAGATAATTTCCCGTATTAAAGTTGCGACCAATCCATCTTTGAACACATTTATTGAGGCACATTTGAAAACATAGTACCCCACAATCCGATGGCAGTTGGACACCTAATGTTATATCATTCTATCATAGTTTTATATATTTTATCCATTCAACACATGAGTTTATCACCTGTTTCCCATGATTTTCAGCCACTTTTAATGGCCACCCCATTGATGACCAAGATGCAGGAGCTCGGTGGCAGATTCCGCCGCAGCACAAGGGGCCAACACTCCTCGCAGCTGCGCTATGCCAAAAAGTTGCGGAGGAAAATATGTCTAAAGGCAATCTTTTTTGTGCGGAGTCGTCAAGTTGTTCATTGTTTTTCTTTGACAGGATGATTCTGAATGATTCAACAGGTTCCCAAGCCGGATTCGCTCTTAAGGTGCAACTGGGCCTGCTTTTTGTGTGAATTGAAGAAAGCAATGACATCCAACCGCCGTGTCCGTGTTTCCAAGTTGACTTTTTCCAGCCAATGTTCGCCCAAATTTTGAATCTGTTTGGAGACTATAATGCACAATCTGCATGCCATACTTTCATTGCATGTGATAATTGTTTATCGTATCAAAACACTTGGGATCAAATCGTATCAAATCTCAAACAAACGCCATCCATCCACAACATCGGCTACCGGCAATTGCACATACCCAGCAAAACAAAGACAGAGCCCAATCTCCTGTATTGGATAACCTGGGTCCAAACGGTAGGTTTCCAAAATCCCAGAAACAGGTATGAGATGTTGAAAATTTGGATATTACGTTAAAACAATCGGATACTTGCCAACTAATTAGGAATAAGTCATTGCAATCTTGAGGACCAATAGTCTTGACCAATCCCATGTGAAGATTCTCAAAGGTTCGACTTCAATTTGCCGGCACTCAGGCCATCCATCTCTGAAAACCCTCAACAACCGCCTCTTGGCTTCCGTACGATCAGTCTCCGATCCTGAGATGACAATGCAAAAAGATCCATGCTACAGAAATCAAGCGAGAAAACAGATGGTACTATGGTACAGGATAGCACAATCATAGTTCAGTTCAGGATAGCACAATCATAGCTACAGTAATCAAACATGCTAGGTTGATCAGGCAACCCGTGGGAAAATTGTGTCGCAATCGGTTTCCAACAAATTTCCAATAAATAAACCAATCAAGCACATTATTCAGAAAACAGTCAATCAGGGAAGCGTGGGACTATTAGGTTGATTGCAATTATCAAACACGCCCCAGTCAAACAATCAACCAGTTTTGGTTTGGCGCAAAAATTGGGATCCCCTCAATGACTGGAAATTATTGGTTCGCAAAGGAGATTTCATAGGGCCACCAATTATGTTTGCAAAAAAATAAATAAATCCACATATCTCCATGTTTGCTGGTAAAATCATGTAAAATCTGCTTGTATGCTGGAAAAAAATGTAAACTGCCATTTCTCTGCTTGTAAAACTGTAAAACCAAGATTTTGTTAGGAAAACACCACCCAAAAACTCGTCTCGCAATCGCTGCAAATCTCAGTCTTCTGCTGTGAAGGTCACCAAGCTGGCAGGTCGCCTCAGCCCAATTTTTCTGCGAAAACATGGAGGATTTGACACGGATTTGAGCCGTGCAAACTGCACATTTACTGTCAAACGTTAGTATTTGAAGATTACAAATGCATTTTAGATGACTAAACAAAACTAAACTGTATTGATTCTGCATTGCATCATTATTTCCAACATGTTCCGACTAGCTATCTAAAATTGGCGGAGTTAGTCATCAAACAAGGGATTTGGCCATGACCAAAACGGATTGTGTTCAACATTTCTTTCTGAAGCACATGCATGTTCATATTAAAATGGCAAAACAACCTCAGAGTTTGTAATCCAGCACGGGGGGAAAGCGAATAAGGATGCGAATATGACATGATCACCTCTGAGGGCATGGCATCCATGCTATTACATGTTCATTCCTGATGTTGTTCTATGGTATCCCCACATGCCGTAGATATTGCTCCTACTGCAGGATTTTTTTCCTTTTGCATATGATAGCATAAAACTACGAGTTTGCGATTGAGCCACACATGGTATGCATTCGTCTTCCCTATGCTTGATGCCCCCGCCTTGTCAAAGCAAAACATGCGCTACTGTAGGTATCAACCATGCATTAATGTGACCAATTTCTGTATTGCCATAGTTGACACAAGTGATTTTAACACGATCTGTAGGTAAACATGGAAAAAAAAACAACCGTCCCAAAGTCAAGGCAGTCCCTCGAACCTCCGATTGCGAGCGCCGCGGCGCTGCGGGCAGCATGCGCGAAAAACCTCCAGGTGCGAGCAATATGCAGCTTGTGTTGGGTTTGTGCAATCTGTTCCAATGATGATATTATGATATATCATGATGATATTTGGATATACATATATATGTTTGGGTTTGTATGGGGACTGTGTCTGAAAATGGGGTACCACATTTTCCACGGGATGAACATGCTATTTTCCCTTAACATTGATGTCGATATAATGAAATCTAGGGGGTTATAATATTTCATCATAATGCCACATACCAAACCCTTTTTTCAGATAACCGTATCTAACTGTATATAACCGTATATAGCCGTATATAACCGTATATCACCCCCTTTAAGGGTGGGTAGGGGAGGGTAAAAACTGAAATATTTCAAAAAAGGGAGGGGTGTCCCCCCCCCCACACCTAGAACTATTTCAGCTAAAAAAAATGGTTTATAATGATCTCTCCAGGGCCTGGTTGAATTCAAGGCTGAACATCAAGCTCTGAAGGCTGTTTGGCAAGTTCACTCTCTCCAGTGTCTGGTGGAAGCTACTTCCAAATGTCAAGAATGAAAGGGTGTACCATACCATCTCTGGGCTAAAATGTGGCATCCGGAGGGCCCCCCCCCACTTCTTTTGGAAACCAAAAAAACATGTGGGGGGGTATATTTCATGTGGTCAGGCGAAATATTTCTCAGAAATTTCTTGTCTTATCCCCCCCAAAATATTCCAGGGTTAAAGGGGTGTTCCTTCAGATAGAATGCGTCCGCCGTGGGGGGGGCCAAACGGGCCACCATCACGCGAAGCCAAAACCGCATTCTAACTTTGTTTTTAACGGTATATATGTTAACTGTTACACGTTAAAATTGTAATGGCAAACATTGTCAAACATGTGTCCGGCTCTATCTGGTTAGCGTTTACATTAATCACAATGTTTTGCGGTTGAACGGACCCCGTGCATCCCACTAGTTGTCTAGCGCCCTCGCCAGGAAGCAGGATGACATGAGAAGGTTGATCACTTCTTTTGCTGTGATATTAGACATGTGGACATTCTGTTTCAACCGAAGCCTCGGCTTTTGAGCAAAAGCTGGCAGCCCAGGATGCACTCCGACAAAGGACCAGACGTCTCCGTTGCATTCGCAATCTCTTTGAATGCATATCCAGCCTGATGTAACTCATGGGTGCCATAACCAGCATCAAAGCACTGTTTGGCAGTCAGCCCATGAAGCCGTAGATTCTGAGGTCGCAGTTCACCGGGTGTGAATTCAGCTTCTCTCAACTCGTGAAGCGTAACTCCTGCATCTAGAAACGCCTGAGCTGTAAAACGCACATTATATTGCAATCGCAGATCTTGAACTGTGAATCCACAGCCTAAAATCTGTCCAAGAGTCAACCCTTTCTCAATCAGCTCTTGAGGTTGATACCCAGCCTCTCGCAGTTGCCTCAGAGTAGAGCCAGCATCTAAAAACTCCTGGGGTGTAAGCCCGTCATATCGTAGCTCTACAGCTGTGTAGCCACTCCCCAGCAGGTCCTCAAGGGTCACCCCTGCGCACATGATCTGTTTCAGCGAGAAGCCAGCGGAATTCAATTCTCTTGTGGCAAATCCTGCGTCCAAGCACTGTTGGGCTGTCAGCCCATCCGCTCGCAGTTCACCGGGTGTGAACCCAGCTTCTCTCAACTCGTGAAGCGTGACTCCTGCATCTAGAAACGCCTGAGCTGTAAATTTAGACATATAAGTGCCATAAATGCCATAAATATGCAAATTGCATTGCTTGGTTCGCGCTCTCATCTCTTGAACTTTGAATCCACAGCCCAAAATCTGTCGCAGTGTCAAACCATCCCGGTGAAGCTGTTCAAAATCGAATCCGGCTTCCTCTCGCAACTGTGGAAGTGTAAATCCACTTTGCAAGAACTGCTGCGGGGTGAGCCCACCCGTCTTCAAGTCCCAAGATGTGAGTCCATTCTCCAGAAGTTGCTGAATTGTCCAACCGTTCCGGGTCAGCTGTTGTAGGGTAAAACCAGCACGTCCCAACAGTTGCTGAAATGTCAATCCAGCATCTAAAAACTGTTCCGGTGTGAAGCCAGCAATCCTGAGGGATGAACTCTCAAACCCAGCCTGTAAAAGTTCCTGGAGTGTCAGCCCACTCTGAGCAAGCTGCTGAGGGTGAACCCCAGCCTGTCGTAGTTGCTGAAGACTGGTCCCGGCATCTAAGAATTGCTGGGGTGTAAACCCAGCCTTTGTCAGTTCCTCAACTTCAAACCCAGCCTCAATAAGTTGCTGAAGTGTGAGCCCTGAGTGTCTGAGTTCTTGGGGTCTGAATCCAGCCTCTCGCAGCTTAGCAAATGTGAAGCCGCCATTCAAGAAATCTGGGGGTGTGAGTCCGGCATGCCGCAAATCCTCGGCCTGGTATCCAACTTCCAGAACTTGTTGAAGTGTCAGCCCACCGCGGCACAGCTGTGGAATGGTGAACCCCGCCTGTCGCAAAAGCCGAAAGGTAAATCCACCTTCTAAGAAATCCTGAGGTGTGAACCCAGCATTTTTCAGCTGTCCAGCTGAATACCCCGCGTCCCCCAGTTCTCGAATTGAATAACCTGCCTCCATAAGGTCTTGCAGACTGAGCTGCAATCCTTCCTCTTGAGGTCTCAAAGGAGCCTGTACCCCATGGGGGCAGGTCGGTTGCACCCCCAGCTCTTGGATAGTGAATCCGGCTTCACAAAGACACTTGGGATCGCATCCGCAGTCCCGCAGCTCTTGGGGTGTCATCCCAGCCTTCCGAAGCACCTGTGGATGGAAGGAAGACGCAAGCATCATGCGAATCCAAGCCCGACGATAAGGAGGATCCACAAGCACAGGTGCAGGCATTCCAGGCTCCGAATCTCGAGCTAAACGAAGAAATTCGATCAATGGTACAAAAACTTGGGGTGAATAATCAACAAACATACGGCCTTCTGCATCAAGTTGGTTTTGCCAACGTTCAGAACACATCGAGGCAAACTTGTTGTCACCGAGGACGCTGAACAACTCTGGCTTCAATTGGATGATCTCTTTGCCACCCACATTGATGGTGATGATGCTCTCATCTGCCGCCGCTGCCGCCATGGTTCGGCAAGATGCAGTGAATCAGTATGATGAATACCTGTTCTGCGGAAATACTTTTGTGACATACACTGATCAGCATTCAGTGAAGGTGAATACATAAGCTAAACATGTAACTCTAATATGTTCAGATGATCCTACACTGGCCAAGGGTGCTTGCATCTCTCTCTCTCTCTCTCTCTCTGCCTGTTTCTTGCTGTCTTTGTGGGCTACAAGCCCATCAAGGGCAAAAAAAAAGTTTCCGGGTAGTGCTTGAGCCCTCGCAAGGCAACAGGATGCAGCAGGCCTTCGGAACATCCGACACATGGCTGAAGCCACCAACCAGTTCAAGAGATGACATCAACTCAGCCGCAAACCCGAAAGTGTACCAGCTTTGGTTCGGAATCATCAACTTAAAAAATGGGACATACCCCTTCCAGTTCACAGCTCCACCCGCTCTGAACCTCTTCCTCAAAGAGGCAAGGGCCCCACAACGGCTTCTCACCCGGTGCCATGACCAAGCCCCACCTGTGATGCGTCGAGGGAAATTGAAGTGAGAAGCAATTCTAGATCTGATTCAACTGATTTTTTACAGGAAACTCCTACGTTTGCAGGAAGAACCCTGGCTTTTTGTAAAGTTTCCATTCAACCATCCATATACACATAGCATCACATAGCTAGCCGTTGGCCAGCTAGAGTAAACTCCAACAACAACAACTCGATAGATACTTGTGGGTCCGCGATGTATATCCAATCGTACAGTATTTACTGATACTGATACTTGCAGACTCAGTGGGGGCAATGTATTGCTGGACTTGAAGCTGAGGTTGCCACAGTTCAGCACGCGTGGCACCTGCACAGTTGACTCTCTGCAACTCGATTTAGATCAGAGAATTGGTGGCCATTGGATATCAAAAATACAGAATATGGAAGAATCGGTTGGGTCACAGGAGTAGCAACGGCTCAAGATTCGACAGAAGTGGCTTATGCATCCATCTACTTCCAGGATACACCGAGCATCACCGAACCAAGGTCCAGGCTGAATCGAACGATGCCTTCATCTTCGTTCTGCACCTCCATGGGTTGGTTGTGGTGAGTTGCTCCACGGGAGTCACAACTGCTGTCCATGTGGAGTCCAAACCCTGGTACGCTTCTGTTCAGACCAAAATAGCTGCTAAAGTATTTTCATTTACCCTTGAGTATATAGCATATGGATAGATATGTTACTTCATTTCAGAGGTAACTTGATCCATCATGAACAGCCAAATATAGCTGGGATATGCTAGGATTATATGATGGATGTTCATTCCACTAAAATATGGTATTTTATAGTTTCCAAACTCAAACCCAGCTATCATTTCTGCTGCAGTTCCCCGCAGCAGCAGAGTCCCTGGCCTGTTCAGCTACAGCCTCTGCAGGAATGCCCTGCAAATGTCGTGCCCAAAAGGTTGGACTTCATGGCGGAAATCCCCCAATTTGATTGAGAATTTCAATGGGGACATCTTTGAAAATCACTTTTTAATCCGGGATGTTCCATTGCCGGATTACCAGAAGTCATGTTTGTGTTGCCAACAAATGGTCTCAGTACTTCCAGCAATGGCTTGATCCCAGCATTGCCATGGTTTCTCCAGCGATGTGGCAACCACTAAAAAGGGTTTGTAAGATGCTAATCATCTACTAGGGGCGTGACCTTTGGGGTAGGGGTTGGTTGAATCTTCAGAGCTGTCCTCCTCCAAGTCAGCGTCCACTGCGGCATCACCGCTGTTGTCTCCCCAAAGGGCGCCAGCTTCTTCTTTGGCCTCAGAAAAACGGGGCACCCTTGGGATGGCTTTAAAGACCCCAAAATGGATCAAAATGGGGGAATCTGCCGGTAAATCCGGGCTCACGGATACAGAACCCACAAGTACCCTCTGGTAAACTAACATAAATCACCATTTATAGTTGATTTACCCATTAAAAAAGGCGATTTTTCATAGCTTTTTGTATGTTTACCAGAGGGTAACTGCTGTCACTTACCCCAGCTGCCCGTCTCATCTCTGCCTCCTCCAACATCTCCAGATCCTCCGATGCCGAGCGCTGCTCCGCCACGTCGCTTTCCTCGAAGTCCTGCACAGTTTATCCCCTTGGGTCACTGGTGAATGATCACTAAGATGCCAAGTAAATCTGGGCAAAATCAAAAATCAGGATTGACTTTGGGGAGATCATATCATACAAGTCTATACCTGCAACAACTTTTGGCACTGGCTGAACCCATGCAGCACCTCTGCGACGGAGGCCTTGACACGTGGGGCTGCCGTTGATTCCAGGAATCAGAAATGGAGATAAAAAATAGTGGGTGTAGCTGGGATTAATCATTCATGCCATTCAAATGTCTTGAAAACTGAGTATGAGTCTGAATGCATATATTTTGCTATCTTTGGCTGATTGTATAGTGGCATATCAAAGACAAGGATTTGAAATGAATTCGCTCCGCTTTCCAAGAATTTGGTGTCTTCTTGAATTTGAAAATGGTGAACGCATGGGCTCCAGCCCTTCTATATATTCGTATATATATGTAATGGAATATGACCCAGTCAGTCATGAAGAATTTGCCAAGCATGTTGTGGATTCTCTTTAATCCCCATCTCTGTTGTTTGTATCCCCCTATTTCACTGGGTTCTATCACTTACCCAAGTACATACCTATCACATCCTATCACCATCTTCAGGATCGTCAAAGCTCTGCCATGCGCTGCCAAGCGCTGCCATCCCTATGTCAAGCAGCCCAGTCATCGTACTCCACAGATGACACAGATTGAGTGTCCTCAGACGGTTGGAGGTGGTTATAACATACTGTATAGAACAACACCGAAAATGATAGAACAGTAAAATTCTACTAAAATAGTGCTAAAATAGATTCTATCTTTTTGGGGGTCTCTGATAATTTAAGCTGGCAATAGACAATGTACCATTTCTAGATGATTTGCCTGTTGAACATGAGTAAAATTGGCATTACCAGGTTTAATTGCAAAGGTTGCTTTAGTTCGATGATTTACCTACTAAAAATGAACTTTTACCATAGCAAATCGTTAAAATTACCAGAGAGCAATGGGACAACGAACTAAGGCCGGCCTGTAACGCAGCAAAGCCTTGCCACATTCGTTGAGCACAGTCTCTGAGGCGCTTCATCTGCAACAGTCGCACCTGCCCAGGTTGGTCAGTGTGGAATAACGACGCTCGGAAGCCCTTTGGTATCATAGGTAGCATCACCCATTTATTCAACATCTCGAAACTGTAGGAATGCCAGTGATTAATAAGCTGAAAACTTGGATGAATCAAAGCAAGTTCAAACATAGATATAAACATTGTGCATCATTTTGCGTGCTTTGTACATGTTGGCTTCTAACCACGGACCATGAGTATTCAACATGTTGGACATTCTACGGATTCTACGGCGCGGCCGTTGATTTTGAGTATTGATTGGACATCTGTCAGAGTTTGGACTCAAAAAAGGGCGAGGTCCCATTTTCAAATGTCCAAATTGAATCAACAAAATGTGTCCATGTCAGAATTATAATCACTACCCAATAATCATTTGGTTTAACACAAGCAATGCATAAAAATGGTGGGTCCACTGGTCTGCCTCCATGGTGCCCAAGCGAGTGGCCACCGATAAGTCGCCTCGATCCAGTCGGACATTGGTACGATTTGAGGTATGTAAAGCCCTGATGTAAGGAACTGAGAAATAAGATATAGCCACCTCAAAAAAAATATGATCGTTTAGTTTTACAGGATTATGTCTGGATTATGTAATGTAGCATCGGATTTCATAACAACTAAATACCACGGTTCTAGTTGGATTTTATGTTTCGTCTTTTTCGGGGTTGCTATAAATCCTGTTAATGTCTGGATGATGAAGCACTTAGTAAGTGGGATGCGCATCCAAGTGCAATCCTGAATATTGACCAATACAATTCTGTACCCATCATCATTGATGATATATTTGCACGTCAAAATCACCATTTTGATTCTAGATCAATAATATCCAGCTATAACGGTGGTATCATTGAAATGACTCATGTTGATGGTAATGTCCCCCATGTTTGTTGGTTGGTCATACCCCATATATCCATCCTTTCACCATCCACCTGTGGCTACTCCCTGCCTGCAGGTCTGGCACAACACTGCCAGCGAGGGGGGCGTAGACCCACATACCTCCAGGCCGCAGAGAGATGAGCAAAGGCCAAGAAATATGTCCTACTATTTGTGAACCCAAAAACACAACAAACAAGTCGTCATGCTTAGTTTTTCACAAAATCTGTTCAGTAGGATTCCTATGGCGTGGCAAGGTCTTTACTTTGCAAATTTAAACACCCATTTGGCTGATTAAACTTGGGGTACCCCAGAAATGGGATGATTTGTGATGATTTATTACAACAATCATCTACAAAGGGCCAAACTAGTGAAAGTATTTGGGAATATTATATATATATATAAACATACTGCGTCAAATCGATTCGGACTTTTTGAATGGGACAATAACATGATCGAACATCCCATGGGCATTTCCCCATGATGACATCCCCAACGGTCGCTGGCCGGCCTCACAGATTTGCCCACGGTGTACATGTCCACCTGCACGACCAGTTCCTATACTGTTTGGCTGATAGGGGTGTCTAGAAAGATTATGACAATGGGAAATCTCCGAAGTAAACGGTACCCTCTGGTAATTCAACATAGCTATTGAAAATGACCATTTCTAGTAGATTTTCCCATTAAAAATGGTGATTTTCAATAGCTATGTTAAATTACCAGAGGGCATTCATTTTTTTTTTTTAAATGGGAAATTGAGATTTGCCATTGCCATGTTTAATTACCACAGGGTAATGATCATAGACACAAGGTCCTTTCAAAATCTTCAGAATGGTAGTGTAGCAAGAAGAAGATCAGACAGAGCCGCTCCAATGCACCAGAACCTTTGGATGTTTCTGGATTGACTTGCCTGATGATCTAGTCAGCAAAAATCCTGTCAATAAGATAGGTTCGATAGACAGATCATCATCAGCCAAGAACAGTCTATGAGTTAAACCCCTACTATATAATATCTATCTGAACTGTCGGCAAGAACATTGGTCTATGTTGATATGCCCTTTACACATCAACTGTAAATATCAAGCCTTCAGCGACTTCTTGTAGCGGGAGAAGTGTGTGACCACCTCATCAGTGCAACGCACGGAGGAGGGCATGACTTGGCTGGTAAAAAATGGTGGGAGACATTTTAATGGAATCCAATGATCAAAAATCAAAGGATGCACGAAATTTCGGTTCTACCAGGATCCAACAAATACCAGGCGTGTTTTGATGTAAGAATGGCTGCAGCTTTCAACCCAGAAAACATTGTTAATGATGTTAATGTCTATTGACTGGCGGGTGGTTTCGAACCCACTACGAGTTGCTGCTAGCTTTAGGATCGCTTTCACCAGAGAGATGACGGAATAATTTCTCCAAGGCTTCCCCAATAAACAAATGATCATCACCATTTTTGTAAAAGAAACCAAAAGTAACCCAACACCCAATGATCTGGGTAAAGTAGAATAAGCATTCCCTATCACTAACCTGAAAGGTATATTGGGATACTTCTCATTACCAACATTACCAGCATTCCATGGATCACACTGCCCATCCGGGCGTCCGCACGTGGATCAGCCGCTTGTCGGTCAAAATGATGGCGCCATCACGGCGCTGACGTCGCCAGTGCAAGTCTCAGCGATGCGGAAACCATGGCCCATTTAGATCGATGATTTAGTTATAGACAATGGTGATTTTCCATATCTATCCATATCTATAACTATATTAGTTTACAGGAGGGTATATTATGTTGGTCTATGTGTTTCCTGTGAAATCTATATAATACAGTTCTATTATCTATAATCATGGTTTACTGCTTGGTAGTTTAGCGCACAGCGACGCTACTTGGATTGCAACATGCTATAACACCCGCTTGAGCTCATCTGAAAATAAGGTGTCCATAAATCCACTGCTTAACCATACGTTCCCCATTAACAAACACACCCAATATCGAATCTATGTCCATTCATTGCTTAACTCCTTAAACATTGATTTTGTGGGTCAACTCCCCATAAATGATCATATCATATCATTTCATGTCATATCATACCCCAGAAAACTCTGCCAGTCATGGATGTTGATCCCCCAAATTTAGTATCATAACTTGTATCCCCATATTTTGCAAGTGTCGTAGTCACCAGTAATTTCGGATCACCGCCCAAGCCGCAGGGCTCCCGGGCAATACTCCAGGCCGCAGGTGATGATGATCTTCACTTTGGCCACGATGGGCATGATGATCTGCGCAGGCGGTACGGTGAATCTCCGAAAAACATGGTGGTACCGGCCCCGAAGAAAATGATAAAAAAAATGGTGGTTGTCAGAAGGGAAATCATCTTCCATTTTTTATTGATTGGCTTCAGGAAGGAATCATGTGGGAGTCAGGTTGTTTCACACGTTTAGTGATGTTCGGATGATGATTTTCCTAATGGACATTGCCACTTGACTATGGATCAAAAACCCTGGCATCCTGTCATTCCAATCAAATTGGCTGGTGGCCAACCACATCGCATCATGGGTTTTTACCCCAGCTTTGGATCATAATTTTTGTTTTCTCGTTCAAAATCTCTGATTCTTTGAATCTCCGGTAATTTCCCAATTTTCAGAAAAATATTCATTTTCTGGGGCCATTTTAATGGCCGGCATTTCAATGCGGGATTTTAAGGTGGTCATGGCGGCTCGTTGGCACCTTTTCGGGGTACACGGCCAGGACCTCCTCGTCGGGTAAAAAGGAGAGGACGTCCCGGTAGACACCTCAGCTGGTGTTGGATCTCCATGTCTTGGATGGTTTCCCATGTTTTCCCAGTAAACAAATTGGGCTTGGGGGAATTGGACTATGAACAAAATGGGGATTAGGATTGGAAGAGTTTGGACATACTTTTTTTGATGACTTTCTCAATGAAGATTGGGTATTTAACTTTCAAAAACACCAAACAATTGGGAATCTGTGGGATTTAGCCATGCAGGCCTCAACAAAAACTCTTAGATCATCTAAGTCGAGATTTTAAAACGATTCCTTGATATGGAAATTGATTGAATTGAACAGGGTGCTCAAAAAATAGAAGAGATATTCATAGTGCCAGGTGATCTTATGATATGATATGATATGATCTGCTTTTAGGCTCCAACACGCAGCTTACTAAGTGGAACAATCATGAGAAACTGGAGGATTTTGAAGAGATAGGACCATCACCAATCTCTCAAGAGCCTGTTCAGGAAGGCTTCAGCAATCATCCCCTGGTGTAAGGTTGAACCCATGAAGCAGTCACCTCTGGCTGCATAAGTCTCAGGCGAACTTTGTCGGAGATGGGATCGATCAAATGCGAAATCATCTCCTGTGTCAGGCGGCCACAAGGCATCAATCTCCCCTGATCATACTCGACAAACCTGAGAAAGGATCAGGGTCTGTCTAGAAACATGGTATCCCAGAATCCACATACTTTTTCTTATTAAATAACCACACTCAGGGATATTGATATACACTATTTTCAGGCAACACCATGAGAAGGATGGATCTCCCACACACAAACCCTGAATGAATTGGCTCAAGTCGACATGGTGTGCGGCTCTTAAATAGAACTGCGGAAATGGAGGCTGACTTGCGACTTGCCTGCAATATTTATCACACAAATTAAGTTGTCTGAAACCAGGATCCCCTCAAAATGCGGTGATTTCTCATTTTGCATATTCATGTGCAATTTGTTGGGCATTCCCCAAGGGCACCCGCGGCGCCAGTCGAAGCAGTCCCGTCCGTGCCTCCACCTGTTGCCACGATGGTGCCCGCCGCCTCTGGATGGGATTGTTGGGAAGTGAAGAAACCTACCAAGAACAAAAATAGGTTAAGAGGCAGCTGTGGCACCATCTTTTCAGTTTCAAGGTAAAAAAAACTATTTGCATGAACAAATTTGGAGCTACAAATAATACCTTGTTGATGGAATGGAAGTAGGAAGTACTGTCAAAACAACGACCCAAAGCGTACTGAAGTGCAAGAAAAGGATATGCAGTATCCCAACTCATGTATATAGAATCACAAGAATCAAATCGCTTCAACCAGCATATATTGTAGCACCTATTTGATTGTGATGCCAGTGATACCCATCCCCAGTATTATTTTACCCATACATCTAGAACTCAACTGACTAACAGCTACTATACCTCCAGCCCCCACCATGGCTACTTGGAGGATCATCTTACAGATTGTAAACGCTTAGTGACCATGATGAAACCAAAGCCAGGGGCGATATATGGGATACCCCCGCGAATCGGGGCTTGCTGACCAGGCTCCTTGAGTAATCCTGGTTGATACGTCCTTGATCCCTAGGCTTATCTCACTTATACTTACTATATCCCTTTACTAACCACTTACCAAACCCAGTTACTAACCCTAGTTATACGTTGAACTAAGCCCACTTACCAACCACTTCCGGTTCCTGGGATGATCCATAAGATCCAAGGCCAGCGCTGGCTGCGCGCTGCAGTTTTCGGCTCGTAGGGGCTACTGCTGCTACTAGCAGCCTCGATGGCGAAGAAGAGGCACTTCAGACAGCACATGTTCACTGCTTCATAAATGGGTTATAGATTGGTTTATTTTATATAATATATACATGTATATGTATGTATATGTAATGTATAATTACATAATTGTATATATATGTATATATATATCAACCCTTAACACCTTTCATATTAAGGAATATTAATGATATTAATGATATTAAGGAATTATTGGGATTATAGGTCATAACTTGACTATTATAATGATTCTTTCATAATCCAGTACCTTAAGAATCCGGGATTGTGAAATCCCCCCGTTTTGAGATCCCAAGGACTTCCAGAGTGTATACGAACAATACCAGGGCCGACTGGGATATCCATATGCTCTATTGCGTGCTGGTATATTTCGCTACGTGGTCGGGCAATGTAGATAAATGTTGGCAAATATGCCATGGAGCACATTGAGGGTATGAGAGTGACCACGAACTTGATCATGTTCCATCTTTGCACTATGCCTGTTGGGGAACAGATGGTTCCGAGTGAGACTCATGCTAGCGAAACTAACAATCACCAGACTCTTGCATACAGTATGGCTATGGGTCAAAACCCTGATGCCCTGGTGGTTATATAGTCTAAGATAGTGTAAAAATGGATATAAAATGATATAAATGGATGTTCATCCCCCCAAAATAAGGTTTTTAATTATTCAAACCTAATCCCCATATACGTACACACCCACATTCGTCCGTCTCGTGTGTGGACGCCTGATAGCCAGCACGCACAGGATCTCCAGTGCTGGGCGCCTGAAGACAATGCGCTAAGGGAGATAGGTCAAAATTATGCCATGTGAATTGGGCATGAATATCTAGGAATCTATGACTGTCAGCCACAGTCAACTACAGTACTTTGATGCACTATAAACTAAAGGGTGCCAAGGATTTGACTCATGGAAACTTTTGTACAGTCGTGGTCATGTGGTATCTAAGTGTATCGAATCACTAGTGGGGGCCTGCTGGGCATCCCCTCTGCTCAACGATGCGTTCTGACTTCCCCGGCCCTGAAATCTTGAGAGAGTTCGGAGTTGAACGTCATTGGTTTTGCATGGCTTAGCGTCCAGATGTCATGCCTAGACTTGACTCCATTTTGGGAAACCAATTAGTTGGCTTCTCAATGGCTGCATCCTGGTCTTACAACTGGAGGGCTATAGCCTGGACCAATTCATCTAACAACGGTTTCACATCGTTGTATGAGTTTGTCCCAAAATAGGGGATACCACATTTTGCCCATGTAATTGATCCAACAAACCCGAAAAAAGATGCATGACTTGACCATTGGTTCATTCTCATGTCTCATGGTTTTCCGTACTTTTTGCGCCATGATACATTGCCCTTCATCCCCCCAGACCTGGATCTTTATAAAGTCAATACATCATCTAAATCAACTATGTTCCCCAATCCCCCCTAGGCCCTGATCATGAACACGCCCTTTAGAAACCCTTATCATCAGACATTTTGGGCAAGGCCGAAAAGCTTCGGCGCCTCCATCTCGTTTTGAGGTGGCGCGCCCTGACCACCTGTCGAGGCTTGCAGTTGATGTTTCCAAAGTATCTGTAAAACATACATAGGTTTTGCTATCTAACTGCTATTCATGTATAATATCCGTGTGTGGTGCATACATACAAACAAACTATTGCTAGAGAGCTTGTTTTTCTTGGTAGTAAATGCAAGTAAATATTCGCTATGTATCTGTACCATATGCATCCATATACACGTGGATAAATCTGGGTACTCTGAACCATCCAACTTTCCCGGATCTCGTTTTCAGGCCTTCCGTCTCTGGCTGTGCTGGCTGGATATCGCCCGGAACCTTATTGGGTGCCATGGCACAGTTTCCTGACGACGTCGCTTTTCCAAAGGGGGATTCATGACTAGTCTTCAAGTATGGAAATGACCAATAGCCTATGGAATAGCTCTGGAAAAAGTCTTATTTCACCTATTCATTGTTTTTTCAAGTATGGAAAGGACTTGGAGGAACTTGGGGTCTGAAATGACGATAACCCATAGGCCCACAGGCATCTGCGATGACCAGCGGATCATCCGGTTCATAAGAAAAACATGAAGAATCCTTAATAACGTATTTTCATGCGAAAATCACACCTGACCAAAATCAGCAAAACCAGTCCCATAAACTGGCTGGTGAAATCTGCATCAATTGGCAGGTTTCATCTCGATGAAAATTGCAACTGTTCAAATCACCTCTTCTTCGCTGGTCCATAAATCAGTGAAAAACAGCACACAAAAGTGCTGCAATTGGAATTTTCTCACCATAAATTGCGTGTTTCCGATCCTTTGGCTGAGGAAAAAAACACAATTTTTCTTGGGAAAAAGTCACAGGCGCTGCCTGGCCATCCGAGGCCACGGACCTCTTCCCATCGCATCGCCTGCCAGGTTGGTGACAGTCACAATGAGAAGAGAACTGAAAGACCATACCCTCTGGTAATGACTAACATAGCGATTGAAAATGGCCATAGAAATAGTGGATTTACCCATTGAAAATGATGATTTTCCATAGTTCTGTTAGTTTACCAGAGGGTAATAGGTAGTGGAAGATAGTAATGTGGGTAAAACAATAATAATAACAATAATAATAATAATAAACCCCCCATGACTGGGAATGGTTTATACCGCCTATAAAAATGGTGATTTGGGGATGGTTTGTTATTGTTTTACCCACATTACAGTAATCCACAATATCTGGTAGATGGAATAATAGATTGTGAACCATTAGTAGTATCATCACAATAATCTACTTATCCATAATAATGGATTACTATTACAGGTAGTGGAAGATAGTAATCCATAATGACTGGTAGATGAGACTAATGATGAATAATAGATTCTGAATCAAAAGAATCGATGATATGCAGTCACAACATAGATAAAAATCATCAATCATAACTCTTGGCAGTCTTGGCTGTTATGGCTAGACAACTTAAACAAACGCGCTGTACCCCAAGAGATAGATCTCTAAACTCAGCTCTGTGTTTTGTAAACACATGTAAACACCAAATTCATCTGGTTGGTGGTTTTAACCATCTTGAAAAATATTAGTCAATGGGAAGGATTATGCGACTATCCCATATATTATGGACAATAAAAAATATTTGAAACCACCAACCAGTCATTTTTTACACTTTACACAGCCAAACTCATGCTCTTGCAATTCCCCATCACCCAGCAATCTGAGCAACGGATTGACAATATCTTCAAACGACAGGTCACACTAAAGTGCGGCTTTGGTGCGGTAAGCCCAGTGAGAAACCATTCCCAATTTGCCAATTGTTACTGTTTGGATCTATTTGGTGCATATCAAAACATATATGTTAGATGAAAAGCTTGAAAAGCATATCCCAACAATGGTTAAACATTGGCCGTAACCAAATCGGGTTGGTGGTTTCAACCCCTCTGAAAAATATGAAAGTCAGTTGGGATGATTATTCCCAATATATGGAAGAATAAAAGCCATGTTCCAAACCATCAACCAGATTTTTTTAGATAAACCAAGTCCCATTGTATACCATCAACCATCTATAGCTATTTTTTTAGATGTTCCAAACCATCAACCATACATGAAACATAGCTATAGATGGTTGAAGCTATCCATGAAAAATGGGACTTGTGGCTATAGCTTGACCGCCTAGGATCCAGCCAAACTTTCTTTAATGCGCCTTTGGACGCTGGGAGTCGGCGGCGCCCAAACTCTGCCGTGGCATACACCCTGACAAGGGGAAATCCCAGGGGGTGGTGGAAGACAACTGGGATTTTGTATGATTTAACCATCCAAAACAGGGATTTCACCAATGAATCATGGATATGGGTTTGTTGAAACATGGGGTACTCCCCTAAAATCTCATGGTTGTCATTCATTTTGTTTCTATGAATCAATGCAGCCATTCCTGGGACAACCCGGGGTGGTTCGGCTTCTGCGAACTTACCATGTCTCTTTACCTCCACAAGCTGCATGTGCAGGTGGAACAAGGACCCTCAGTACAGTCCCTTTGTGCCAAGTGCAGCAACATGACTGGCCACCTGCATCTCTCGATGTCGCCTTGGAGCCAGAATAAACCATCCCTTCCTCCAATGAAGACACTTCCCCAGAGACTCTAGTTTAAAAATTTAGTAGTTTAGTATATAGTGGGGATCTGTTCATTGTGGTGTCCGATATAAGTGGAACAAGATGGAAAGACACAGCCAAAACAATGCATGGAAGGTTGCCTTTTGTAGGGGTGAGAAAGAAAATGTCAATAAAACATCTAACCATATCAATCCACAATGTGATGTTTTCAAAAATGGTTCCGAAAGATAATCCTAGTCAGCCCTAGTCTTTACCAAACCTTCCACAGTCTCCACCAGCAAAATTCACAGGATTGAAATACTACTGACTACTGCACACCGCGCAAACACAGCCGCAGCGGAGGTACGGCAAAATCCATTGGTCCCTGATCATTTTCCCAATCAACATGATAATTCCGAGATATTCCGAGGCATATCCCATTTCTGGGCAACCCCCAAGATCATATGAATATATATGAATGATATTGTTGGTTGTATGTCCCACTATATCCCCATTAAATGCCACTGTAAAACCCGTTTTTGTTGCTTAAATCCCTGTAGAGTAAAAACCCAAACACACTGGACTGATCCCTCAAATTCGGGCTCGGGCATCCTCTCCACAGGCACCTGCACAGATTCAAATCTGCCAGCAGCACGACCTCCTCTGCCGGCAAGTTTCTTTCCAGTGCATGTGAAACAGCAAATACAACTGGTTCAGTGAGTTGGGTGGCCAAACAGCTATCATAGACTATAGGGTACTATAAGTGCGATGCTCTATATCGGTCTATCAGCAATGTCTGTGTGTGTTTTGCTCCAAGGTTTCATGAACAAACATGCGGGGTGAGCCTTGGAACAAGTCGGCAACGAATGATGAGAGCTCCTTCCAATGCTCTTCGAACCTGCTTTGGCGCCAGCAGGAAGCAATTCGTTTTCCACGGATGCACAGAAAATCCAGCTTGTTCATGCGGTTGTTTATGCACGTTGAGCTGGATTGGTTACAGCTGTTTGTCTCTTGCCTAAATTGAACCTTGCAACAGTCTGAAAATGTTTGACAACACAGCGGCAAGGGAACGGGTCAATCAGCATCACGAGACAAAACGAACAAGTCAATATACTATATTATTATATCGTATAGTATAATTTTTCATATTCTACTGACAAACACGTGCACCTCTACCGTTGGGGCTTTTGGGAAAACACATGACGCTTATCGCGCAGTCTCAGTGACTTTTCCAACAGCGGCACCTGCTCAAGCTAGAGCCTAGATCGGATCTCCAATGAGCCCTGCAACTGGTCATCACTGACTTGTGTCATGGACGTCGCGTTCTGGGGCTGGAAAAAAATCTTTGCACAATTGGTCTACTACCTGATCGGCAAGTTCTAGCTCTGGAGTCATTTTTCTGCCTTCGACCATGATATAGCGCACGGTGACAGAGACTGCATCAAACTCAACCACCAATTCCTTGCACGCATTTTCAAATCGAATATCGAGTCTGCTAAGGCTAAAATCAATGTTCGCATCTTTCTCAACAACCACTTCTTCCGACCTCCTGCCTGCCAAAGACACAGACCATGTCACTGCTTTGCCGACAATGTTTGAGATCGACACTCTCACCCGGGTGACCTGTGCAAGCTCTCCCAAGTGAACTGTGCGATTTTGTGTACCTGTAAATCTTGTCTCCAACGAGCTGGTCACAAGCCTCGACGCTCCACCGTTCTGCAAAGACAACAAAGCAAACCTTGGTTTGAGAACCAACCCCTCCGGGTTGCGACGCAACACGAAAAAATCCATGACAGCCTCACTTTTTTCACGGTCCAGATACTTTCTGGCTTTGTCAATGAAGAACTCTTGGGACATTTGTGTAAAGCGGATGTGCGGCAACATCAAACGGAGCACTTCCTCTTGGCATGTCACTTGGTGTGGATTCATGCTATTGGACTCCCCAGTGCTGGACTTGGCACGCTTCAGTGGGGGACATGATGTCGCATCTGCAAACGGCCCAAGCAGCCCTGGTTTCCGGACAGCTGCCGCAGACCATTTCATCAACCGGTCCCAAAGTTGATCTTCACTGACATCGAAATTGTCTGACTTGATCAAAGTGGCAATGATAGAACCGTGCGTTTCAAGAAAGAAAGGCGACTCCACAACCTGTTGACAGTGAGCTAAAACCTTCTTGCAAAACGTGCGCTGCAATTCTGCCGGCAGAGCCAAGGAGGATTTCAAAGATTCGGACAGTAGTATCAAACTTGTGATTCCGTCGACATCTGTGATATGTAAAAGATAGTGATAGCAATACTTCTCCAAGCCATCGATCATGTACAATTTCGCAGCTGCAAGTGCATGTAGGGCCCTGTGAGGAGTCAGCTTGGGCTCCATGTGATAGGCACTTCTGATCATGACGTCGAAGGCATCAACGGAGACATGTGGCAAGATCAGTTCACGAGTCTGGCCTTCCTGAAATTCACCTGGCTGGCGGTTTGAACCCATTCCATTTCCATTTCAACAACATTGATACACATTTGGGTTCATAAACCCTAATAAGGATGGTAAGACTGTTGGAAAGCATGGAGAAACCGTCTCAACTGTGGATGCACATTTGGGTTCTAAACTTTAATAATTATACTTGAATCTTTAATCTGTTGGAGACACATGGGGAAACCATCTCGACTGCGGATGGAAAACGTGAAACCAAAACATCTCTTTGAAGCCACCAACCAGTCACCATACAATGCAGCTTTCAACGGCTTGGAGATGGTGGCCAAATGGGCCCGGATGAACGGTACACGCTGACATTCCGGGCCAACAACTGCCACAGCATCACAGAGATCTTCGTCTGTGAGCCAAGTCTCACACCACTTGTCCTGAGTTTGCTTGAAGGCCTTCGCCATGGCCAAGGTCGCTGATCAAAATTGAAGAAACAAAACTACCATCCGATGTATCTACGTCTGTACATATGTATATGTATATATATATATATATACAATTAAATATATATGGCAAATGCCTGGGTTTTGCCCGGACCCGCAATGACGACGGGCGACGCATCATCATCATCATCATCATCGTCATCATCATCACCATCATCAAACCCTTATTGACGATCTTCAAAAAATATAGAATTTTAACGGGGGTGGGAGAATTAAACCCTTATTGCAGATCTTCAATGAATGTAGAAGTTTAACGGGGGTGGGAGAATTAAACCCTTATTGGAGATCTTCAATGAATGTAGCAGTTTAACGGGGGTGGGAGAATTAAACCTTATTGAAGATCTTCAATGAATGTAGAAGTTTAACGGGGGTGGGAGAATTAAACCCTCATCGAAGATCTTCAATGAATGGGGGGTTGGAGAATTAGACCCTTATTGAAGATCTTCAATGAATGTAGAAGTTTAAAGGGGGTGGGATAATTAAACCCTTATTGGAGATCTTCAATAAATGTAGACGTTTAAGGCGGGTAGGAGAATTAAACCCTTATCGAAGATCTTCAATGAATGTAGAAGTTTAACGGGGGTGGGAGAATTAAGCCCTTATTGGAGATCTTCAATGAATGTAGAAATTTAACGGGGGTGGGAGAATTAAACCCTTATTGGAGATCTTCAATGAATGTAGAAGTTTAACGGGGGTGGGAGAATTAAACCCTTATTGAAGATCTTCAAAGATTGTAGAAGTTTAAAGGGGGTGGGAGAATTAAACCCTTATTGAAGATCTTCAGTGAATGTAGAAGTTTAACGGGGGTGGGAGAATTAAACCCTCATCGAAGATCTTCAATGAATGTAAAGTTTAACGGGGGTGGGAGTTTAATATTCCCTAATATCTTTGTTGATCTTCCCAATTGAATGTAAAGTTTAACGGGGGTGGGAGTTTAATATTCCCTAATACCGTTTTTGTTTTTCCCATAG
>Ga0126342_10000207_pt1 | contig 51623 bp, 33 predicted proteins | sample Cyp1metagenome_FD_92528 | JGI IMG/M metagenome (GOLD analysis project Ga0126342, IMG submission 92528) | Coral microbial communities from Lord Howe Island, Old Settlement Bay, Australia - Cyphastrea 1 metagenome | ecosystem: Host-associated > Invertebrates > Cnidaria > Coral ...
ATACTATGCTGACTCTTCTTGATCCTATCTGATTATGTTGAAAATTGTTTAAATTTGTGCCCCAGCTCTGCAAGAAGGGGAACCGTTTTCGGCCGTTTGCGCGCAGCTGCTTACGATTACTTGTGTTTGGCTAGAAATAGACTATACCGGTATCATTTTGATGGAAATTATTCCATTTTTCCATATGGACTCATTGAGTTCTTAGAATAATTTTTTTTTGAACTCAACGGATGCCGGAATAATATTTTTATTATTCTGAGGTATGTTGACGGGGTATCCCCTTAAGGCATCCCTCATGTTGTTTCATTGAGTTCAGCAGAATCTGAGTTGCACAGCATGGTGCCAGGTTGCTCAGATGCGATTTTCTTGAAGCGATGCATGGAGCTCTTGACAGGTGATCAGGTTGAACAGTGGCAATGGGTTGACAACTCAGCAGTGAGACAGTTGATTGAGCGTCAAGGAGTTGGAAGAGTGCGCCACCTCTGTGGCAAAATCCTGTGAATGCATCCAATTGGGTCAAGTGCCAACCCAATGGAATGCCAGCGACACTGGCACAAAGCCATTAGCATGCCATAGTCTCCTGTTGCTTCTGACTCAGATTGGAGCTTGCAATCCTGATACTTTAAGCATGGTTGGTCAGCAGGAGTTTGATGCTTCTTCAGAGCGAGTGATGGGACAACAATCAATGAAGCGCTTGACAAAGGCAGTCTTGCGTATGGCTGCTATGTGGGGCCTTGAGCCTATTCCCCATGTTGGTGCAGAGGCTGCAGGCACTGAAGAGGTATGTCTTCAAGGTCAGGCTTCTGGAATTGACGATGGGGATTTTTGGCTATGGCTTGCGTTGTTTGCAATTTTCCTACTTTGGATTTGCCTTGCAATGGCTGGATATCTTGCGTGGCGAAAGGTGTCCAAAGATCTTTTCCGTTGGCAGATGAGGGTGGATACATAGCAGTGCAAGAGAAGCGGGCAGATGAGTTGGTACAGCGAGTGGAAAGAATGCAAAATCAAAATGAACAAGATCATGCAGTGCTTTCTGACAGAGTGGAAGGGACGAGCAATGAACTTTCCAGGACACATGATTATGCAAAAGGTCTACACTAGAGTCACTAGAGCATAGTTGAGCACGGAGGTTTCCTGCGTAATGGGTGTGGGCTCAGCCAAGCTCAATGGGTCCACCTTACAACTCTGGAAAGGGCCAATCTCATTAGTTCTCGAGTCTTGGGGTCAGTGGAATACATGAGGCTTGTGCGCCACCAGCTTGCTCCTCAGGGTGTTTCTGATGAGACTGATGGTGTTGGAGAAATGCAGAAAACGAAGATGGCGAACATGATGCAGTGATGGAGATACCAGCGGATTCGCTAAATCCAATTGGTGCACATTCAGTTTCGGACATCGTGAAGTTTTTCAAGTCCGAGCGGAGCATGTGCAGTGTTTGGAACGTGGTGAAATCTGGGATGCCAATGTGGTGCAGCATGCCATCCTCAGTTTTTTGGATGAGATCCGAACTCCAACCGTGGAAGGTGCCATGAGAAAGTGGCCACGATGTTTGATGAGCTGAAGCAGAAAGCAATTGAACAGAACAGATGGGACAGTGCAGATTGATACGAAGCAATAGCAGGAATGTATGGAAACAGATGAGATGCGTTGTTTTTCTTCTGAATGCGTGCCTTTTACAAATACAAAAACTGGAAAAAAACGAACATCAGAGGTGCAGTGTGGAGTGTAGAGCTAAAGGCTTCAACACTGCAAGGAGGAGTGAAAAAATCCTTCCTTCAGATATCTTTTCATGCAGTTTGCAATGATGTCAACAAAGTTGGACTCCAGTGGACTTCAATTGGACTAGCAAGGATGACACAGCACAAATCAATACGAAACTTGTACGAAGTTCATCCATCAGCACATTAAACTATATGTGCATATCGAGGCCTTGTGGCTTAAGAAAAAATGTGACTGTCCGCTTCGCATTTTTTGTTCCTTTTCCCAATGTTTACTTCATTCGAAAAACATTGCTTCAGTAAACCCCTTGATCTGATCCCCGATCTTTGCTTGTTGAAATTTTGCATTCGGCTGAAAAAAAACAACCATTACGCCAACACTAGCATTTTTGCGCAGAATTGCTGTGTGTGGCGTTGATAAAAAAATGCATCGGTCATGTATTGTATATTTTTTGAAATGGCACAACGGCATTTGGGAGACGTTTGCAAATCAGTTGTGTAAATCATTGCGTGATTTAAAAAAGTGGTATGGTGCAAACCGAAAAAAATAATCTATTTCACCGCCAAAATAGTTTTGTTTACAACAATTTGTTGACAACCCTGGGAAATGTACGAGGCAATTCGGCCGTTTTTGGCAACTAGTTTCAAACAACTGTGTTGTGCTGCCGCAGTTGGTCATGCAGATTAATTGTTTATATTTTTTGGGGATGTTTTGATTCCTTTTACCTCCTGTTGATGCAGAAGAATTGAAATGCTAAGTTTTTTTTGGTTACATTACGATGCAACAATCACAAACACATGTTGTGGATGATGATTCTGGCACTGTAACACCACAAAACCAATCGTTCCCTGTCCCCGCATTCACGGGTTCGAACCATGACGGAAAAAACGTGTTTCTGAGATACAAACAAATCCAGCCATGGCGCCCAAAAATACAAGTGCTGTGAATCAAAAACAGATAAGTGGAAACCATCAAGATTCACCACGTTTTTTTTTTTGTAAAATTATACTTATTCAATTGCCCATCGGATTCAAATAACAAACAAAACCGCACTTAAACGCTCAAACATTTTTCACCGCAATTCTTTACTTCTGGGGAATGTTGCGCAATTCTTGCAGCAACAGCGATGTCGGCAGATGCAAAGAGATTCGGCGAAACTCAGCCGGGATCACATTTGCTTTGTCAAATTGAAGAATGCAACTGTTTGTACACATAGATTTTGGTGTTCCAAGGTACAAGATCAATCGGTGAAAAACACAAATGATTATCCTAAAGAGCCAGCTCCGAACCCAGGCGGTCACCGCGGCATTTTTTGTACGGTTTTCAATTCAAATATACCACAATTGCATGTTGCATCTTTCTGAGGTAACAACTTTTCAGCCGCTTCCACCACGTGTGTACAACTTATTTTGGATCATTGCCCAGAGTTGTTCTAACTGATCTGGCAGATCGCAACCAGGCATTCGGCTAGTTCAACCAAATTTGTGTCTGACTAGGCGCGAACTTTGAGCCCAGAGCAAGCTCGGGCTACTCGGGTTCGAGTCATGTCCTCGGTTTCTTTAGTTTCCTTTGTTCAAAAAAAAATGGGGTGAAATGCATTTTGAGCAGTGTTAGGTGGTTTCCAACTCATGCCTAGCCCCACCGAAATGGTCTGGGGGCATGCAGAGGACTCGGATCTTAGGGTCTTCTGTAAGAAACTGTTCACGGAATCAGGCAGCAACGTGTCAGGAATCCAGTTCAGCGCTACTCCATGGTGATGCCGATTTATTCCAGAGAGGTGCTACCCACCATCCATCACCATCCTGAGATATCTTGAATTTGCAGTTGCAATAAAATTGTTGTGGTGGAATCAATCAGGCCTCTCGTGAGCGTTTGAATGTGGTGCCATGTCTTTCACCCAGCGCAACTGAGAACAGCAAAGTAAAGTCGGCCGATTGTTTTCAAAACCCATATGTTTTGGCCCTGCGGGCCCTGCGGGCTTAGGTTATGGTGGCTGCCCTGTGCCTCCACCTCTACCACCACCACCTCCAAACAATCATCCTGTTAGTCCGGCAAAGGCCTGAAAACATTCGTTGACCCGGCAATGCTGTGGTCATAATATGTTTTGCTGCTTTGCTACCGTCGGTGTGCCATGGTCAACTTAGGTCAGGCTGAGACCCACAGAGGCTGTGCATCGACGTACCTCACCGTCAGCACATTTGCAGGCCTTGCAGGCAGTGTTTTCGATTACTTGGATGACTCAGTTGCAGTTTGACGAACTCCAGGTGCCTGTACCCTTCCCTAGAAACCACATGGTTCCCACCATCTATGACAAGTCTGTTTCTCAAGACCAGAGAGGCCTCCCCCGAGACGATAGAATCCAGTTTTCCATGATCCAAGGGATGCTTCTGTGGCCCACGTTCATCACGTATTTGCCTTAGATCAGCTGCAAACATCAGCATTTAGCGATCTTTTCACAGGTGCCTGGGTCTTTTCAAGGTCGTACCTCAGACAGGTTCTGCTGCAGTACCAGTAGGGCGATTTAGAGTCTCGTTTGCACTCATTTGCTGCAACTGCTCAATATATCTCCAGAAATCAATGCCGTTGCGTTGTTCTCATTTTACTCATCTTAGTCTGTAATTCATGCAAGGATCCGTCGGATCCGTCGGAATCCGTCGGATCCGTTTGTCCAAGGAAGTTTTGCTCGTGTTTCAACGAGCACATCTCCGAGGGACTTCAACCTGCAGGTTGGCTGTCGCTTCGCTGTGAGTTCGCTGAGGTTTTGACATGACTGGGGCGACTCGGGGCTTGGCGGCTTGGCTTCTCAGGTACATCGGACATTTTCATCTCCGCGATCTCAGACCTACACCAACAGGCTGCAGAAAAACCCTGTTGTTTGGTTAAAAAAAAGCCTTGGTCCAGCAGATTTGTCAGTCCAAAAATGTAAGAATACCATGATATTCGAATTCATGGTCAGATTTATTGGGTAGCTTGATCACAAATCACAAATCAGTTTCATTTTTTTTCGCAAAAACCTCAAAAACCCGACAAAGCCAGGCCATCAGGGCGGGGTCTCTGGCAATCTCCACGAGAGGTCGAGGCCATGCGGTCTGCCGTTAACTGCAGAGTTGCCCAGTTTCCACGGCGGTTGTGGTGAGGTCCGTACCGTGACTGGCACTGCATCACGGAATGCGAGATATCAGGACTGGGCGAGCTGTAGTAACTTGAAGTTTCTTGTCAATTTAGAGTTGTTAAACACACAATCACATGCATTTCGACAAAAAAGCTCAGATCCGAAATAGTAGACGTGTTAAACACACAATCACTGCTCAGGGCCAGCATGTCCAGACCACACTTGGTGCTTGCCTTACAGTGCCTTACAGTGCCTTACAGCTTTAGTATTTCAGACACTGGCCATGATTTTCCCTCGCCACATGGTATCCACGTGGTGCAGCGTGCTCTGATTTGGAGGTCGACTCAGCGGTGGCCGTAGCTCTTATGGCAGTAGTCTTTCGGGCCGAGCGCCTACGGCTTCGGCGTACAGCAGAGATCCGCGGCATGTCATCACAGAGTCACATAGACATTGCACTTTTTGCCCAATATATACATGATAAATGACATTGATAAATGACATTGAGCCGTTGCATAGTAATAGTACAATAAAGTACACAGCTTCGTGCACTGATACATTGCCCATTGACAGAGTACTGATCTCAACGTGCCGAAGTTGAGGTCATCGGCTGTCAAGGACACAACTTGTTTCTCTGCTTGTGGTGTTGTAGATGAATGCTTCCATCTGTCACATCTGTCAGGAGTCCAGATGGTGTGAAAAACGAAGACGCCACTGAGGACTTCACACATCTAGGTCATCTAGAATCTGAGAAACCTTTCCATAGGCAATGATGTCAGACGAGATACGGAATCTTTATGAATCTCTCAGTTCTTGTCTTGTCTTGTCTAGTCTAGGTTTGCTTTTGTGTATCTTTAAGCTCAGAGTGTACTCCTTAAGTGGCTCAGTTTGCTTCAGGACATGCAGAGTCCCGTTGAAAGGCTTGGCAAACCAGTACCTTGGTCGTGACCTGTTTTTATGATGTCCTTTTGATTTGATTATGTTTGATTCTATGTTTTGCTTGTGAAATCCCAAGTGAGCCCTTCATGGATGCGATGTGATAGTTCATGGAAGACAAGATGTTTGAGCGTACAAAAGACAGCAGACTCGTACTGAACAGGACCAGTTGATCTGAACAGTTATCGTTGCAAGTTTGGTATTCGAGATCACTAGATTGGATTAGCTGAGCCAGGCTGAGCCCCTTTGTGTGTTGAGAGAAATACTCAGGTCGTGTCTCAGCGACCACCGGCATCTCTGAGCGATCACTACTTTACGCTGAAGAAGGAACTCGAATCTGTCGATTGTCGATTTGTCGATTTTGTCGAACTTGAATCTCGCAGCCGTTTTGTGTCGATGTCCTTTTTGCATTTTTTTGCCTCAGTTCGGGTTTAGGATGGAGGAGCACTCTCCTCCTCAACAATGGCGCCAGATGAGGCATCGAGTCATTGAGCTGAACTGGTGGGCCAGTTCCTCACAAAATCAGCCAAGCATGACATGAACAAAGTGAAACAAAGTGACAACTAGTGCTTGCCAGGCTCAAAGTCCAGAGCAAGTTCAGGTCTTCCGGAGTGAAGCGCCAGAGGCTCTGGCGCTGGCTTTGGATGGTATGGTTGACATTCGTTGACCACTTCGCATCCGCCAGGCATGTTATCTTTGTTCGTTTGGTACTGTCAGGCAGCACGCACTCCGCCACAGAGAGTGATGCCATCTGAAGCGGTCATACCCAGTGAGCCAGTAACTCTTCCCTTCGGCACCGAAAAGGTGAAGCCAGTCCCAAATCAAGGCTGGTCCGCTGACTGGAGGAAATTTATGTTATCCAGTAGTATCCAATATAAGTCTTGGGCCCAAGGAGTCACCTGCCATGTGAGGAAAGTCCTGGACACCACCGGCCATGCGGAACTTGGATCGACCAAGCGAAGTGCTGAACGTGAAAGCCCAGGCATTGATGATTAGATGTTTGAGGGTCAGGTGAAGTTAGTCATCAACGATCGCTTGCTGTGATCGCTTGGAGGCAACCCGGACCGTTGCCCCTGCTGACGTACAGGAGGCACGGACACCGGAAGGTGTTACGACCAAGCATCCACCGCGACGTCCAGTCAAGGCATCGATGGGAGTTGGTGGGTGATGGGTCAGGTGCTGCACTGCTTAGAGGCTTAGATTTGACAGCAACATATTAAGCATTGAGCCCAAAAAAAGCTCGAGGCATGTCCTTCGACCACTTTAAGCCACTTTTGCTGACAGGGCAGACGGCTTTCCAAGAACGAATCTGCGCGGCTGTCGGTCAAAGAGGAGCAAAAGTCTATCCCAAACGAACGGCGGCTGTCTGCCACTACCGAGGATGCCCGCAAGGACCCAGGCAGGCTTCTTTGCGATGAGCGGCGGGTGTCTACCCGTGCTGAGGGGCAGCATCAAGACCCAGGCAGGCTGAGTCGTGGCATTAAGCAGTTCAAGGATGTTGAGTGACTTTGTTTGGGCAGGGTGCTATTGTTTTGGCATGCACATGTGATTTTCTTTCTTGGTTAATGTTGTGATGACATGTGTGGCTGCATCGACTATGCCATATTTTCATATATTTTCTACAGTTTAGGCTCAAGCCTCTGATGCCAAAATGTGTGAATTCCTGGAAGGATAGCTTGTTTGGCCTCTTTCACTTTCGCCTTTACAAACCAAGAGGCACTGACACTGCAGAGCTTGATGAGCGAAGTGATGTGCTGCGAAACGAAGCTGCCAGCTCCAGTTGCAAAGCTTCGCAATGGCTGCTGTCTATGTCTTTGCTGAGTTCAGTGATTTAGAGTTGCCCAGGTTGACCCAGTTGACCCAGTTGATCCAGCCACAGGTCTCACATGCGATACGCGTAGATGCCTAATGATGCCTATGGAAGGAGCAGACGATGGTTTGCTGCCTTAGCTTGTCTTAGGGAATGGAGTGCACAAGGTGAGCGGGTCTCAGTTGTTGCCATAGGTGCGGCTACAAACAGTCTAGCGAAGTGTGCTTTGTGGATGCGTGCGCTACGAATGATTTCTGCCCCAGATGCTTTCCCCAATACGTGTGTTGCCAACGCTGTGGTATCTGCATGTTGTCGCGCTAAACTTCCTGGACGTGCTGCCAAGATAGTGGATATGATGAGTCAAAGGGGGCCTCAGCCAGATGCTGTTACACTCAATACGCTTCTTGGCCTTTATGCTACTGAGCGGCTCGCATCCAAGGCACAAGGTCTCATGTCATCAACCAACGCATTAAGTCTTGAACCAGACCTTTTATCCTTCAACTTGTACTTGAACGCTATGCAGCGATCGGCGAAATGGTCAGAGTCCTTACTATGTTTGGAGAACATCAGGTCAAATTCTCTCAGCGGAGATACTGTCACGTTGAACTCAGTGCTTGCAGCCGACACTCGCTGCATGCAATGGCAGCATGGTCTAGCGATAGCATTCCAAAGGGAAAATTACAACAGTTACAACGTTGTGGCTCTCAGCACAGTGAGCTCAGGCATGATCCAGCAAAGTGTGTGGACATCAGCTTGCCATATTTTGCAATTGGTCAACTCCAGTGGCTTGGAACCAGATGCTGACGCATATGCTGTCCTTGGAAGTTCTTGTATGCTGGCTGCAAGGGATGTAGGTGAGACTGGCGCTGCAGGAAAGCTCTGGCAGGTTGCAAGCAGGCTTCTAGCTGCTTGCAATTTGCAACAGATACGTGCTACCGGCGTGGCAAACGGAGTTCTGATAGGATCTTCTCTTGCAACGTGCAGCAGATCTAGGCAATGGCAGCTGAGCATGAACTTGCTGGCGGATGTGCAGAAAAGATCTTTGGAGGTAAACCACATGGTGGCTTACAATTCGATCTGTCCTGGAAGCTGGCGCCAAAGTCACTTGATATTCAAAGAAATGTTTTGCAGACGATTGGAGCCAGACTTGGCCTCTTGGAATTCTCTGATGGCTTCGACTACCTCTTGGAAGATGTGCTGGAACTACCTGGAAACTCTATGTTTTCAAAGCTTGGAAGTGGATCAGGTTTTGCTCAGCACAAGTTTGGGAGCAATGAACACAGCGCCGTGGCGGGCTTCTATGGAGGCCATAAAGAACGCTGCGCATATGGTTTCTGATACAATTCTGACAAGCGTCGTATTACGTGGGACAGCAAAACTGTCGTTGTGGCAGCGTAGTTTGCAGCTCAGTCAAGGCATTCATAAAACTCTTCTTTCCAGAAATGACACAGATTCGGGACTGCAAAATGCGGTCCTTACTGCGTATCAAGAGGGAAACGCTTGGCCTCAGGGATTGCAGCTGCTGAAGGATTTGGTGCTTTGTCAATGTGAACCGCAAGGGCTGGGAGTCAGTGCAGTCTTTACTGCTTGCGGAGTGTCCAGCAATTGGAACGCCATGCTGACAGCAGCAAACTTCCTGAGGGATGGCCTGGAACTTAGAAGCCGCAGCATTTTGCCAAAGTTAACGACAGCAATCTGCGAGAACTGGGAGAACCAGAAAGTCTCTGGATCTGATTTGAGGTGGGTCTGCAGGCAGCTTGTCCAGCGAAAGCTATGGAGCTTTAGCGCGAAGCTCAGAGCGATTTGACAGATTTCAGTGGAATCTTAAGGACCAAACAAGGCCCAAGAATTATTTCCAGTGTTGGTGATGTTGGTGCATCTACAAACAGTTGCTTGGATTCTTGGAGCAAAGACAGCAGCCAAGGTTATTGCCATAAAACCTTGGCGTTGGACCCTGTGGTGCCTGAACCTGATAGCAGGCTCGAGTCAGAAATGCTTGGAGAACAAATTGGCAATTTGCCAATGCTTCTTTATTCTTCAGTGGCTGTACAACCTGAGTACTTTTTGGACCTTTTTCTGTTTTCATTTGCCCTCAGTGACGCTTTTGCAGCGCTTGCCAGACTGCAACTTGTTTATTCCCTTGCTGGCAATTTGCGCCACTGCAGAAGCATGTGCTTCTCGTGGTCCTTGCCTCAAAGCTTTTTGAAAGCAGCGACTGCAAGAATGCCATGTCCGCCTTGTTTGGGGGTTTTGCCATATGTCTTGAGTCTTGAGGCATCCATGATTTGCCAGAGTTGATAGATCAATCTGGGATGAGAGCGCAGAAGGTCTGCTGACGTTTAGCTGTTTGTTTCCAGGTCTTTTGGCCCAGGAAGCTATGCTTTTTGATGCTGCTGTTTGCAGGTGCTCAAAGCACAAGGGTGTCCTGAGCGTCTTGACGCTGGAAGTCAGCAGATGTGCTCACGAGATGCGGGAAAAAAGTCAATTTGTCAACGAAGTCACGATAGGGAGGGCCTTTGCGAGTGCAGACACTCTCCAAGAAAACCATTGTAGGAACAACTCGCTGGCAGTCTGCGACAGGTGGTCCAGCTTTTGCAGGTGCTCCCATCCCAAGAGTGACCCGCGAAGCCACTGCAGAGCCTGAGGTGCGGAGTATCAAAATGATGCGATTGTTGGATTCCGGGATTCTGGTGTCTCATGGTGTCCCATGGTTTTTTAATGGTATCCCGTATCCCACTTTTCGGAAACAGCACATGAACAACCCGTATCAGGCCGCACAGGCACCCGTGGCGCCTGCTCCAGACTTTCCTGAAATTGTTGCCAAGTCAGGTCCTGAGAGGGACTGCATTGGAAGTGGTGTGGACCGTGACAGACTTGCAGCCGAAACACCGAGGATACCTTCAGTTCCAGCGCCAGCACAGGAGACAAAGGAGTTGTCTTTTGTGGTCTTCATCAGCGGCAACATAGACTGGAGGATAACCCCACGTAGTACCTGGTTAGTAAGTGGGATTTTACTCCAGCTTTATATAATGTTATATAAGTTATATATATATTCTTCTTCTTCTTCTTCTTCTTCTTCGTCTTATTATTATTATTATTAATTATTATTATTATTAATATATATATATATATTTATTCATATGTAATATCTACTTAGCGCCTTAGGGGTGACCAGATGATCCTCCAATTGGCTTGTTGCAGGACTTTGCGAGCTCTGGAAGTTTTCTCCCCTGGGCATTGAAATCTCTGAATGAGGGCCAGGCTGCAAAGATCTGCAGTACAGACTCGCTGGACCAGCTGACTGGTGAGATGCTGAGAGCTGGCTTTGAGATTGGGGGAGCCCCAAGTTATTTCAATTCTCATAGGAAAAATGAAGTTTTAGATTTTAGACTTAGACCTGATCCCAACTCGAGAACTTGCAGACAACTTGCAGTTTTGCCCAAGGATTTGAGCTCCGGGTCTCGTGCCCCACTTGTCTGGGCCTCAGGGTGCTCTTGCCGAGGTCGATTCCTATGAGAAGAAGGGATTCTACTCCTACATGTTTCAATACGAACAAAATCTAAGGTCACTTGCCTAGGGACCAATTTCCTGCCGGTTTGCTACCCTTCAGGATTTTTTGACCAAGGCAAAGGACACTGTCCAGATCATGTTCGATGCAGGCAACGAGCCGAACAGGCACCCAGATGTAATATCTCAGTAGAGACGGGCAAAGAGGATTCCTCCCACTTTCGCAGGATCCAATTTGTTTCCTCAAGCTTTAAGCTGCTTTGAGCTGCTTTCAGAGGTTTGAGTTTGCAAAGCATGCTCGCCGGCATGGCTCAAGATTGGATTTCCGGTCAATCTTCGTGCAATCTGCGATAAGTATTTATGCGAACTACATGGTTGCACTGTGGCCAGAGAAGAGCCTGGCTGCGTTTTGCTTGTCTTATAATTTCCTTTCAATTCCTGCGCTTGGTGACTTTGCATACAGGACATTTCGAGAATGCGGGTCAAACCCTAGTGCCACATGCCAAAGCACATGGCAAAGAGGCATCTCTCATCATGAACGCCACACATCAAGATGCTGTGGGTAATTCCCAGATCGTTGCCTGGAAAGATGGACGAATTGAGTTTGAGCTCTTCGGCTTCGGAACGGCGGAAACGACCGAAAATCTGTTGAATGACTGCAGCAATGCTATGGCTCAGATTGACTCGAGCATCAAGTGCACTGTCCTTGTGGACATGCGAAATGGCATTGGCTGCTCTCCTCTGGCTGTACCTTGTATTGTCCGCTTTGTGCGCAGGAAATCGTATCGTTTGCAGCATGTGGCTGTCTTGGGCCCCAGACCCTTGATGGCTATAGCTCGTATGATTTGTAAGAGAACAAAGCTTGCAGGAGTGGCATTCTTTGCTGACCGAGTTGATGCTGAAAAATGGTGCCAAGAACTTCCTCAAGAACCGGAAAAATGAGGTCCTAGTGGTCCTAGTGGCCGATGTGAGCTCGCCTCATCCCATGTCGGGTAGCCACCAAGATGGACAGATACATCAGATACATGGACGCACATCGAGGCTCCAAGGAGACTGTCAGATCTCCAAGGGTCGAAATATGGAGGTGGCTTGAAGGGTACACACCGTCGAAATATGGAGGTGGCTTGTCACAGCTTGTCGCTGTCTCACACTTGGACTCATCCGAGTCTAGCTCTTGATCGCACCTCCAGCAACAAAAAGGGTGCAGTCGATTCAGAAGCGTTTATCTATTCGAATCTATTCTGTCAAAATGGTCGACCCACGGTATCACTGCTTTGCAACCTGTTGGGCACTGCGATCTTTGGCACTTTGGGATGGGTCTCAGAGTTTCCGCCCAGGCAGCTTTCCGGCGCAGAGCAGAAGGACCAACTCCATGGGAACTGAAAGGCGCCATGCCAGGTGAACTCTGCGTCTTTCGGAGTTTTCATGTGGGTCTGATCTTAAAATCTGGAAAACCCCAGAATTCCATGGTATAAACATGTACAAAACATTATTTTCCCTGTGAGTTCATAGCCATTCTGTGGTTATGTAAAGTTATATTTTAGATATCAGACATTCTTGGACAAAGCCATGTGACTGGTTGCAGGTTGGGAAGATGGTGCGAACCAGCCCAACTTGGGGACATGGATGGTCTGGATGGTGCTCCAAGATGGCAAATGGAGGTTTCCTAAAATGGGGGTACCCCAATAGCTGGATGGTTTATAATGGAAACTCCTATCAAAAAGGATGATTTTGGGGTACCCCTATTTTAGGAAACCCCTAAATGATGGCAAGAAGCTTGTTGCATAGTTCTGTTCAGAGGATTGCCAAACCATTCGGTTCTGCAGCTTTCTGTTTGGCTCAGCTCACATCCAGCACGTAGAACCTTGTGAAGTGTTATTGTTTTAGACTGCTTGGAGAGTATTTAGTCTTTCCTTGCGGCGCTGTCGACAGGCGCCCCTGTTTTTTCATTTCCTTCCAGTGCTTTTCCTTATCCAAGCACGCTTCCAAACAAATCAGTGACGAGCCTTCTGCTGCCGCAGGACATGGCATGTCAAGAGTGCAAGACTTGGACCTCCAATTTTGAGCCATTCCTGCCATTCCTGGGCCCTGTGAGCCCACCTTCTTCCTGCAGGTTGAAGAGGGAAAGCTACAAAATCACAGGTGATCCAAAGAAGCCTGATGGTGCTGTGCCAAGTGCTTTTTTTATTAACTTCCTCTTTCTTGCAACTTGCGAACATATTCTATTAATTTCCAATTTCATGCAATTTCTGCATATTTTTTAAAGGAATAGTCGGAATAGTCAGTTTGTTTTGGTGAATTTTGACCTTCTCAAGGTGCTCCCAATTCCTACGTCAAAATGACATGTGCACGAGCAAACTTCCGAGCAGCTGGCTGGAAGGACGTAGATGAGTTGCGAACTGTGGTTAAACGGATAAGCAATCCTTGCCTCGTATGTTGGCATTTGAGAGGTTTTAAGGACGTTTGTCCAAGCACGGCAGACTGGGTAGACAGGAAGTCCAAAATATGAGGACGCAGATTGCTTTCTTGAAATACAATCAATAAATTGGGATATTTCAGAGACATCAGCCATCCAGCGCTTGGAAACAATCCATGAGTGATGTCCCTGATATGGACTAGTGAGAAGATGTGCTCCAGTGATGATAAATTTTGTCATCGCACCATGTACTTCATTCCGTTTCAGCGCCTAAGGTTCCGCCCGCAGATTAGTCACAACAAGCATTGACCAGTTTGATTTCTCGCAGGATGAAGACTTCAAAAAGCCCATGATCACAATCGCTGCTCCGTGCCCCACTTTCTGCTACTTCAAAAGAGCAAAGACTGCCTTTGTCAATCGATAGAGGTACAGCAATAGCATGCCTTGCAACAATCAGGCGCCGGACATGTGGGCTAGACGAAAGCGAGCTGCCCAGTTTGGGATTTAGGAAAGTTCTGAATGGCTACAGTAGAATAATATCAGGCAGTGCAGACATGCCGGGACATGCTTGACAGTTTCGGGACCTCGCAGATATCCTTGCGGAAGAGGTGCCGGGTCTGCTGTGGAGTCTTGCCACTGGTGTTGGACTGTCCTTCTCGCCCTATAGCCTATAGTTCAATAGTTCGCGGGTCCTGTTATGCTGACAGATTGCAGCTGATCAGATCAAAGCTCCTGAACGCGCCAAGCTAGCTTATTCCCCATCAGGATTGTATGATGGCTTGAGTCAATCATACTGCACCTATGTTTCACTAGCAGCTTCCCTCTTTTGCTCAACGGGCTGTTTCGTTTGCTCAACGCACACAAGGGCAACCGCCATGAACACGCCAAAAGAAGGCGGAAAGACCAACCGAGGAACCCCAAATGGGATTGTTTGAAAAGAGTGCACCCTAAAGCCAATGGTTCATGATCATTGTCCCTATTAAATGGCTATCATTGGGGGTATACACTATTTTCAGACAAACCCAAATCCCTTTCTACAGCGGTGCCACGCCATGCCATGGCCCACCTGGCCGGAGCCATCGCGCCTCCATGGCACGCAAGTCGAAGGAAGAGGCAGCTTGGACAGAGCTGAAGCGAGGCCAGCCGTGAAGCCGTCATTTTTTGGAGGAACAAGCTCTGTGATCTCAATGATATAGATGTCAATGATATATGTTTTATATGGTGCTAATCTCTGGATTTTTATATGGTGTGATCTTTTTGGAGGAAAATCCAGAGATGAACACCATATAAAACACATACGGTAAAACATATCGATGCAATGATTCACCTGCGACAGTGAAGGCAATGCTTCGCCATTTGATTTGTCGCAGGACTTGGTGTGGATGATGATAGCTCTTTGGAGTCTCTGCCGCACAAAAGGTCGAAGATGACAAGAGAGATGAAAACAAACCAAATTACATTATATATATATAAGAACAGTATGGCAAATGAGACAAGTTGGTTTCAGTTTTACTGGACTTGTGGCAGCCTGCATCTTCAAGGGCAAAAACGGCAAGCCCTTAAACCACTCCATGATGACTGTGCCAAGGAAGATGTGCCAGCTTCAGTCCTGATAGGATTCGAACGCTGGCGAAGAGCTGCTGAAGGAGAGCATCATGGAATCCGACACAGGATCAAAAGCATGCTTTTCACCAGGTGGGACAGTGGCAGCAAAAGATTCCATAGCCACTTTTGGAGACATTTTGCAAGTTCGAAAATACGTTTGTCATCGTTTGTCAGCAGTGCCTGCCAGAGTTTCAGTGACAATTTTGCGACAAATCTGTGTGGAACGCCAGGCAATCAGTGCAAGATCGCCCTTCAGCTGCAATCTGTTGGTGTTTTGGGTCTTTGGGTCGTCCAAAGATGTCCAGCCGCCACAGCAAGGACTGACATCCGCAGTGCGGAGCGGCATTCCGCCCAACCTCAGGGGAACTATGTGGCCACTTGCCTTGGTACCTTGCAGCTTCTGCCGAGATTTTGTGCAGAGATTTTGATGGGCTGCATTTGTTCCTTCGTTTTGAAGTAAGGTTCCTTTGCAGTGGTGGCTTGAGCAAACGGCGGTCGAGCAAAGAATCATATGCTTCGCTAGTAACTCGGTTTGGGAGAGTGACCCTGGGCCCCGTTTGCTGATTCGAATATCCTTTCTGTGGGGAGTCAATGAAGTAGCATCCAGGAAGAGCGAAAACTCCAAGAGTTGTGGATGTGAGTCTAAATTCCTGTCTGACACAAGACTAGACTTCCTGTGGTCCAGTTAGTATTTCTGACTTGTGGAATGGACAGGCCTTGTGTGCATTAAAACAGTTTCTATCACTGATGACACGCTGGGCCAACTGATCTCCTGTGGTGACGCAAGGTGCAAGAAGGCCACAGATGCAAGGATTCCACGGCTGGCAGGACAATAGCCAATGACTTGCCACGGACTGGCTGTGATGAATCGCTCCTGCCATCGCTGGAAAACGTCCTCCTGGCCTATGCGGCAGCTTGTCTTGATCCGGACATCGGTCGATTTTTGGGCCATGGGAACCACAGACTTTGGGTATTTTTAGTAGATGTGAGTACGATATTATTCTATATTATTCTATGGTAGTACATCATGTCGTACTTGGGTACCCAGCACTATCCTTGTTGTGCGACCCTAAGGTCCGCAACAAGGAGATTGGCTACTGTCAGTCCATGAACTTTGTTGTCGCCACCATGCTGATGTACTGCAGCGAAGAGCAGAGCTTCTGGATCTTGTGCAGTTTGGTGGAAGATGTCCTCCCAGAAGGATACTATACGGAGACCCTTAGCGGGCTTCGTGCAGTTACTTGGTGTTCATGAGAGGCTTAGTTTGTGCTCAAAAGGCGATGAAACCTCCAGTAAGTATTTATTCGAGCCGAATCATCTTGTCTTGTTCACTCACTTGATTGAATAGCTCAGTCACGCAACCCTCTTGTACACAATGGTACACCTTACTCTCAAGGACTTGCATCTCTTCAATTGGTGTGTCCAACAATTTGTACCACAGCTGGGCCAGCATTTCGATCAGAGACTTTGGCAGCAAGAGTTTTTCCACAATGCCGGACGATTGGTGCGCGAAAGAAATCCTGGGCTTCGATGCCTCGATGCCTTCCTGCAGGAATTGCATTGATGTTGCTCCGATCTTGATGAATTGGTTTATGTGTCTATTTGCTGGGGCCTCAGATTCTGGATTTACCCGGGTAAATCCAATGATCAACCAACATCAACCATCATCAACCATCATCAACCATCCATAATCCATGACATGGATGTCATCAACGATGGTTTCCTGTTGGGGAAAACCGTAGGTCAATACCCTGCCGACGGAACACGCGCATCGCGTCTTGGACTGCGTGCTCCACGAGGGCCACAAAGCCCTGTTCCGAACAGGACTTTGCGCTGCGGCAGCGCGATGAGAAAAGACGTCGAAGATGCGAAACATGGGGATATCATGGGGATATCATGGGGATATCATGGGGATATCATGGGGATATCATGGGGATATCATGGGATAGTGGTCTAGAACCAACAATGTTGAATATGGGAGTGTCTGAAAATGAGGTTTTTCCCGCCCGCACTATAAAAATCGCACATGGTTTTTTTTGGAACGATCATCCCATGGATTTTGGGTAATTAGCCTATTTTGGGACAAACCCAAGGACCAAAAGTTCCTTGACAAAGCACATAGCCTCTGGTAATTTAACATAACTATGGAAAATCACCATTTTTAATGGGAAAACTCACTATAAATGGCCATTTTCAATAGCTATGTCTGACATTACCAGAGGGTAGTATTCTGTAAGCCAATCATATGCCAATAGGATGCCGTGTGGAGTGCGGAGGACTTGCGATCCTTTCGCTGAGAAGTCAAGAGTTGCTCCAGTCCAGCAGCGTGGTGGAGGCAGCTCTTGACTAAACATGGCAAGAGGTTTTTGAAAGGGTAAAAACATGGGGGTTTGTTAAAATGGGGAATCCCCAAGTCACATAAGTCACCATAAGGGTCTCATTACTAAAATGGTCATCCATGACTTGGATGACTTGGGGCCACCCCAGGACTTAGGAAAGCTCCACATTTGTTTTTGCAGCATGGACCTACCATGGACGGCAGGCATATACTTTCCTTCGTCAGCCCTTTGGGTTGGATGATCGCGCTGTCAGTGATTGTTTGAACGCAGTGAACATCTCGCCAAAGCAACTCTTGGAGACGGCCTTCAGCGGCACTTGGCTGAAGGGCTTCAGGCACGATCTTGTCATGTTGCTCTGCGATCTCTCATGGCAGCTATGAAGTGAGGGCACCTATCGAGTTCTTGCGTTGGGCACGGTAGGTTGGAACAACTCGAAAAAGAACGAGAACGGTGCCTAGCCCAAGTCCGAGCTGATGATGCTAAGGCAGCACAACGATGCAGAATTTGGCATTGCAACTGGTGTGTGTCTTTTCCATTGCAGATGCATCCAAGATAAGTTTTGTTAGACACAATGTGATGAGCTTGATGAGCAGGTGGCAGCCAGAAAACAAGCTTGGGCCGAGAAGAATGCAGATAAAGCAGTGAATGTCAAGGCGCGAACACAGATACTGGGAAGAGTCAAACTTGGGTGCCGGAGAAAGGAAACGCCTTGCAGAATTAACATTTGTGGGACACTTGTCGGCTGAAGGTCTTGCTTTCGACTTTTGGTCTCTACTCATTTGAGACATGGAATCCTGACTGATGGAAAGATGTACATCATTGATCTATGTCTTTGTTTGGCCTTCAGATAGGTTGCAAGGGCTGCCAACAGCAAAACCATACCGCAGCATGGCAGCTTTGTGTGTCAGGCTTGGCTCAAAATACATGATTTTCGTATATGTTCAGATAGATTGAAACCAATGCCTCCATGAAAAGCTTGAAAAGAAAGCAACCCGAAGTGAAACCGCCAGATCGGCATCTCTCGGGAAGTGATCTCCGGAGGCAGTCAGCTGAGGATGCACTGCGAAATGAGCCAGGGACGCTGCATGTGGGCTTTGGCAAGTACAGAGACTTGACACTTCAGCAGCTGGTGAACAGGGACAAAGAGTACTGCCGATGGGTTCTTGCCCAGTCTGCTGATCACTTCAAAATTCGGAGATTGCAAGACTACCTGAAGCAAACTTTTCCGACAAACGCCGAGAGCACCTTGAACCCCACGCCAGAAACTGCAGAGGAGACCGCTGAATCCGAAGCCAAGCGAGTGTCGCTTGGAGGACCAGCTCCGTCTTGGGTACAGGACTTGTTGCGTTTGTCTCGAGATTATGATGAGATCAGTGATGACTTGGAAGATTGTGCTTTGAGTGGCTTGCCGGGTGAGACCAGAAAATCTCTGCACCGATTCCAACGCCATGGAATTGCTTTTGGAGTCCAGCGAGGTGGCCGAGTGCTGTTGGCCGATGAAATGGGCTTGGGAAAAACGGTCCAAGCGCTGGGCATTGCGTCCTTCTATCGACGCGAGTGGCCAGCCCTGATTGTGGTTCCTTCATCTTTGCGCTTGGCTTGGAAGTCTGAAATTTCCAGGTGGCTCAATGTGCAGGCCATCCAAGTGATCCGTTCTGGTGCTGACAGGTTTTATGCAGACAAGGATTTCTACATCATATCGTACGACCTGCTGCAAAAACACCCAAAGTTTCAAGATCGGGCTGGAAAATCCTTTGACATTGTTATTTGCGATGAGTCGCATTTGTTGAAGAGTTGGCACGCTCAACGCACCTGCCAAATCCTCCCTTTGCTTCAGAATGCTCGAAGAGCTGTACTCATTTCTGGTAGTCCTGCCTTGAACAATGCCTTTGAGTTGTACCCACAACTGACAGCTTTGCTTCCGAGTTTCGTCCCAGGTCCTTCTGACTTTGGCGAACGCTACTGCTGTGTGGATTCCTTCCAGGGTCAGGAGAGATTCACGGGCTCCGTGCGGCCCTCCGAGCTGCGGCAGCTCCTGTCCACGGTGATGCTGCGCCGCGGCAAGGCGGAGGTCCTGAGCCAACTGCCGCCCAAACGGCGACGGAGCGTCCCCTTGGAACTGCCCGTTGCTCCTGAAGACCTGCAGTGGCACGGTGATGCTCAAGGAATCCAAGAGGCAGATGAAGAAAAGGAATCCAAAGGATACCAATCGTACCAATCAGTTTATGCTCGTGTTGGGCTGGCCAAAGCAGAAGTTGCAGCAGACTATGTTGAAATGCTTCTGGATTCTATGAATGACAGCAAGGTCTTGGTCTTTTTCCACCATGAGGTGGTCGGAAACATCATTGAGAACAAACTCAAGCATTCAAAGGTTGCCTATGTGCGAATTGATGGCAAAACGCCACAAGTGAGACGGGAGGCCGAAGTCTTGCGATTTCAGGAGCAACCCTCTGTGCGAATCGCTGTGCTGTCGATTACAGCATGTGGCCTAGGTCTCACTTTGACGGCGGCGTCAGTGATTGTCTTTGCAGAGCTCTACTCGGTCCCCAAGATCATGGAGCAGGCAGAAGACCGAGCACATCGAATTGGGCAAACAAAGTCGATTGATATACATTACTTGGTTGCCCATGGAACTGTTGATGACAGCATCTTGGCTTGCCTGGCTAGAAAAGAACATGAACTGCAGCACCTTTTACAGTCCAATGGCGGTGAAGCGTCTACAGAGGAGATGCAAAACAAGATAGTTCCGGCTGTGCGTGCGAGCGCCAGACCCTTGGCGCAGAACGCAGCAATTCGAAAAGCCTTTGCAACTAGCAAGGAAAACAAAGAAAAGAAGGAAAAGAAGGAAATCCCTGTACCTCCCGTAAGGACTGTGAAGAGCCCTGGGTTGAAAATGCTGGGTGACCAGGATATGTCAATTTCTCATCGTTTAACTTCCATGGGCTTTACCAAAGCTGAAGTTGATGAGGCGATTCGAAGAGTTGGAAACTTCGAGGATGCGCTTGAGATTCTGCTAGAGCAGAATGGCGCTGCTGGAAACACTTCCAAGAAGCAGCCGCTTGTTCTTAGTGATTCGGAGGAAGAAATTCCTACAAGGAAAAAATGCGAAATTGCTCCAACAATGGAGGATCCAGACAGTGATGTACAGGTTACCATGGAGGATTCAGATAGCGATGTACAGATTGAATATGACTAAGATTGGCCATTGTGAAGTGCCACATGAAATTAAGCTCTGCTAGCGGCTTGTCTTTCTGTACAGATTAGGGGTTCATCAGGCTTTCGCCTGACAGGTTTAGGTCCATTTTGCGTGGACATGTGAGCTGTGGGTGGCTGGAAGAAGAGACGAAGGGCTGTCAGATGCTGTCAGTATTTCCAAGTGAAGCTTGTTGCATTGGATACTTTTGGCAGGATTGGAATTAGTCATGCATCTAGCTCTTTGTAATTCTGAGCCCCTGGGTACCTTACAGTCTCTCTCATAATCTCACTTTTTACAGCAATCCTCTCTCGCTCTTCTCTTTGCCCTGTGTTTCACAACATGTTGAACCCACAGTCAAGACTTCCACTGTGCAGGAGCCTACTCCCGATGCGCACCTGCCGAACCTACTTAGTGCTGGACCGGAGGCCAGATTCCCAGATTGCCTGCCATTTTTTTTTTGCTTTTCCGGATCCAAGGTTTGTCCATGTTTGTCCAAAACTGGAGGATACTTCAACATGGCGAATACGATCATCAAGCATGCTAGTTTGGGGGTACACTGCAGACACACCCGAGTAAGTGAGAGTAAGTGATGCTGTTGGGAAGAGGGAGTTGCCAGAGTTGACATCGGAGGAGTTGCGAAGCGCGGCTGAAGAGTTCATGGAACCTCGAACCCCAGGGCTTACGCCTTTACAATCCTTGGAGCAGGCCTTTTGGGCGCCCAGTGTATCAGCAACTCATGGAGGTAATGGCATCCATCACCCATATCATCCCATATCCCCAAGTGGTTCCCCATTGCCGCCATCAACTATCCATAAACCATATGGTATAATCTATAAATAATCCATGGTAACCATGGCATTAACTGTTCACAAGATCCATTTGGCAGGTGAACTCATGGTTGACTTTTGTCCGCACCGGAAGTGCCGAAGAGCTGAAGCGGCCGATTGTCGAAGCTTCGCCTTCCTCGGACCACACGGAGAGAAGCCCGGCGAGTAGCGCGCCACGGATCGTCATCCGACACCTGGGGCGAAAGTGGACGGCTCCGCCAGAGGTTGGTAAACCTGTGTCTCGGCTTCAGGTTCTGTGATTCTGTGATATGAATATTACATGAATTAATATATTGTTGGTTTCAAAAAGTAAGTTGAAGATGTTGAGTATGAAAGGAGCGGGCTTGCAAGTTCTCATGCTGTTGGGCAAATTTTGGACCGCAGGAGATGGTGATGTCTCCCATGGCAGTGGGGGCCCATGGTGGCCCTGTTCGACGCCTTGTCCAAGTGCACACACCGGTGGCTCGGGGTTTCCAAGCCATGGGTCATCCGGTCATCGCACAGCCAGTGCCCGTCTTTCGAGTTCCCGGCCAAACCCTAGCGATGAGTAGTGCCCTCCTCAGTGACATGGGGCTGTAGGGCAAGTCTTGTGGCAAACCATTCCGCTTTTGGGGTATCACATGTTTGACCAATACCTGCATGCAAAGAGAGTTTGAGATTTGCAGAGTTACGAACGGCCTTGTAAGTTGCAAACAGCATAGTGTCACAGAAACTGGCACCACTTCAATTCATCAGTCTGAAGCTTTGGATTCGTGATTAGTACAATTCATCCCAAATCTGAGGTGGTGGTACCTCTGGGGTGCCAAACCTGATGCAATACAACATGTTTCCCAGTCGGACCCTACTTCCTGCAAACGCATACTACTCGACCCTTGGCAAAAAATGCATTACGTTTCTCCCAGAAGGTTGGCTTTGCTGCTTGATTGCTGCGAAGTAAGGACTCCCATCCGCCACGCACACATTACGCCCCAGGGTCTCACGCCTCAGGGTGTTCCAAATTGGACACCTGCATTTAGTGTATCACAAACTGAAGCACCGCTGATGCCACCTTCGGTTCAGAAAAAGTGGCCGTGGATTCGGGAGTCGGAACTTTCATTTCACATGCCATGTGCGTGGCAGCTCTGGAATTTCAATAGGTGGAGAAGCTGGGTGGCAAGGCTCACTTTTGCTTCACGTCGATTCCCAAGATGATCATACCAAGACGTGACGTGCTTGGTGCTGGTGTTGAAATCATCAAGAATAATTAATAGTCATAGATAATCATTAATAATCATTAATAATCATAGATAATCCATAGATAATCCATATTTTGTCACTTGTAGCACCATTAAATCCCCAGATATGACCCATGTATCGCATCGAGCACATCGAGGCCAGTGATCAGCGATGGAGAATCCCAAGGTTGCAAAGCCATGAGATACTCGCTGATGAGCCGTGAGGTGTGCCGTGAGGAATCAGCCGATGGGTTTACCCGGCCTGGTCAACTGACATAACGAACTGGAAAGATATGGAAAGATCCACCATCTTGCTGGGTAAATCCACTATTTCGACTGGGCCATGTTCAATAGCTATGTTAAATTACCAGAGGGTAAATGGTCAACCAGCTAAATCATGTTAAATCATGTTTGGAAGCCTGTTAAAGCCGATGGATGATTCAAGCTGAACTGGTGAATCCAAAAAATTGTTGATTTAACATGATTAACTATCAAGCACTGTGATGGCACCACCAAAAATGGCGATCTAGCCCATCAGCAGGTGTGATTTTACCACCGGGAACCAAAGATGGGGGGATGCGGCCACCACGAATGGGGAAAGAGCCTGACAGGTCATCACAGACTGCATAGAGGTGATGCATGAGGGCTACCATTCTGATGCCATCATCACACTTGGTGGCTGCGACAAGTCCCGTCCTTACATGCGAACAACTCTTAGAGTCGATTCTTTGATTTTGTGGCGAAGTTCTTTTGAACCGCGTTGAGCGGAACTTCCCCAGGAGTGTGCCTGCTGCCGTCATGCCTTTGGCTAGGAAGGAGCCACGTCTGGCGTCAAACCTTCCCAAAGCTTGACTTTTTTCAGTTCCTTTCGGCCTTTCCCTCTCAAACTTTTCAGGACCTGCTGGGCTTATCCCTGTTTGGTGGACCAGCTCTTCCGGGTATACATCCTGGATGTCGCAAGCGCGGAGCGGATGGACAGCTGGTGGATCAGGGCAAAGCCTTGGATCCTGGCAAGGCGCGAACACGAGTCAGCCCATGCGTCTTCCGTGGGTCTTCTGCAAATTTTCCATGCATTTTCACCATTGTTTTTATTTTTCCAGAGGACATCTCCCATGTTTTTTTCAGGATTTTTCCATGCTTCATACCCTTTGATAAGCAACGATGGCAATGGAACTTTCCCATGAAAAGCTCCATTGACTTTGGGGATTTCCCACCTTTGACCGTTTCGATTCTCTCATTGGCAGGTTATGGAGGCCATCGGTGCCTATGGCCAGGGCTTGATCGACCTGGAAGAGCTGCATCGAGCGGAATGCCATGGACTTCCAGGGAGTCGGAGACTCACCTTTCGCACCAAGATTGAGAAATTGGAACGGTGGAAGATTTCCGTTTGCTTTGTTCAATTCCTTTTTAAAACTGGGGAGGTTATAGACATAGACATAGAGTTATAGTCATAGTTACCTGAGATTCTGGTTTTGCTTGGTATTTTCTAATGATTTCAGATGAGAGAATTTTGTAGTCTGATCTGCGGATTGATCTTGGATGACTTCTCCATCATGGTTTCAGGTGGGTCATGCAGTGCAATGTTCACTGCATGTACAATGTCCGGGCCTTAGCACCCTTTGCGCGGAGAAACGTTCTTTTTAAATCGTCAGTCTTCAGTATGTTCTCTTCAACTGAGGGCATCCGTGGTTGAAGTTGGAGGCCCAGTCAACAAGTGAACAAGGGAAAGAGGACCCCAAAGCTTTGCCTAAGTGAAATGCTGCAGCAACACTTTAGAGCACTTCTTCACGTATGGTGATCCCCACAGGCTTTGGGTATGGCGCTCCCTGGCACTGCCAGCAAGCCAGCTGCAACTCGTGACGATCCGCGAACGGTCACGGAGCAAAAACGCCAGGACCTTTGATTTCCAATGCATTTTTCCACGTTTTCTCCCTCTACTCCCAATGGATGTTCACCGCTCCAGGACTGTGTAGCTGTGGTGGCCGCACTCTTCTCCTTGGCTGAGAAGGGATTGCCCGACTCTCGGTTTGTTCATCGCGGCAGTCTTTTTCCCGATCAAATGCGGTTGCAAGTTGGAGAAATTTGGTATGTAGTACTGTATGCATCGCTTGCGGATTTGCCACCTGAGTGAGCTGCCTTTCTTGTGCCATTTGGGCTCAAGGGGCCGCGGAACTGTAGTGAACACTTTGGCTGAGAGGCTTCGGCGAAGATGGGCCTCTTGTCTGAGACATGGGAAGATTGGGAAGCCCTGGAAGCCACAAATGCTTAGCACTTGACATATCTTGACATCATATTTTGCACTTTACCTACCCATACCGTACCCATACTGGAGCCATGGACATTTCAAAATCTGACCTCCTCATTCTCTAAGGCAAGTTCATCAAAGCAGGACGTGTGGTCGTCATGCTCCAGGCAGTGAATTCAGAATGCACTGCATGCTGACAGCTGGGATATGACCTCAAGTAACACTGGCTGCCAGGGACGGTATGCTGGCAAGAAGGCCCATGGGCCCATTGCATTTCATGTGTGAAAGTTGTCAAAACCTTCTGGTGCTTTTTGCATAGGGCATCATAGGCCCAAAAATGATCAATGCAAATTGGATGGTTCCAAGACTGACAACAAGCTTCCATACATTTCTGCAGATGTCCATCCTTTGATGCCTCATAGTGCCATCTAACTATAGTTAAGATTAAAATATGTCACAATGTTATAGTGTGTTATAACCTCTGAAGGCCTAACTTAACAGCTTAACGCTGGGTACCTGGTACGACTTATAACGGACGTAACGCTAGGCCATCGTGGTGAAGACCTACGACGATGGCTCCAAAGCCCGGCCCTTCGGGCACTGCATGGTGGCCGGCATCGACCGAGCTCCCCTGAAGGTCACCAGGTGGGCCGGGCTGGGCCAGACGCGTTGCTGAAAAATGTGTTGTGAGCAGTAAAACATAGTAAAACGATGAAAAAAAACAGGGGTTTCATATGGTTTCATACAGATAATATCGGATAATATTCATATGGTACCAAGTGGTTTTATGAATTTTCATCACTTCGAAGGTAAGACTCTAAACCCCCATGTTTTTGGGCAGTGCTGCAGGAAAATGTCCAAGAAGAAGATCACCAAGCGCACCAAGGTCAAGTGTGGCACTTGGTTTTCGGAGCTTCGAACATAGAATTGGATCAGGGGGAAATTGATGGCTTTTCTTCCTCCATTTTTTGATAAAAACTGAGATTTTTTTTTGTAACAATCCATTGGTTTCCTGTAAATTTTGAATTCCACTGAGATTTGCAAGATGAGGCGCTGTTGAGGGACTCAACAGCCTTCAAACCAGAGTGACAGAGTGACCTGTGGCCTGTGACGTATCAAAGGCCCTTTGTGAAGTACGTGAACTACAATCACATGATGCCGACCCGCTACCAGGCACCGCATTTTGCTTTTGCACTGGACTTCAGCAGTGGTGCATAGCCTCGCACTTCTTTTGCATACATTCTTGGTTTTGAATCCCCACTCTTGTTCGTTCTTGTTGGTCACATCTACACCATTCCATACACCCATGGTACCCTCTGGTAATTTAACGTAGCTATTGAAAATGGCTATGTATAGTGGATTTACCCATTAATAATGGCAATTTTCAATAGCTATGTTAAATTACCAGAGGGTAATTCCCTTCTTTCTCTTTGGTTTGCCAAACATTTCCGTCGTTAGATGCCAGGTACCTGCTGAGATGTCCCCGGGCAGCATCTGCACGGATCAGCAGATGGACACTCCAGACGGCCGAAAGGAAGCCAGGAAGTTTGCCAAGAGTTCCCTGGCGAAAAATGGCCCTGCTGGGTTGGTGAAGGATGGGAGAAATCACCGAGCTTATCAGATGAACATGTCATAAGACATACTAGTAGGATCCGGTAGGATATACACATGTGACCTTTTGAACCTATTTGTTCATTGCACAAGATATGCATATCATCTATTTTGCAACAGAGTGCAAAGATAAATTATGGACTGAATGGACAAAGATCCTTTTATCCCAGAATTGGCCTGTAGGAGGAACTGCAGGACCAGCCAATATTTGTAGAGTCAAAGCGCACGCTTCCAGCCGATGGTTGAACACCTAGCCGATGGTTAGTATCCCAAATGATGATTCGAAATTCGGATTCTGGCAACTGAAATGGCCTGACTTTTCAGCTTTGAAACATCTATGACCATCTTTGACCATCTATGACGCCTTTGACCGTTGACCGAAACCAGCTGGGACCGGATTCTGACCAATCCCCAGCGCCATCGAGGCCTCTTCCAGGAGAAGTTCCAGAATCCTCCCCACGACAAGTCTGGCCGTCCCTCCAAGGAGACTCACCGGCCGTTGGTCACCGTCACCCTTGGCTCACCGTTGGGTCATGACGTTCATGCCAATGGGATTTCATGGTGCTGCATGCTTAATGGATGGTTAAGATATGGGATTTAACCATGGTGAACGGAATTTTATGGATGTCAATAAGCTCATTATTACAATACATGGGATTTAATGGATGTTAATAGGGCTTTAACCATAGTTAAATGGAATTTACTGCATGTTGATGTATTGTTCATCACTAATGTGGGATTCACCCTGGCTGCCATAATGGTTTGTGACATTGGGTGGATCCCACATTAAGGTTTCTATGAACATGGGCCATCAACTGATGGATCTTTAGTGTGCTGACGGCAGGATGTCCTTTACATGCGCAAGAAGTTGCGCTTCTGAGTGCCCTGCGAGACACAAAGCACCAGTCGAAGTGTTGCTGCATCGAGAAAATGCGTGGCCGGTAAACCGACAAGCCAGCGACAACAGTCATAGGGATAGTTCACCATGTTCACCCATGATATTGTTGCCGCATTAAAAAAGCACACTTTTCCGACTTTTCCTATCAAATCCCCGTGGTTGGTTGATGATTTTTGATGGGATCGGTCAAGGTCAGCGCGAAAGATCATTACCAGCAAGGCTGTGGAATCTGTGGAAACATTCGGAGAAAGTGCAATCTGATCCCGTTTGCAATTTGATTTCTTCAGCCTCCAAGCTGAACATGTGCCAAGTGCCCATGTTCTCAGGCTCTCGAAAATGCCGTCGCAGTGGTTTATGTGTTGCCCTCAGGATCTCAGCACCCAGGAGGGCCAAATTGGATGGGTCACTGCAGATCTTTTTTATATGAAAACCTGTTTGCAGATTTGCAAAGATATCAACAATTCGGATAACATATGTCTTAAGTCACGAAACAGCCCTTGAGACCCCTTGAGAACACTATTTCTCAACTTAAAACTGTTTATATCATCCAAAGTTATGAACCATCGGGTTTTCATACCAGGTATGAAAATGCATGAAACACTTTAGAAAGCCATATTGAGAACACTAGTCACTTTAAGTTCAGCTTATGTTTCCCCGATTTTTCGCCACTCCAGGCACTGGGAGGCAGCACCAATGCTGTGCTGCATACCTTGGCGATTGCGCATGAAGCGCCTTGGGCGACCACCATGGTATGCTTGGAGTGGATGAAGCCGGGGTTGGTCCCCATTGATAGTGCTTATTGATTATCAGTGCTGATTATCAATAATAATGATGATTAATATTCTTCCTTGGATCATTGGATGATTATTGGATGATGATTGATTATTATTGGTGATTATTGATTATTATTGATTATCTTCCAAATATCAGGAGTTCGCTCATCATGAGAAGATCATGTCCACATACACCCTGTGTCCATAGTCGATAACGAGTTTTTGTCCTCGGACATCTGAAATAACCAACGGTGGCCTTGAGGTTTTGACCGACACCCCTGTCACATCATGTTGTGTCCTGTTCTTCAGGCTGGCATACCAGAGACCGAATTCAATATCGAGGACACTGTATAGCAGGCCATTTTTTGAGCATTTGTTTCATTGTTCGCATGATGTTTTTCAGCATCCAGTGGCAATCTGGAAGGATTTCCATCGAGTCGGCCAAAGGGTGCCGCTGATCGGAAACGTCTCTCCGCATGGAAGGCCAGGACCAGAAGCGTTGATGATACTTGAATATCTTATAATACTATCAATTATATTACTATTAATATAATGATGGATGTATAGGTATAATCCATTCTGAAATTCATCCAATGTTGCATGATGCAATACCTCCTTTTCAGCCTTTCGGTCGATTAAACATTTCCAAGTTAGCAATAGAATGTCCAGCATGTTCAGCTGATTTTCTGGGTGAGATTAGATATGAGATATCAAGATTTTCGACCTTGCCAGATATCACATGAGCGACCTTGACAAGATCGGCGGCGTTCCAGTGGTGATGCGGGAGAGCATCGGGTTTTTTTCTCGGTTTGTATTAAGACTTGAGCCTGGAATGCTGCGGACCCTGAAAGAAGGGTGGCACAAATTGCAATCTTAGAAGATTGGGAAGTCAGATTCTTCTTATGAGGAGTTGTTGGATGCGGGTCTTCTGCACGGAGACTGCATGACGGTGACTGGCAGGAGATTCGCATGCATTCAGAACCTCCAAAATCCAACTTCTACTTCCATGTGGCCAGGACAGTAGCAGAGAATCTCGCAGGTACTCCTTCTGTGATGGGCTAAGGCTAAGACATTGCCAACAGCCTCCGCTGAAACTGGCAAATATTTTCAGATGATGCGACCATCCAAGGTTGCAGCCCTGGGACATCAGGATGTCCTATATCCTGTCTCCAAACCTCTGGTGTCCAGCTGAGTACGTCCGCGTAGCACAAGAGTGAGGGACTTTTGAAACATTTCGTCGTTTCCCGGTGTCGATAGACAGGCACCAGCTGGAAACCACATCCTGGTCTGTGCCCAAGAGAGATCTTTGAAGCATTGCCGTTGCATGCTCCACACAGCGTTGCGTGTGGTGCAAAGGCTTGTTGTATCTTGAGCATATTGAGGTCTTGAAAGGAAATCTGGCCCCTGAGTCTGCTGTGTAGCACCCAGATGCCCAGATGCAGATCCACCAAGGAACCAAAGTCTCAAATGTTTCACAATTCTTCATGGTTTGATATGTCTGATATGGTTTGATTTGGACTGATATGATCTGATCTTCAACTGAGGTTTGTAAGCTCTCGGGCAAGACGGACATTGAGCTGACAGGTGCCATCCTTCGTTCTGCTTTGGCGGATGTGCGCGCTGGTGCTGGCTGTTTGTCAGGCCCGGCTCGATGCTTCGATGATGAGGACCGAAACGAAGCTGGCTTTGGAGGTCCACGATGATGATGATGACGATGATGACGATGATGATGATGGTTAATCCACGGATTGACCATTTGTTTCGTCAGCTATGTCAGGATGCAGCGTTTGGCGCCATTATGGCGGGAAAGATCCAGAAAGGTGCAACAACCTCAGGATCCGAGGCTGAACTGAGAGCACGGTGAATCGCAACACTGACATCACTGGTGAGACTTTCCCAAATCCAAGGATGTCCTGGTGATCCGCTATGAAGGTCCAAAGGGATCTCCTGGCATGCCAGAGGCTGGGGACATTTTTGGACGATCTAAACGATCCCAAACAACCAAACATCATAAATGATTTTAAATGATGGTGAATCTTGTGGAACCATCAATTCATTGGCCTCCTCAAGTGCGTGGAATGATAGATATTTATCGTGCCACATTCCACATTTTTGGTTGAGTGGATCAAGATCATCCCCAGTTCTTTGTGTTGGATAGATTTCCCTAGTTTTGTTCCTTAAATCGACATTTGCACCGGGCAAAAATCCACTCCAAAGTTTTCCTCACCAATTTTTGTGGTCGAAATCTCAACTTTCACAGGGTCAATCCCCTCAGGTCCGCCCACATTTTGCCGATTTTTCCCGGTGATGTGCCCCTGTTCAACAAGAAAAAATGCCCGGAAATCCTCCAGTCAATGGATTGGTTACCGGTTTAAGGGAAAATCGAAACCGGAAACCATAGATGTTCCCATTCAACAGGAGGTTTCCTGTAAATTTTCCCAACAAAACCAATTCATTGATCCAGCGCAGATGTTGAGCCCCGGCTCCGCCCTGGTGGGCGCCGGCCTGGGAAAGTACGTGGCGCTGGTGACGGACGGTCGCTTCAGCGGCGCCTCCCACGGCATCATGGTGGGCCACGTGACGCCTGAGGCCATGGCTGGCACCCCCATGGTGGGGGTTGAAGCATTTTATGGGGATCTAACTATTTAAAATGGGGATATGATGGGGATATATATAATATATATATAGTTAACAATGATGATCTGGTTGGTGGTTTCACATATTTCTTATTTTAGATCATAGAAATGGGATGATAATCCCCAATGACTCGGCCAGGATTACATGATGGATTTGAAACAGCCTTTGAAAAAATAGAACAATTGAAAATCCACTTCTAAAATAGTGATGAATTGATCCGAACCTTTTCATTTTTTTTGGGTTTACTTGCTATCTATGGATGTATTGGTGGATCCACGATAAAAACCACCATTTAGGGATGATATAGACACCCACCAAGAAGTTATTTTTTGTTGGTGGATTCGCCAATGAGGTGGATGGGTCAATAAATTGGGATTCAACTAACGAAAAAAACAGATTAGCAAACATGGGCATAGTTGAAACATTCAATCACAGGGGTATTTTAACCACCAAAGGGAGTTAAGCCAGCAAACTCAGCAAACATGGGAATTTTAGCCATCAGAATATGGGCATCAGGGTTTTGGAACTGCATGCATTTAGCGTCATCAATCCCAAATGTGACATACTTTAAGTATGAGCGAGTAGCAGTATTGTTTCCCTAGGCCTTGGGGTAAGTTTCTTTGCTGTTTGCTTCTTGTGGCGAGGTCTCACGCCTGGCGGGGGGGTGTGCAGGTTCCTTTTTCCCACGTCAAGTGATTCCTTACCCCTTGGGTAATGTTTGTCAAGGTTTGCTCCCCAAGGGCGAATGTCATCACCTGCTGTCAGCCCGCTCAGCTCAATGTCCGGCTGGCAGAGCTGAATTTGACGTATGAGCGATTTCATACTTTGGGAAGTTGAATTTTGACCCAAACCCATATCTTCTGCATCATTTGCATCCCACTCTGTGATCTTTCTTGAATCTTTTCAGAGTGTTGAGGGTTTGTTTGAACATATGGTACCCCAAAACCTTCTATTTGATGATCATTTTCCCATCAAGTTGGCATGCCCCCATTGGTTTTCCCATTCAGAAGCCATGACAGGCTGCAGTGGGTGGCCCCATTGGGCTTCTGGTGGATGGTGACATGGTCACGGTACGACCTGGCAGTCGCGAACTGTCAGTGGCGCTCTCCGAGGAGGTTGGAAGTCAAAAGGTGAATCCAAATCAGGGGCTGGAACCATGATTTTGGATGATTTTAAGATGATTGATACATTCCAATACATTCCAATACAATTTTAGACCTCTATATACATCTTAGTACATCTGAATATGGTTGCTGCATATAAATACCAAAACATGGCCATCATTTGTGGCTATACCAAAAATACTCAGGCTCTGTGGGTTGACATCATAGATTTTGATCCAGACTCAAATCTTTAAAGGACATGGACTGGGTATCTCCTTGCTGCGCAAGGAGCTTGCTGCGCGCCGAAAAGAATGGAAACCACCGGCTCCAAAGCCAGTCTCCCAGACATGAGACAAGACGCAAGGAAAACGAAACTATTCTGATCGCTTTGCGACAACGGCCCGTAGAGTGTTAGCTCCGGAGATCCAATAAATACCCGATGTTCTATGCTGGGCCTGTGGATACATGGGCCCATGTTGGGCCATGTTGAGCCCAAATTTGGCGACTTAGTCGATGTAAAAAAATAACATGTGGAAAAACTAACGATTCTATATAGAGTAAAAATCTTACCCCAGCAAGCTAGAGCTTAATATCTAATTGCAATTGCTTCTGAATCATGCGTGCCCACAAAAAACGTCTCGGCACCTTCAGCGCGGGCAGATTCTTTTGGTTCACCCGCTTTATATCCTTGAAATTTTGCCTTCTATGCCTCCTAAGGCCTGGATCGTTTGGCACATTAGGCAAATACGCATCGCAGGCGAGTCAGCCGTGCCACTGTTCTTTCCATTACACCCTGTTGCTTGATATGTTCGCTGCTTCGGTGCCTGATTGATACAGGTGAGGTCTGCTCACGTGGGAGCTACGACGTCATGAGTAGTGGACTGATTATCGTTTGAAGTTGCGACTCCACATGTCGCAGTTAAATGAGAGGGTCAAAGGCAGATACCCTTGAGTGAAAAAAATATGGTCCGGCACAGTGCTTTGAGAAGTCAGGCCTGTTCCAAGATGCAATCCATAAAGGCAGTTTTAGCGTGTGGACAAAGTGATTTCAGTGACAGCAGTTTGGCCCCTGAAGTGCAGGTACACAGAGTTTACCTCAACGACCCCAGCCTTGAGTCTCTCGACTTTGGATGCTTTCATGTTCCCAGAGGACCGAACATTTTTCACTAAGGCTGTCAACTTTGTATGGAGGAAAATTTCTTGATATCCAACCAACACGGTCTGCACCTGGCTCCCAAGTGTTGGCTGCCCAGGAGATCAGGAGCCGAGGTACTTCTGCCTTTGCACTGTCCATTTTGCAGAGCTTCTTTTTGTACCAAGTGATGCTCACGTGCTGCACATCTTCAGCATTTTGCAGCCCCGGTCACTTAAGGAGACATTGAAACACAAGCACTTGCAGAAGTGAGCAGAAATCAAACACCAGAAATTGTGAGTCTTCAGAGATTAAGGTCTGAGACTGCCATGAGATGTATTGCACACCTGTCTGTTTTGGTCTTCTCTTTGCAGTGGATCATGCTAACACCCATCTCGCTTGCCCGCGCCAAAGTGGTAACACCACGACGAGTTCGACGGAAGGCAAGGCAAGTCAGTCAGAGTCAGAGTCAAGTTTATCATTATCCGAAAGAGTTTAAAATAATGCCCATTGTTGGCCAATCACAAATGGGTTTGTTTGGGAAATTCGATACCAGTAAATCCATTGGTTAATCATTCTTTTATTTCCATATTAAGATAAGATTGTCATTCTGGAGGTATACCACCATTTTGAGACACACCCACACAGTTCTGGTCATATTAAATCATATTAAATCCCCATGTTGACTGACTGGTTGTCCAGATTTTCAGATGTTCAGGCGCCAGAACAGCCGCTCGGGAGCTGCAATGGTGTCAGTTCCGAAAAGGCTTGTACCGCGCTTGCTGATGCCTTTGGATGTTTTTTGAGACCAATTTTAACCACTTTGGGTCAAATGATGTTGATATTATGAGCGTTTGATGAAATGGTTGAATCTGCAAAATCCAGCATGTCTTGCAGGAAGAGAATGCGTTTGGCAGCCGCGCGTCATCCCGCACTCTTTCACCAGAGGACAAAATTTGCTCCAGTGCAAGATGTAGATTAATATACGATCAAAGAATATGCTGTAGGTCAGTGGAAATCAGAAATAGTCAGAATAGGGAGGTGGTGTCACTTTGGCCTAGGCCAAAAAGCTCACAGGACCCACTGAGGGAATCCGAGAAAGTTGGCGAGGTTTTAATGGCCTCGAAAGCTTCACAGACCACTTCGAGGCAGGAGCAGGACCCGTTTTGATTCTGGATGTGCCCCTATGAACACGGATGGATCAAAAGCCACAAGACGTATTTTCTTCGCAAGCCGAACCAGCCACATCAGTGTCCCAGGTCTTCTTTTTTGGACCCATATCCAAACAGATTTGCGCCGTCCTGGAATGGGCCTCTTATCACAGGCTGAAAGCTGACGATCGCGACGAGTCGGAGGAGCAGCTGTCCTCACCTATGACATTTGGGAGATGCAGTGGGTCATGTGACAACGCTTGGAAGCTGTAACTGGTAGCCCCAAAAAAGACATTTTGATTTTCTATCTCTTTTTGGGTCACCATAATTGGATACTGTATATATGAACAAGTTGCTTCTTACGTAAAAGTTCAAGACTGGTTTTGCTTCGTTGAACCACTGTATTATATATTGTACATCATAACAGATCAGCTCACACTTTTGTCTTGTTTGACACGTTCACACAGCGAAGAAATGCTGACTGTGGCTGAGACTGCAATGCTCTCGATTGCGATTGCGAGTACACAGATGTCATATCTATCATCCTTATGAAGTTTACCTTTTCTTTTGCAGATTCAAAAGAGAATCTCTTCATACATCGTTTGCTATTGTTTTTGTGAACCTCAGGAGCCTCTGGCAGCGCGCTTGCGACAGCTTGAGAGAAGAGTTCAGGTCAGGAAAACACAGCGACAGCACAGATTTCGGCTCTGATCCCATGCGTCAACCATTGCCATGCGAAGACTCTTGATCTTGGTCACATTTACTCAGGTGCTTGAACGTGACGTGCACCGAGAGGTGCGAAAGAGCTGTGATGATGAAATCCAGCATAGTGACCTCCAACTAGATCGAACAGTTTGGGGTGTTTTATCCTTGCTTTTTACCTCTTAATCTTCTAGGTCTTCAACTTCTCCTATTTTGAAGTTTGCTACATGATCAAAGATGATGAGCGGCCAATGCCAGGTGCCGGCGAGTGATGATTTATCCAGGCAGCGAAGCGATTGTGACGTGGTGGTTGTTACTGGTGGATACCTCAAAGTTGCCTAAACAAAATCCCATCACCCATATGAAACAGCCCAGACAAATGGTCCCGATGTGGAAATTCCCTACCTTCAAGGGATTTTTCTGGAAGTGATGATCAACTGATAAACCCAGCGCCAGAGGCCCCTTTTTTAAGAGGACTCACCAGGCTTGCGGCACTAGGCCATCGTTGAAAGCAAAGCTTGAGGCGCAGGAGGACGGCTGTGATCACAAAAATAGAGCGCTGAAAGTGGTGAGAAGTGCTGCTGTGGAGAGTTCCAGTTCCAGGATGTTTGGAAAGATCTTTTTGAAAAGCTGCGTGCGGAGGCCTCCCTCGGGGCCGTTAAATTGGAGTAGGTCTTCCTTAGTGAATTGAAAGTCAGCCAGAAACAATTGGTTGTGTTGAGACCTTCATTTGTCCAACGATTTTTGAAAAGCCGGGTAGATATTGGTGACACCAGATTGATCTGCCCCAAAGGTATCTTGCAGGTCTAGTGGTCTCCCAATGATCTCATGGGTAGGCGACAAAGCAAACCTCGTTGATAGCTTCCAAAACGGAAGAGCTGCTCGCAGCTGCAGACAAGCAGTCCGGAAGCCTATTTGGCAAGAGCTGAAAAATCCAGAATGTAGAACGTAGGGGGTTCGACAAAAAACCCTCAGCACCGCAGAAGACATTCATTTGGAGTGGGGGGAACCTTTGCCGGCAGTTAATTGGTGATATTGGTGTAAGCAAAGGAACGCAGAGGAGAAAAGGTATGCCTGTATGCCTTGATTCTTATTTTTCATGGCAGCTCTGTCCAGGTTGGCTGAACTGCTGAGTAAAGCAGAAAGCCTCATTCAGAAGAGCGCAGTGCAAGTGGAGGAGAGGCGAGGATTGGCATTCCAGTGATCAGAGTTTTTGGATGCTTTTGGCAAAGTATTTTGCTTGCTAGCAACTATCAGTTAGGTGCTTCCCAAATGGCAACTTTAATTAAAAAAATAGTGATGAACCAGTGGATTCAGGGGGTTTTCCCTAGATCTTTCGATAAACCCCATTTGTTTGGGTCACATTTGGACCTCAACCTCAAAGAATCTCCGAAGATATACCAGATATATAGAATGTCAGAAAAGAATTGTTGAACATTTATATCAAAATAAAATGCGAATACCAAATAGTACATCAAAAACTATGGCAAAAAACAGCCGTGTATGCGTAGTCACTGATCAAAGAAGCTCCGAAGCCTGGAGGCTGGCCAAGCGCAGCGGGCACCTGCTTCGTGAGATGAAGACTCGCTTGAGGGGTGCAATGCTTAGCGGCTGAGACCCATACATGGGGATATTTTATGGGACAATCAGCTATAAATAGGGACATAAGGGAACATCATATTGAAGGGGGATTATTCTATGGGATATAACATATATATATATAACTTGTAACTTATCAACTTAATGTGGTTGTTGGGTTTGTCTTTGTTTATAGGGTATACCTTAGACAGAGCCTTCGGCCACTTTGCCGGTCCAGAACCATCATCTCTTCTTGATTAGTGTTTCCGTTCTCAACCTCAACATTGCTGTGGGTGGAGGCTATGTCCAAGGTTTAGTCCATGGCTGAACAATACGTTACAACTTGTATGAAATTGTCAACAATATATGCAACTAGCAACCCCAAACGGATAGAACAACAAATCATCATCAGATTAGTATGGATGTACTTTTCTACCTTTTTATGGGATGATTTCATTCCGGTGAGCACATGAGTAGAACTGGAATTGCAGTTAGAAAAAGGGCATGGCCCGGGCCCAGTGTTAAAGCTCAATGGCTCAATGGTCTCCACTGTGAAGGCAGCGGCCATATGGAATCTCCAAAGCCTGGAGAACTGCAGGTACGGTGGAGACAGTGCAGAGATTGTTGGAGCTTGTCATGAATTTTAGGCACCGTCGTATGTGGTCTCCCTGTTCGCCTCAAAAATAGCGACAGCACTGCGATGCTAGACATTGCTAGATTGGTCATTCCACACAGATCCACACGTGGGGTCTTCTGCAAACAGTTCTCTTGTTGTCACCGGCTTCGGTATTCGAGGCCAGTCCATCAGCGCCATTGAACATCGAAGATCGAGGTACCCTCAGCTGTGTCCATCCAGTCGAGCAGTGGCCATCAGTGATCAGTTCACTTGATCCTGACCCTGGCATTTCTTGAGGTTGCAGAGCACCGCAGCAGATTTTTCAGCATAGGCGTGGTTTTATGGGTGATCTGTTGGAAGCTTTGACCCGTGAAATGCTGCATGACACGGTGATTCGAAACGCAGGTCTGGAAAAGCTGCTGAGGCGGGACTTGGCACTGGGAGTCTTATCATGTCCCGAAATGAAGTCTACTGAGTATACTGTGATCTTGAGATGTTTCGTCAAGTTGTGCTGCAGGTCCCTTCACCTTTCGATGCTTCCGTGCCAATCAGGCAAGGTGAAACCACTCAAGCTCTTTCTGCCAGTGGGGCAGAGCTACCAGTGGGAACCCCCAAAAATGGCATGATTTATTGCGAACAATTGACAGTTGATCAGTGGTTGGGACATGATTTCTGATTGCGGAAAAGTCACCAGGCAACCCATGGACCTGAACCATGAGCTGACTGTAGAGCCACTGACAGCAATCAGTTTGCTTCTCAACCGGATTGAAGCATTGTGGTTGTCACTGGCAGATAGGCTTCAGTTAGGCTTCTATTCAAACCGTTTCACAGGTGTAGATGGCAGTTTGGAATTTGTGGAAGATGTGGGGTCTGCTGACGCTCAGCGACCTTTCAATCGCACCAAGGTGAAGCAGACGGGAGCCCAATGCAGACGTTGACCAGCGTGGCTGAGTTGATGGCAAAGCTTAACCGCACCGGAAGTTGAAGCCGAAAAAGCGAGCGAAGTCTTGATGCGTTTTTTTTTTTTTTCCGGAGATCTTGCGGTTTCTACATTGAAGGTCAACTTCTTGAAATCTTCTTGAACGGCTTTCTACTTATGATTAGGACTTATGATCTTTGGAATCCTCATCCTCGCGCAGGATTTTGCCAAAGCTTTTCAAAGCATTGGCAAGCAACACCCATTTGAAACACCTGCCTTGCCGGCCTGTTTTCCAGCATGCCAAAGAATATGTTTTCAACTGCAACAAAAAACATCAGTCAGGGTTTCCCACCACAAGATTGCCAGTACTTTCAAATTTCCAGTTCAAAGGGAAATATTCGCACATGACCTTTGGTTTGGTTTGCTTGGAAGCCTTCAATTGAGCCAGGATGTTGGGAAACACAGCCCTCGAATCTGACAAAGTGCCTGGCTTACAATTTGAGATGGACTTTTTAGATGGCCCATGTTGGCCCTTTGGGCAGCTGCATGGTTCTTGTAAATGGCTGCACTCAAACTCACACGTGCAATGCTTTGCTGTGTTCCATCCTACCCTGTTTCTCAAGCGGGAAGAACAGCACAAGAAAAAAATGTTTGACGCATGCGGCTAAAGACAATTTTGTTAAAAGTGGTAACGACAGGTATCTAGAATCTTGCCGCCAATTGGTGGAAACATCCCACACGTCACAAAGATTCCAACGAAAAAAGTACCATCCGCTTTGTGAAAAAACTTCCGTCCACCGGTGCTCAGAGACTTGGCAGAGGCCGGCTGTTCTGCAGCGTGACTTGATTTGATCCACTCAGCTGTCCAAGCCCTGCAGGCCAAAGATGGGACGATCAAGAAGCACAGACCTAAGGGATCAGGGTTGCAGGCTGCTGATCTGATCTGTGCAGCTGAAAGATCTGAAAGCCTTATTCAAACGGAAATGGCCATGAAGGTCGTAGCAGCCGATCCTTAAGTACGCCCAGAAAACCTCAGGACGGCTGCAGAATTTTCTGCGAAAACTGACCAAGTTGAGTGACTTTTTCTTCGCAATTTTGAGGAGACAGGAACCGTGAATAGTTGGAATGTCCAGCGCCAGTTTGGCTTTGCTTCCTGCGATAGTAGCCGTTGCGAGCTCAGGGGCCACATTCGGCATCCGTTGTGGCATCCCGTGCTGCAAGTCTCGGTCACGTCGGTGTCGCAGATTGCTGAGGCCAAGATGTTTTCGTTCACGCTGAAGCTTTTAAGGACATGGAGGCGAATGGTTGGGTTTCGGCTGGATTTATACATTTGGAGGTTTCCAATCCAGGGGGGTACCCCCAAACAGACCATTTTAAAATTGAATTTTCCATGAAATAAACCATCCAGCTATTGGGGTACCACCATGACTATGGAAACCCCATTTATTCAGAGCCAAGTCATCGAAAACCTTGCAGAGCGCCTCGAGTCTTCAGGTTCGAGACAGGGTGAAGAAAAGCGGGCTCCAACGTCAAGGCCTCAGGAAGCAAAGTTGGAAGGGTCCAGGCATTTTTTTGAGTCAACTTATACAGTGGCAGCATCCTTTGCAAAGTTGAATTCCTTATAAATTGGTATGACTATTAATTATTGCAGTCTATGTTTTATCATGATGCATATATATATATAATGTGATTCAATGTGATTTCATGACACACCATGTCTTGACATTAGCACTTCCAAGGAGGTGACCATGTACGTTTCGATGTGAAGGACACTGGTCGTGGCAAAAAACCCGAGGAGCGGAACCGAGCGATGGTTTTTGTAATGCAGTCATGAAGCACACCGGATTCACGAAGTCACATCTCGTGGGGAAAGGTTCTCAATCCGGAAGGTTTCTGTACAGTTTCCATTCTAGCTTTTCGTCAGTCAGATCCGGAAAAACCGGATTGATTTGTGTCGACATTCTGCCGAGGCCAAGAACGTGGAATTAGATGAACAAGGGCGATCACGTGAACGCCAGGGAGGCGCGTTGGCTTTTCAGAAAAACACCCAATTACTTTCAAGCTTACTTTTTACATCTTTTTAACATTTTTTAAACAAACATAACTTAACATAATCTCATGGAGCTTATCCTCAACTTCTTGACCTTGACTTTAGTTTCCTTGGATTTCTTGCCTTGAGGCTCCCGACGTTCCAGATCCAGAGGGAGAAGCGATTCGCGCCGCTCCAGGATGGGCTCTTGTCCTTGTCCAAGCTGAGTGTATGTCATGACAGTCGCTAGTGGCTTATTGCAACGTCATAAGTAGCTTATTATAAGAATTCTGCGAAAAAGGCTTGCACCAATTTCTTGCCAGGAAAAACAAAACAGGCAAAAACGACAAACATACGCACAATTCAAGAACAGAGCGAACAACAAAAGGAAACAATTGATCAAACATGCAAAGAAAAACAAGAGACAGAACGCCAAGGGACCAAAGAAAGGGCAGAGAAAGAAGCAACTTATTCCAGTTCGGCCATGCTTCGGTCTTGAGATTTGCTTGATCACCAGTTACTTCGATTTTCCTAGTTCAAAACATATTATACATATATACGTATCTCTCTCTCTCTCTATATACATATATACATATAAAAATATAATATAATTATACACATTCATTCTTTACAATGACACAAAAAAGAGAGACATCAGTAATGAACCGCGGTGCATGTCTGTCTCCTCTGAGTGTTTCCAATGCCAGGCGAAGGAGGTCTGACAGCAGGCGCAGGCGTTGAAGATATGGAGGAATGCGGAGGGTAAAATTTGCGTGGCATTGCTTGGACCTGGTTGGAGCTGATGATCCCCAGTCATCTAGTATCATCCAATATCATCTAGTGGGATCAGGTGCATTGCATTCAACATCAGATTTTCCTGACAGCTGTTTCAAGGGCGCAGTCGAAGACTGAGGTGTGCATCAGTCAGCTGGGTGGTGCTTTGAGAGCCAACTCAACGCTAGAGAAGCTGGACCTCCAGGCGCTGTGCAAGTCTATCCATACCATGGCCAGGGATTGGGCCAATCCGGTTGTTGGTTTAAGGGGAATTGGGGGTAACAACTGGGGTTTCCTGTAGATTTTCCTTGAAATCAATCTATTGAAATTTGCTCGAGGCAAACTTTTTGGAGATGTGCGATCTTGCGGCTGGTATCTTACAAAGTAGATTGCTGCCCTCCAGCGCTTTGTTGCAGATTGGTATGATGAGTGTTGTGCAAGAAACTTGTGGCTGCAATTCCTTGCACTTCAGGTGATTTTCGAAGCTCTTGCCGAGAACACCGGGTTGAAGGCCAGAAAATCAGCCAGTCACCAGCGCACTTTTTTTTTCTCGTGGCTCCAAGCTGCGCCAGGACTTGAAGGTGAACTTTCAAGCCTGTGCCAAGCAGAGCTTCAGGGACCTGATGCTGGAGCAGGTTGGGGCTCGGGGATTGTGCAGCACCTGCTGTTTGAAGTGCCTGCCTGCACAGGGGAATGATGTCTACAAGGCAGCGGCTGCAGCCTTCCGCAGCAATCGAAGTCTTGTCAAGCTTGATTTGCTCCTGCCTCAGCGACTTCTTGCATTCTTGCTGCGCTTCAATGCCTTTACCTCCAGCGGTTTTTTCTTTTTGCATTGACCTTCATTTTGCAACAGACCTTTCCCAAGCCTGTAGCAGTGATGAGCAGAATGTGGATGTTGATGTGTCAATGGGCAGGATTCTGTTACAGCGTCACTGGCAAGATCAGATTTGTAGGGGCCTGATGCAGAACAGACAGGCTCCAAGCTCAGCGCGTCCAGCCGTCCGTTTGTCGTCATCGGGATGAGCCATGATGAGCCCATGTCCATTCTCCGGAGGAGCTTCGCAAGTCAGTTGTACCGAAGGCTGGAGGCTGGAAACATGAAATAGATATAAATATGATAAAAATAAATAAATAAATAAATAAATAAATAATATATATATATATATATATAAATAGACCAAATGCGCAAGTGCTGATGTTTACACACGTCAAGGATTCTGAATATCTTGAACTTTTAAGCCATTCTGTATTTTCCATCCATCTGCAGGATGACGAACAACATCTGCGGTCTCCTGATGGAGTGTGCTTCCGACTCGCTGAATGGGATGGGCTCAGCGAGAATTCGCAATTGTGCAAGATGTCTCGAAATGTCTGTGATGATCAGATCCGCAGATTTTAGTTTGTTTCACCTTCGCATCAGGGAGAGTCGTCAAAAAAAGACCTGACTTGAGTGGATTTGTGCGAAGATATGCAGACTTCACACTGGCTCAGTGCTAGATTTAAGTATCCGTGCTTTTGTGATTTTCAGAGATTTCTGTACCAAGTGCTTTGCTGAGCAGCTTTGGATCAGCAAGTCATCCTAGCTGATGTTGCCTCCCCACCTTGTGGACTTGAGGCTGCCACTTCTCACCATGCATTTTTTCCTTTTTTTTCGTTTTCCCGTTGCTTGATGCCGTTGTTCTTGTCTGGGTCCACATGTTCATGCAGAACCTCAACGGTTAGACTGAAACACACTGTCCAAAGACCTTTTCAACTCACCCAGAACCACTGAGCTGTCTCGGTTCTCTGTTTGGACAGGGGGCTGGCCGTTTAACGACATGCTCTGGATGTCACGATGGCTTTGCCTTCTGGTGGTAGCTAAGCTTCACTTGAGGAGACATACTTTGAGATGATGCAACAAGAAGCTGCTCCACAGCTACTCCTGCGCCTAGCATTGTTCACATTTGTCTCACCGTAAGAATTGGAGCAATGCCTGAGGCAAGCACACAGCTGGAGGCACTTTGATTTGCACAGAAGGGCGCTAGTTTGAACTCAGTTGAGTGGTTACTGAGTAGCTTCTCCGACCAGGAAACAAATGGACAGAACGTGCCGGTGCTCCCGGCCCTCGGCTTGCGACTTGCAGATGAGGATCTGCAAAAGGCACAGTTTTCACGGCTGTGGGGGGGAAGTTCCATTGAAAAATATCCAACTTCCCATGAACATTTTTTGAAACCCATGTTCGTTGATGATTATTATGGGGTTGTAATTACTATCCAATCGATTGGGGATTATCATAGTCCATGATCATGGTGGATCCTGTTTGGCCACCCCCTAACGAGCTTGGGTGTTGCAACGCTCTTCTGCAGGGCTGGATTGCTGGCAGAATGTCCATTCGCGGTCCCCAAGAAGTTGGGAATACCGCGGCGATTGATTTTTACACTGCTCCTTGGCACGGCTATCAATTTTCATCATCTTAAGCAATGGTTAATCAATGATTCATATTGAGAAATGCGACCATTTCCTTTCCAAAGCTGAGAATTCAGCTGGGGAGTTGCCTTCTTTGGCCAATTTTAGGCTACCAGAGCTGAGGTGTACTGGGGCTCTGACACTATCACGAAGCTCTCGCAATCACCACTGGCAACTCGCCCAGTGCTCTTAGTTTCCTTATTTTGGGCAGGAATCAAAATTGGATGCCCATGGGATGGATTCGTATCATTTGCGAAGTTGCAGTTGCGGCATCCTTGAACGATGACGTGTGTTACAGTGCTTAGCTGCAACTGACCAAGGCAACAATCACCCCCATTGGAAATAGCACTCCATCTTGCAGCGGTGGATCCTGTGATTCGAGCCTTTACCGCGGTCAAGCAGCGGTTCGCTACTAGGATCATCCCGCTGGTTGATAACCCCGCCAACTGGGTTATGATACCATTTATATTCATTTATGACATGGTTTTAACATGTTTTACCCCACTTACTAGCCAGTCACTAAGTGGGATGATCCTCCAAGTACTGTCGATTTACTGCATCTGGTGAGTTCTGCATCTGCCGAGGATTGTCATTTCCCAGGATCCAGTGTCTACAAGCCTCTTCCATATTAGCAGGGGTCAGATGGGCTACAGCGACAATGAGTACGCCAGCATTCTCTTACCAAGCCGCCAGCCAGCAACCTTAAAAACAAACCGCTAGAGACTAGAGACGTGAACATGTTTTGGGCTCCAGAGATTGCGATGTGGAACTAAGGTCCGGGGACTGTGACTGTGCTGCTTGGAGAGCAAGACTGGGGACTGTTCTACTGCTGCCCAAAATTTGCCAATGATCTACTTGTTTTTTGGGTACCTGCAAGCTTTCTTGTGCTTTTCCCCAAAAAACTCTGGTCTGGAAGTCTGGAACTAATACAGCTGCTGGCAGCTTCTTGGATGGTGCCCTGCACTTTTTGCTCCGCAAACTAAGGCTCCAGCTCAGTACTGAAAGCGGCTATGACTTTCTACACATTGGTGCGCAAAGCTATTCTGGGCCTCTCTGCTTAAGCTGGTTTGATGATGTGGAGATGTGGCTTTTCGTACGGTGCCGAGACATCTCAAGGATCTGTCGTTGGATTCCCCTCAGGAGCCAGTCAGGAATGGTGGTTCAGGTCGCTGCAGGGTTCCTTGGCCTGGTTGATGCTGGTTGATGCTGGTTGATGCTGGTTGATGCTGGTTGGTTGTTTTGAAGCATTAGTGTGTTTTTCCCCCTCTGATTGAGATGATGATCCGCCAGCATTCCAATATTCTTGTTGCTTGAAACCCGCAACAATCAGATGCCGAAGGTCTACCATTGTTTGGGACTCTGACTTCAGCGTCACTCGGGATGGCTGGTCCGTCACCTACCAGGTTGAAATGGACTCTTGGACTTTCATAAGTTTTATGTTTGATCTTGTACCTCCCATCTATAAAAATCTATCGAAAAATTGAAATGGTGTTTTTCCGCTCAAGCCGCATAAGCCGCGATTCATCATCTCAACTCATAGAATCGACACCTGGATTTCTTTAGCTCATGCTATGCATTTTGAAGGCCGCCACTAGCCCAGGAACAAATGCTTGGAGCAAACATTAGTGCAGTGGCCATTCCGGATGGGGCTTCCCACTTCTTGGTCTACTCAGCGAATTCCTTTGGTGAGATGATCGTACCGTTCTCCGCGCCAATCCAGGATATGTATGTTTGGAACTTACTCTTCTGGTTAAGTGTTGAAAGCAAAAGCAATTTGATACCAATTTGGAAGTGTATATGGAAAATAGGGCTGTACCCCGTGGCTACTTGATTGAATAGGGATACGGATGATAAATCAGTGGATTCAGGTGTACCAGAGCCATTTCTCCGAAATTGTTCAAATGTCAGTTTGTCCAGATAAACATGACATTAGCATATATATTAGCTACGGTCAACTTCCACTTTTTGGTCAGATGCACTACGGTTAGACTTTGAGGTCTTGCCACCTCCATCCTCATTGAGCTTCACTGATGCTTCGGCAACTGCAAGCTATATCTCCGGCACCCTTGAATTGTTTGCCCCCAGCGATGTCAGTGATGTGCAGCGTGTCTTGACATGGAAGGTCGATGTTGCTGAGATGTGGTCATGTCAGTGGTCATAGCTGGTCCATGCTGGTCCATATGAAGCAAAGGCTACGATGTCTACTGGGGCAGTGGCAACCGCCGCTTGGGGGTTTGCTCCTCCTCTGCGGGTTACAGATTCGAACCAGGACGGCGGTGCTGTTGAAGTCGACGTGACTTGCACTTCAGTGATTGAACAGGACCCACGCTGACAAGGGATTGCTGGAGCCCAAGATTTTCTTGTCCCCAAAATGGGACATGAATTCCAATCAATTTGTTCATTCCGTTCAGATGGAATCCCACGTGTTTCTTTCAGGGGAATGCTGAGGTTCCGGCCATGCTTGGGACTTGCTGGAAATCGCCGCTGAAAGCGTTGCAGGGCCACTTCAGCTGGGTGGCTATGGACTTCGCTTCGACGGTCACTTCGGCTGATTTCAGCTGGGCTTCCACCCAGCCGCACCCATTGTGGCTGCCTGTGGCTTCCCAGGTTCGTTCTCCGCCATGACCAGTCCATATTTCAATTTGTGCGGCGATGCCTGGTGGGGTTCTTGCTATGGATCTGCTGCTCGTATGCAAAACAAAATGGGATCATGAACTCAGGCCCTGACATGGGAAGACGAAGCATTCCTCTGAGGTAGATTGGACAGTGGCTGCCTGGATCAATCCTTCGGTGCATCCAACGCAAACCGCCACCATTCTTCGAAAAGATGGAAGTATGCCTGAGGATCCTTGGCAGCTTATTCATCCCACCACCGTAAGATTAAAGACCCCCAAGAAACCATGAGTTTAGTCGGGGATTTACACATCTTGAATATTCTTGGGACCCGTTTAGGATGTATTTGATCTTAGGCGGATGGAATTAGACTATAACAGATCTTTGTGTTGGATTCTATAAATGTTTGCTTAGCGGGATGGCAATGTGACCTCACGGTCCTCACGGCTATGCCTGGGACCGACTGTGCCCAGGAAGACGAGTTTGGATTGTATTTGACTAGCAGCTCTTTGATCAGCTGTAAGACCAGCATTGCTGGATGGGGCCACAAGCTCAGTCCGTTGCAGTGGAAATGGGGCAAAATGTGAGACACTGGGATCACTGGGAAGTACAGTTTTGGGTCATTTGTTGCAGTAAGTTTGTGTACCAGAGTTCCCATGCCTCCGAAATGACCCCAAATGGCACAGTTTTCCAATCATTTTCCACAACTGGTGTAGTCTTCTCCAGTCCTTTTGGAAAGATAAGCCACGACTTAGGCCCGTTCTCATGTGAGACGACTACCAGCTTGGTACGCAACGCTTGGACACATGTTCTGTGTACTCGGCAGAGAGTTGGGTCGACCACAGAATTGAGGCGTGAAATCTTGGTGGTTGCATTGGTTTATGAGTCCACAGATGCCACTATATATGCCACTGCCACTACGCTAAGATTGAGAAGATGATTTAGCAGCATGTCATTCCTTCTCGAACAGAAATACGGCTTTAGCCTTTGCCTAGAGCTTAGAAACATCAGAAGAGACTCTAAAAGGTTCGAAGAGAACAGACAGCAAAATGACGGTTCACGGAGCAAGAGGATCGCATCATACAGTATTTCCTTCAATGTTCTGTTGATGATGCCATCTACCTATTCCTTTTGCACATGAAAGGAGCATCCTTGGCATATCAACTAGCCTGCTCTGATGTGGACAGACTCGCGGTCAGGATCTATGTCAATGAGCTGATGGTGCAGAGTTGTGCAAGCACCCAGACGAGTACCATGCTCTACAGGCGACTTTGCTTTCACGAGCAGCTCTTTTATATGCGGGATGCAACCAGAACACCCTTTTGCTGGCTATTCTGATCGAGTGTCTAAGCAAGTTGGAGACGAAGAGGAGTGCCTGCACTTTTCTGCAGGTATACTGGGTCTTTGATGATTGGCGGGAATCCTGCAGGGTCCCCAGAATTTCTCCCGGTGCCTTGAGTTTTTTGCTCGGTGCAGCCTGCATTGTCACGTCACTTGGCATGTGCCAAGGCCGCCATTGCCTTGGGCATGGAGTCGTATTTCGACGGTGTCCTGGACGAAGTTGCCATCTTCGACTACAGCTTCACCGCTGCCGATGTCCATCTCTTGTACAACGCGTCTCGTACCTTGGACGTTGATTGGTCACACCCTGCGCCAATCTTCTTTGGGCCGAAACCAGGAAATTCCAGGATTTTGACGCATATCTTTTGTTCCCGCTAAATTTATCGTTAAGATCGCAATTTTTGCTGCTCAACCTCAAAATTCTGAGGTTTCAATGCCAACTTTTTTGATATATACAGTATACTATACTGTATATATATATATACACTGTATATATATATATTATATATATATAATATTTCATTTTGACGTCATGTCGCGTTCTTTTGAAACCCGGGTTGACATGTAAATGCCGTTGCCGTTTGGATCTTAGGGCGCTTCAGTCGTTCCGCTATTTGCAAAATTGGTGGGCTGTTGACGATCCCGTACCAAATTCACATCATGGTCACCTACCTCGAGAGTGATTGGCCATGAAGGGCCGAAGAACTTGTGGTTGTTGCGTGGCAATGTTCCAGTGTTGTTGGTTGCGTCGCATGTGGATGATTTGCTGTTGCAGAGCAGCGTGAAGAACGCAACCATCGCAACTTTGACAGATGCGAACCGATATGTCGCATTGGCCCACCAGAATTCAGATGAAGTGAAATTGCGATTTCCCATGACTCATTTGAAGTGGGAAGAGATTGCGCTTCTCACAGTGACAGATGCCAGCTTCTCGAATGAAGCCAAGTACAGATCGCAGCAAGGAAGGTTTCATTTTGTGACCGATATCCATGAAGCAAAGGATCCGAAGAACACCGTGTATCGGGTTCTACCACTTTCATTTGGCTCTACAACAATTCGTCGAGTGTGCAGATCTACACTGCAAGCGGAGACTTATTCGTCGCAGCATGGTCTTGAAGCTGGTGATAAACTTGGAGAGGTGAACGCCGAGTTGAAGGGCCAGATTTGGAGCCGACAGAAGTGGGAAGAGGATTCGAGGATGTGCATACCACACCTTGCTTTCACAGACTATCGAAGCCTTCCAGATCACCTCGTGGCCGAGATTCCGGCTCGTGTGCAGGACAAGCCGCTTGGCATTGAGCTGACTGCCATGATCTGCAAAACCAAGGCACACAAGCAAGGTTCATCGTCTCACCTTGCAGGGTTCCTTCAATTTCTTAGAAAGATTGCCCCCAAGCGTGAGCAGCCCTTTACAAAGGTGGCAGCTAAACTTGTTGCCCTGCAGATGAGGCATTGTGTGGGTGTGGTGCAAAGCTGTGTGCAGTTGGCTGCCCAGACATGAGGGGGCACACTTGGGAATACATTCCCTCATCGCCTTCTCTTGCATACACGCCAAGGAGTCATAATATTTAAGAACCAAGCCGCACGACGTGCAGCGTAAATTTCTCTGGGAGCTTTGCCAAACATGACCAGTGCGAACAACGTGAGAGGTAAGCTGTTGAAACAAAGAGGCTTTAGTGAGCTTACAAGCATTGGGTTCCTCAGATGCAGGCCACTTGACCTTGAGCCAGAAAAGGACCCTAGGAATTACCCAGTGGATGAGCTTACAAGCTCTGAGTTCCACCCAGTCGACAACGCTCTTATGGGCATGATTTGCAGCATTAGCCCGAGCAGTAGCCTCTTTATCAGCAGACCTGTTTGCCTCCCACGCCCATTCCAGGGCAGAACCATTATGAGCCAAAAAAGATTCTTTTAAGGAATGCGACTCAACCTTGACCAGTTCCACACCACGAGTTTTGGGTTTCAACAACTGAGCCCAAAGATCACCATTGGTTTTTGAAGCAGCACGACGTTTCAAGAGCCGAGCCCAGCCTTTGACGACATAGGAAGCATCCAAACAAACAAGGATGCGCTCATGATCCACTCTCTCAAGAAGGACCAAAAAGGCAGTCAATTCTGCCCTAGGGACAGTTGCTGGGCGGTCTGCGTCCACCACTAGACGAGAGATTTTACCAACTTGGACCCAAGCACCATCAACATGTTGGAGGACTAAGCTACAACAGCCCAGGCACAATCACGCAAACGCGGATCAGCAGAGAAAGGTCCGCCAGCCCCATCGGTACCAAACACTAAGGCAGAGGTGTCAAAGCCTTCAGGGTTAAGAAAAAACGCTTCTGCCACCACACAGGGAGGGGTCAGTGCAAAGCTGTTGCTTTGCAGTCCGTTGAGCACTGACCAACCCTTTGGTCCAAAAATGCTCTTGATCACGCTGGGCAACGCACGGCTTCCAAGCCTCCGGCGTTGCCCCATGGGCTTCAGCAACTTTGGGGCATGGATGCATCATGTGGAGCAAGGACAATTCAACAGAAGGACAAAAAGGGCATAATTTGTGAACGGAGTTATCCTTATTAAGTGCACCCTGCCATAAGACCAACGCCAACGGAAAATCCTCCCTGCTCGCGTCAACACCGTCCCTAAGGAACTCATTGCCAGGTTGAGTTCGAATAACATGATTTGAGTAGCTTTTGAGAGACAGCTCAAAAACGGTTTGCACTTCAGCCTCCAAAGCCGGGTCATGAAAATCAAGGGACCACTTGGTGCCTTTGGGATCAGTCCACTGATCGTACTCAGCACAGGACCACCCCAACTCCATTAACACGGCTTGTGTGGCGCTCATCGGGCCTTTGGCATGCTGCCAGGGAAACTGAACAGATTTCAGATGGGACCATTCCATTGCCCAAGCGCGGCGCAGCAGAGTTTCGTCCAAGGGCACGGACCAATGCAATCCATTGCATTAACTGATCCTGCTTTACTTTGAAAAAAGGGACCCATTAGTTTTGGCCACCTGGGTTCGCCACTGGGCGAACCGCTGTGGTGGCATGCCCATTGCTGCCTGGCCCCACAAGCCGCAAGCATTTGCACTCATGTTGACAAATTTCTTGCGGGCAGCAGTGGCCAGCAATTTGATGCGCCCCAGGCGACGTGTCCCTTTGGCAACACGCTTAAATGGGTCCCAACCCGTCTTTTACGCCCCAGCGCGCAGTCCATGCCTAAATCTTTAATGTAATCCCGAACCTGGGGATATTCAGGAAAATGCTTAAGCAAGCTTTTCAAAACTTTGGCCGTCTGGGCATCAGAAACCACAAAGCCTGATTTTCTCATTGACGCAACCAAACCTTTGGCCTGCAGGCCCTTGAGAACTTCAGTGATAACATGAACCCCTTTTTCAGCTGCAGCCAGGGGGGTGAAGGCATTCACATCAATGCCTATATCATGAATCCAAGTGGTGATGTTTTGGGGTCGCAACACCTGATTTACATGGGCCATGAGGGTCCACAACACAAGCTTTGCAAAGACACAGCCAAACGGGCACCCTGCAATAATACCACGTTTGGGTTGGATTGGCTCGGCAAAAAGAGCATCAGCTTGCAGGAGCCGCGGGCCTTTGTGCACCAATATGCACAAATACAACACTAAGGGTGGAAAACCAAGCTCCAGCGCCCCCCTTTGCAAGAAGATCATGATCTACAAGATCATAGAAGTTGCTTAGGTCAAGCAGCACACTAACTTGACACAGGCGCAGCCGCTTTGCAACTTCAGATTTAGCCATGCGCAACAACGCAACTTGGAGGCTGCTGCTGCCTTTGACCGCTTTGTCCCAATGGGCTACGGCCCTATCATCTGAAAGCCAAGCAGTAACTAGGTGCCCTCGCAACCGACACCAGAGCCGGTATAGCACATGCGTCAAAGAAATTGACTGCCATGCATGACAGTTTGTGGCTTGACGGTCAACAGACTTGGACTAGCATGAAGAACGGAAGAGATTGTCTGGAGTGGATGTTGACGGCCACCATGATTTCCGATTGTCTCACCAAGTCTATGAAGCCCGATTTCATGCTGCGAGTATTGAAGGAGAACTTGTACAGAGCGCAGAAACAAGCACAGACTAGGAAATAGGACCCTAAGCTGATCAGTTCAGCAGCCCAATTTGAAAACAGCATCTTTTTCCTTGTATAGCCACATGTCACCCGTAGAACAGGTTGAGTGTCAATTTGACATCACGTCGCATTCTTTTGAAACCCGGGTTGACATGTAAATGCTGTTGCCGTTTGGATCTTAGGACCCTTGAGTCGTGCCGCTACGTGCAAAATTGGTGGGCTGTTGACGATTCCTTGCCCAACTCACAAATAAAATCATACATGTATAAATATATATATATATA
>Ga0126342_10000208_pt1 | contig 51572 bp, 42 predicted proteins | sample Cyp1metagenome_FD_92528 | JGI IMG/M metagenome (GOLD analysis project Ga0126342, IMG submission 92528) | Coral microbial communities from Lord Howe Island, Old Settlement Bay, Australia - Cyphastrea 1 metagenome | ecosystem: Host-associated > Invertebrates > Cnidaria > Coral ...
ATGTATATATATGTAAATATATGTATATATATATATGTATATATGTAAATGTATATATATATATATATATGTATATGTATATGTATATATTTGTATACATATATATAACATATATATATATTATATGTGTATGTACATATATATATATTGTATATGTGTATATATATATATGTATGTATTTTGATATATGCATATATATATATATATATACATATATATATATTTACATATATATATATATATAAATACATATACATATATAACGTGGTTTCCTGGGGATTATGATGATCCACTGGGAATCCCAGCATGATCCGCTTTCTTGGAGGCCTATCGCATCCAGGGCTACCTGTCGTTCTTGCCACAAGACTTGGAGCCAGGACATAGGCCATGGCGGCCATGGGGATGGATGGAATCTGGACCTAAGAATGGCAGTTCCACACCAAAATCTGAAAACAAATGACTAATCCTTGAAATACTGCCCAAAATGATGTTGATCAATGTTGAAAGTGTAAATTTGAGATCATATCGGTTCAAAGTCGAAGCGGGAGGACCTTGAGATTCCATTCATCATGTATCAGAAACGGGCTTCAACTTCTGACAGGAATCTGGGAGCCAAGAATTGGCGGAAGCTGGGGTTCTGATGTCTGTGATGAGTGTCTCCTTTCAACCAGTCTTGCAACGCAGGCCAAATTTAAAGAGACCATTTTAGAATAGAACCTTCCCTTACAGGAATTTTCAAATTCCCATTGCCCAAACTTATGCATGACTTTCCCCATCTTGTCCACAGACCTTGATTCTTGTTCGTACTCAAAAGCTTCCCTGATACAAATGGAAAAGGAACATCCACTACCCACTGGTAATCAATCATGGCAATGCAACATTCCCATAGACAGTAAACCCTGCTTGGGTAATTCCGGGGGTTCCTCCAAATAGTGACAAGCCGCTGCTCAAAGGGTACTTGTATGTACCTTTTTCCCGCAAAGAAACAGTTCATGGGTTCCTATCCAGGGTTGACATGGTTAAAATCTGGTTGGTGGTTTCAAACATTGTTTATTTTCCATAATATATGGGATAATCCTTCCCATTGACTAATATTTTTCAAGATGGTTAAAACCACCAACCAGAGATGTTTTGTTTTTTTCCATTGATTGATTCCCAGCCAAATCATTCCCATGGCCAAAAATAACCTCCATCCAGTGGCTTTAATGCAACATTATTCTGCGATGGTATGTAATCAAATATGGCAACTAGAGAACGATTCAAATTAGTTGACGGGGCATCAAACCATGGTAGCTGCATGTAGCTGCCATGTTTTGGTACTATCACTTGGGCAATTAAGATTAAATATGATAATCCCCATATTATATCCATTTATATATATATATATCCAATTATAACCACTACTTTCAGACATACCGACCCAAGAAATATTGCTAAATAATACTCCCATATCACATCCCTATAGATGTGGATTAGATCCACTAAACCATCCCAGGCCAACCAAACATGGGGGTCATTTTGATCCCAAACAGGGGGGAAATACAACAAATCACCCGCCTCAATTGGGGATGGTTTATGGCATTGGGATTACCACACTGAGTAGAACAACCATGATTTTTTTAGCCACTGGATCATCCATTCGCAACCATTTTGTGAGTGTATTTTTGATGGTCCAATGGTCCCCTTTGGTGCAACTCATCCTTATTAAGAAGATGGTCTGCAGCCAGGCCCACCCTTGGCAGCGATGTGTTTCCTCCTCCGCTGGAACGACTTTGGGCCATGCCGATGGTGGTGGTAGAAGGCCCTGGCTTCGGTAGCAAGATGTAGCAAGGAAACTTGTTGGTTTAACCAGCAAACATGGATTCTTTCCTGGGATTTAGCCAACAAGAGTAAGGACATACTTGGATATCATGCGATTTATGGCCAGAAATATGATATTTGGGTGTGTGTGGAAACGAGGTATAGTTGGAAACATGGTGATACTCATTCGTTGAGGGCATAGCCAGGCGTATGCCAGGAGTATGCTAGTGCTTGAATCGGAGGCGAGACATGCCATGACATACACTGGCAACGACGACATCAGATCGTGGTTTCCATTTTGTAGACCAGATGACCTTTACAGGTGATGTTGTCAAGACAAAGATTTCCCTCGAGCCACGTCGTTCTACAAAGTGCGGCCTTTTGTGGATATATCCACCATACATTCAACAGATTCCAACGGTTTTGGTAGTTCTAAGCCAACAGAAACCATCAGAAAGGGGGCCCCATGGGGCCCCACATTGTAACAATGGCTGCATGGCAGGCTACTACCGGAGACCTTTGAAGCTTTCCCCTGTGCTGCGAGCCGGAGCTGAACCGGCAGATGCATCTCGACCATGGCAGGAGGGCCGAGCCGATGGCTTTGAGCGTGTATCATGTATGTTCGTGACATGGAAATATACATGGATGTGGGTAAGTTTGTATGGACTGTGTGTATGCAAAGGAATGTGTATATGTAAATGTATGAGTGTAGATATATTTGTTTGTATGTGTAAATATGTTATAATATGTTTATGTTTATTTATAGGTATATGGTTGTGTACACGTACCTGTTTTCATATATGCATATCTCTTGTACTTTGATATTTAGATGTGATGTGTGAAGAGGTTTTTGAATGTTTATGTTTGTGTATATGTATGTGTTGATAGTTTATATGCACATGTGCATGTCTCTCATGAATATGTTTCTTTACAATTTTACATTACACGGGTTTTAAATAGTATGTACATTATTCTTGTGGACGTGATATCAAAAATCCACATATACGGCACACCAATAGAAGCCAGGATAGATAAGACACAATTTCACCATGACATCTCCAGAGGAGACCGCCTTTGACTCTGCCGTAGCCGATCGCGGAGGATGCAGCTGGTCATGGAGGAAAATTCTTGGGAAGTCATCGGATTGGGACATGAGTGTGTCTGAAGCTCCAGGGGGTGTGTAAGGAAAATTGTGACGAAGCCCCATGAAATCTGGAGTTACCACCATTTTCAGAGAAACCCAGAGTATTTCTAATTTTCCATAATTTTCCGCTGATAGTGATGTTCATTTCTTTTCATGGTGCTGAGGTAAGATCTTTCTATGTGGACCGCGCTTGGATGAGGCCCAGCTCAAAGTCCAGCTGAAGCAGTGTGTTGCGCCGTCCTTCGAGTTGGTTCTTGGGACGCAGCTGCGGTCCGAAAGTCAGGGCAGGAAGGGGGGGTGCCTCGTTTGTCGTTTTCTGGGACTTCAGAAACATCAGTGCAGGAAGATCGGGAAGGGATGTTCATGACATCTCAGGACCCTCCTATTGCATCCAACAAACACACAGTGTCTGGGGGATTGTTTCATTGGAGCAGATGTTTTTCTCGTTTCAGACAAACATGGTGGGGATGATCCTTGCAACAGAGCGTGCCCCGCGTGGTGAGGTTTGCAATCTGGAGGAAACCGTGCCAGAGGCAGCTCAGGTCGGACCATATTCACCACCAATGGGTGGTTGGGAACGGAATCGATCCCAAATGAGAGGTTTCTGGCATTCGTTTATTGCCACATGGAGATTGGATCTGACCCTAGTGGCCTGCCAAAATCCAACTCTGAAGGCCATGGAGCGCCTGGAAAAGCAGGTGACTGGAGCCCTGCAGAGCATGTCCAAGGAGCCGCAGAGGTTCTTTTGTTGGTGGATTTAAATGTGTTAAGGTCTGACATAGACATAGGGGATACCCCGAAGCGCCCCGAAGTGCTAAGTTTTTCGCAAGGAACATGTTCCACCATGGTGATCTACAGCTGGGACCCATCATTGATTGAAGCGGTTAATCCTCTGGTCTCATTAATTGAATCTGGGCAGGGGCCCATACTTTCTGATATAAATACCTCTGGGTCAGAATTGGATGCCCTCAAAACTGGATGATTAATCCTACAAAACTGGCCGATCATGACCTATCATATCAAAGATTATGCGTGACTCGTCCTGGAAAGTTTAGTTCAAATAAACTTCATGGCGTCCCACGGGTGTCCCTGGTGTCATCTGGTGTCCTGCCGTTGCGCAGGAGGTCGATCAAGATGGAGCCGGTCGCTGGATATGTCAATTTGGGGTTGCTGGTTCTAAGTCATTGGCCCCATGTTCCACAAGAGCTAAAGGTAAACGATGACAAATGGTATCCAATTGCATAGCATACCTTCCGCTCTATTTTTGTCGCATGACATCCGCAAAAATCCTGGGTTCGGTTTTAGGTTGAAATCATTTTGATGTGGGCTGTCATGGAGACGCAGTGCTGTAGTGGCCGGAAGAAATGATGCATCACTGAGGATAAAATTGCAATCTATATGGGTAGTTTAGCATGTTATGTATTTTTAACTGAACATATTTGCTAAGCAGCTTCAACATTGTTTGTATTTTTGCATCGTAAACACAAGGCCATGCTAAACCTGTTTACGTCCCCTATCCATCATGGGCAAACGGTACCCGATTGGTCGGGTTATCCTCCCACCTTAAAATGTGTAAGGCCTTAATATGGTTTCAAATTTGAAGTCCCAATCCATGCGTTTGGTAGCAAGTCGAGAATCTTTGGCAGGATTTTGAGTCGTCATTTGTCGAAACCGCAAGCATTTGATCATGTATAAGCAATATATACTGTGCTAAACATAATACAATAATATATAATCAAATATATATATATATATGTATGTATATATATATATATTCTATATGCAACATCCTTAAATCATATCTAATCCCTTGTCCATCTCTATTTTACCAGGCTTGATCCACCTGGGGCCACCTTTTTTCCCCCCCAGTCCCAGGTGCGCGGCCCTCTGCAGAGGCCTTTGCAGAACTCCTGGTGGCGGAGCTATCAGGTCAGGTAACCAATAGGTGATATGGGTATCCCTCTGGTAATTTAACAGTTTGCTATTGAACATGGCCATTTATAGTGGATTTTCCCATTAAAAATGGTGATTTTCCATTGCTATGTTAGTTTACCAGAGGGTATGGATCAATACCTATCAACACCATTTTTAGGGGGATGAACATCCATAAATCCCAGCTATTTTGTGAACAAAAAAGGGGTACAATTGGTTTTGACACACTGCCATATAAGATCAATAGTGATTTCAATAGGTAGATTTAATGGGGATATAAGTTGTACTGGTTATTCAATTGTTCTCAATGGGAAATTCATAGATAGTGGGAATATAAGGTATTTCATATATATATATATATAAGATGACTGCAACATCGAGAAAACCCCAGGATGGATCATAGTTTTCCATACTTTAAGATGGCTATTTCAATTCGACCCCTTTTTTATTTGAGACACCCCTATGTAAAGACATAAGGGAATAGGGAAGTAAGAAGAATTGTGGCTGGGTTTTATGCTATTCCCCCCTTTATGGTTGACGGATGTAGTTCGGCGGGCCCGATTGATCTTTCTTGCCGAGGGTTGGGAGAGGGATTTGTGGAACTGGTGAGTCTGGAAGTATAGGGGCACACATGCATTTTGGACATGTGCAATCGCCATTCAAAACTGATTCATGTGGTAAACCCAACTTTTGGGGATGATGTTACCCATTGATGGCAGGGGATGGTTTATGGATTATTGGGTTGACCACATTGGCCCCAACAAAATGAGGGTGAGTACCAACATTGATGGTTTCATCCGCTTTTTTCCCGTTGCGGTGTTGAATGTTAACTCATTCCATGTTCTTGTTGCTGAATGTCCCATGTTTGTTGATACCTTTTCCCAAGATAACATGTTGAAAGGGACTTCGCAAGGTATGAAAGTGGATCTCCACGTTGCCCCATTCAGATGGAAGGTTGGATGGTTTTGGCATGTCATCCTCCAAATATGCTGATATGCGCTGATTTTGGTTGGTTAAATCCAGTTTAAATCTCATATTCCAAATTTACCAGCCATACAAGGCTCATATGTTCACAAGTTTTGTACGATGTTTGTTTCGTTCAATTCGCACTGAGTTGTTGCTTCGATGAATAGCTGGTTGCCTGATGGTTTAGGGATCCATCCCCCAATCAACACCCACACATAGGCTACAAAAATAAATGCTTCCCTTAAAGAAATGGGTTTGTCTGAAATACAGTGCACTCAATTCCAACTGGAATGATCATTTTATGTTCCCAGTAAAAAACTGCAGTGTTTGACACCTACCAGTATATCTGTTTATATCTGTTTCAATTAATGGTTGGTTGATTTGTATTCCCATAGCTTTTGGTGAAAATCACAAGCTCATCGTTTCCCCGAATAAAAAATGTCTAACTTGTCAACCCTCAAACATGCTCAAGCATCCTGATGTGTTTTGTGATATTCACCTCAATGTCACTGGTTGATCATCATTTCTTCATGAACATGGTCACGCATTGGCGATGTAAATCTTCTTTTTTGGACAACCACATATCATATTGTTTGTGATATCTCCGGTGATATCCCATTAGATCCCCATAAACTGGTTGGTTTTGTGTAGTTATGCGTAGAATAAACTTGCCAGAAATTGGAGAGCAACTTCCCCTTTTCAAATGCATGGTCTCAGCTATCAAATCATATGGTCGGTATTGGTCGGTTATATATCCCATTATATGTATACATGTATGTGTATATATATATATATCCCCAACCATGACCCCCCAATAAGATCCAAATAGTAATATTAATCATCAACTCTTCATTGTTTGTTTTTTTTGTTGTTTAAATCATGTAAACTCCTCATTTTTATGTCAGTGAAACCAGGGTTTTTCCTGGGTGAATTTCCCCATGATCCCCGCAGGTGCCCACCCCGTGGATACCGCCAGCGCCGTTCCAACGAAGCACCGCTTCCGTGCGCGGCTGCGACCCCAGCGTGGCCGGACGCTGGTGGAGGCGGTGGAGGTGCCGAAATCCTGCGCCAGGGATTGCTTTCTGAGTCGGTAAGGAAACTGGGTATCCCTTTGGTAATTTAACATAACTATGGAAAATCACCATTTTTAATGGGAAAATCCACTATAAATCACCATTTTCAATAGCTATGTTAAATTACCAGAGGGTATCCCTCTGGTAATTTAACATGGTAATTTTCTGGCGATCACCAGGACATCCGTGATATGAATGTGGTTGATAGTGATATTAATGAGTTACCCTCTGGTAAACGTTTACATAGCTATTGAAAATGACCATAGAAATAGTGGATTTTCCCATGAAACATGGTGATTCTCCAGTTCGTTATGTAAACGTTTACCAGAGGGTATCCCTTTGTTGGATACTTTGGTACTTTAATCATCTTTAATCTTTTGATATCTTTTGCTATCATGGGTAAAATGTAGTAACCAGCTAAAAATTCGATGTTTTGCCGGGTATCTAAGATTCACCATGCAAAGTGGGGGATCTCATGGGGATTAGTGGGGATTCAATGGGATTCAATGGGGATTTAAGGGGATTTCATCCCGGATTTCACAGGACTTGGAGTCAATAACCATCAACATGGGGGATAAATGTTGGGTATCAGTGCGGAATAACCAGAGTATATCCAGTATATCCCACAACCATTTATATGGAATGTATGTATGTATATATGCATGTATGCATACATATATATATACATATATATGTAGATAATTGGGCTTTTAAGCGTGAAACCATGAAACATGGGAAGATCAAATCCCAAATTCTGGTTGGTACTACTGTATCTGGGGGACTTTCCAGTGCTCATTTTGGATGTGTCTGAAAATGGGGGATGTACCCTGCCGTCAATCTATGCCAATTTTAATGAGAATGATGATACACCACTATATCAATTATAGAATTTTATATTTCTTGGTTCCCCTATTTTCTTCAGACGATGTCATTGCGGACCATCTGTGTTTTCTTGATGGTAAAATAATCTATGGATATAGAACGATGTACATGATTGGATATTCTAATCGCCGGGTTTGTTACTGATGTTTCCGAGGATATGAACTTGAACCGACCAGAAAGAAAGGGCCTGACATGAAGATGCAAACAACCCAAATGGATGATTTGGCTAGGGAACAAGATGGATATTTCACCAACCACACAGGGTGATGAAGAAGAGATTTCGGTTGACAAGAAAAGAACCATCGATCCAAACATTGAGTACATCCAAGGCGTCTGTTTTGTTTCCTGCGTTCAACTCAATAATCCAATTTCAGACTTCGAGGAGTACCAAGTTTTGTGACGCATGTTGCGCAGCAAGTTCCTTCCCGGGATGATGCTGAGCTGCTAGACTATCAGTGACTATCTGAATATACATTGCCGACCTGTGGATTCTGCCCATCTTTTGTGGTTTTTTGTCGTCAGACACAAAGTTATTGGTTGCACTGACAAAGCGACCGGTCATGTTTCAAAGTGTATAACCTGTGGACGCCGTCCACTCGGAAATATTGTAATTTGGAAGACTTGCTGCATTTGACGGTCGACGCCAAGATTTCAAGTTTAATCAACATTGCACACACACACAATCTTTATTTGTCATGCCTGCCCTTGCGTCTTAAATTTGAGAACAGAATTTCTCGATGTTTCATGTGTTTAGTCTTGCATGCTTGAAGGATGTTTCATGAGCAGGTTCACTGGGAGAATGGCGTCGTCTCTGCCGCTTGCACTTCATGGATACGCATTTTGTGAAGGTTGACTTGGGACTGACTTCCAAAAAAACATGTTTCCAATAAGTTCATGAATAAAGCCCTTGCTCAAATTTGTTCACGTTTCAGCAGGCCATGCTAAAGTGTAGTCCTTTTGAACCCTGCACGATCTCTTCCTGGGGTTCTGAAAAAAGGGTCGCCCTTTTTATCCACTGCTTCATCATCATTGTCCCCAGCAAAATGGCCAGAACTATGGGTAAATCATCATTTTTCGGACACACCCCAATATTTCCACCGCCTTCAAGGCCTCCAGCATGCCTCTGTACCGAGGTGACAGCGTGCGGTGGAGCAACAGCTCTGAAGGCGCCCCTTATCTATGACCATCCTGGAGTAACTCTACAGTCTGGGTCACAACAGCACGTCCGTGAAATTCCATCATGTTTCCAGGATAGAACTTGAAATCCCCCATCTTCCCCGTTTACGGTGGACAGGATGGATCCGGCTACGGTTTACGCTTCATCAATGGACCCAGCTATGAGACCTTAGTCCTCGGCAGCAACCTGGAAGAGCTTAAGAATCCCATCCCCCCGAAGGGTGAACATTGACATAGCGGTCTACCCTTGGTAATCTAGTAAAGCAACATGGCCATGGACCTTCCACCATTTTTCACAGGTATCATCGAACCACACGGGCCATTTTCCATGGCCATGTTAGATTGAGAGGGGGCTTCATATTCACTTAAGTAGATAGGTTCAGTTGCCAACACCTATGGCAACCAAACATATTTCAATATTGCCAGGTGAAATTGCTACACAGTGTCTCCCAACATGGCTAGTCACGCAAAACCCAGGTGATATTTACTGCCGACAGAGTTTGACCAAGTAACGGCGGCTGGAAGCCAGCATCGTCTGAGTTGTGGCTGGTTCGATGATTTTATTTTGTGTTCGTTCGTATTCCAAGGATCTGACTTGTGGTAGTCTCGTTTTGCATCATTGTGATGATGTCGATGATGTCTCACTGACTTGGAGTGACACTTTTGTCACTACGTGGAGAACGCCAAAGAAGCCTTCTCCTCTTCACAGACGCTCAATGCCAGTGTCTTCTTTACGATTGTATGCGGCAAAAGCCGGCTAGGGACTCAACCTCTAGACGCACTATGAACCCCACGGTGTATATATGATATCCTGGTTTTGCCTTGAAAATAGCTGTGGATCAGATTGATTAGACCTGTTAGTGGTTCTTTAAGAAACAACCACACATTTTGATGAGCACCCGCATGCGTCTTTTCCAGTCCATGCTGTGTACAGGTCAATGGCAAGCTCGTCCGAACCTAGGAGGACGCCTTTGACGGTGTAACCCGGGATTCACATCATACTAGGTCTCGCCAAAAAGTGATCATCTGCCACTAAAATGGTACCTTCCCAATCAAACAGCCAGGAGATTGATCCGATCCCAGGACTATCCGGTCTTGACTAGCCAGGAATTTCCCGGTCGCTCCCAATCCATTGCTCCATTGCAAGGAGTGGCGAGAGGCACTCGTTCCAGACTCTGGCAGCATTTGGACCTTGGAGACTGACTTGGGCATTCTGCTGGCGTCACCCTTCAAGGCGGCGACGACTTGGGAACTTGGGAGTAAGGCTGCTATGAGTCTTGTCATATATGTTCTTGTAGTGGGTCCCAGACGTGTACTGTAATTTGCAGACAACCCCCCAAAGTTGATAGATGTTGATAATAGTATACACTGCTAAAATCTGGCTGTAGCGCAGCCTGCGCTCAATGTTCCGAAGTTCTTCCATTTCCCTCATCCCCAGCAGTTTTGGCTCTGCCTATCTCTGCCTGGGTCAGGAGACCCTGTCCACTCAGCTGCAGCGCGGCAAAGTGGATGCCTACTTGCTGACCCAAGGCATAGAACAGGCTGGGAAAGTCAGCTACCAAAGCAGGGATACAAGTCAAAGCAGGTGTAGAGTAGAATACTGGGTTGTATATAGAATATAAATGAATATAAATGAATATAATATAACAGCATATAACAGCAATGATCAAACAGGGGGTTAAGCATCACACAAGATATGGATGGATATTTGTTGTGTATTAGGAAATTGATGTGCAGGCAGAGTCTGGGCTGCATCACGCACCAAGCAATGTGGGGGTCGAATTGGATTGGTTATAACGGATGCAAGTCGAACCAAATGGCTTTTGCACGACAGGAAAACTAGGAGATGGCTCTTTAGATAGATTATGCTTCTGTCTTCGCGTCGATCACTGGTTCTACCACTTTAGACCCTGCACCCCAAATTTGGTGCGCCCAAATCCACACGATTCTACCATGGCCGTGTTTGAGTCACGGATTGCCACCAACTGCATCTAGGTCACCAAAATGAACAGATCTAACACTCAAGGTGTCTGGGAGGCTATTCAAAATTGCGAGAAAGGTGTTGCACCCACCATGCCTGACACGTCGCAGCTGTTTAAACGTCACTTTCAACGTGCCAACGTCATGCAAAGATGCATGCACAAGGGTCGAAACGTGAGTTCACAAGTTCGTGTATCGAAGTGCGTCTCAGCTTAGGGAATTCCTTAGGGAATTTCTCTCAGACAATAGCTATACAGGCTATACATTTACTATCCCTTTCAACTGGAGCCATTGACAGTTGCAACCCTAGCATTTGCAAACTCGCAAACTCAGCACCAACGTTTCACTTGCGAATGCCGCATGTGCAAAGTTGTGCCAGTGATGGCTGACTTCCCAATCAATGCAGAGGACAGAAAATTTATGACCCATTTTCATCCATTTTCCACATGCCTGCTGGGGGTGCGTCCTAGGTCATCTCTGGATAGTAACCCATACATAGCTGTGGATATAGCATCATATAACATACAAATATGATCCCATATGTTAAATAAGTGGGGTGAAAACGTTGCAAGTTATGTAACCATTGTTAATAAGATATACCCCCAGTCCGGAGTCCCGCCCGCAGTGAAGTGATGATGGTGTTAAAGTTACTGTTCATATTGTTCTTGTGGTTGTTGCTGTTGTTGCTGTTGTTGTTGTTGGTGGTGGTGATGATGATGAGGAGGAGGAGGAGGAGGGCAAATCTCGTCATCCGTTCGGCCATCCCGACGACATCCCGAATTGCATAAAACACTGGCCTTGCGCGGTCAAAACGCACTTCCTCGGGCAGCACCTCCGTCCTGGCCGTAGTTATATATATATATATATTTATATTTATAATATATATAATATATATATATATTATATTACCAACTTTCTAGCTAGGATACACTTCGAAGTGGGTAGCAAACCGAACAAAAGAAACAATGCAGCTCCTTGAGGATCAGAGAAAGGATTTCCTTTTGCAATGATGTATTGTATAGGGAAAAGGCAACTGATCAAAGGCAACATTGCAAACTCAACTCATTCTCAAGCAAACTGGGTCCATCATCACTTCAAACAAACTACGCATTTTTTCCTATAGCGCTTGTCATGATGGGTAAACACCATATTAAACCATGTTCCGTCTACCAAATCTCACCACATGCGGGTATCAAGAAAGCCATACTTAAACAAATTTAAGATTTATACAGGATTTACAGCAGGGAAACCCCGAATGCGGAGCCAGCAACCCATTGGAACTATCATCCCAGCGCCAGGGGTTTTGCCATAACAACATAACATGGTTATTTGCTGCCAACAGGTTCGAGACACGGAGTGTTGGAACAGTAAAGATTAGTATTACTTACCATTACAGGCACGCGTGTTGGTTAAGAGCTACTTACCTCCTCGCGACTTGACTAAGCTCGGAGAGAAAGAAAAGGTATCTTGCCATATACAGTTTCATGCAGGCTTTACACAAGTTATAAAATCCCTCAGCCTCATGGGACAAACAACCATACATCTATTAGGGTTTCACTTAGGGTCTACATAAGTTATAACATCCACAAGATGACATATGCACTCCAGACTCGCCAAAAAAAAGTGAAAAAGGGGAAAAAACCGAAACACATGAAGTCTGCAGAGGGTTCGCTTTTCCGTCTAAAATGTTGTCTTGGAACATACTAACGCACAAATGTACCAAAGTCATAAATCCCCACGCCTGCGCGGTGAAATGAGCCTTTTTAAGACGTCAACCATTCCGTTCCGGGCAAACCCTCAGTCCTGCCTGATCCTGCCTGTATGTTTTGCCAATCAAAAATTATACAAGATACCATAAGATACCACCTACCCCAGACCCCCGCTCATACCGATACCTACCCCAGTACCAACGGCAGGACTCGACTTTTCAAATTGCTTGGGCATCGCTCGCAGACCTTAGTTTCCTTCCATGCCAACGATTAGGGTGTCTGTGGGTGGTGAAGGCCGCGGATTTTGGGGGAAACAAACCGCAAAGGTGAGGATAGAACCTGATATAATCTGAGAATATCTGAAATCAACCCTCTCGGTTTTTTAGTTCAAAATAGTGCAACATAGTGCAACATTATTTTTGTAAGTGCAAGAAGCATCCGAAAACTGAACAAACGTGTTGTTGAAGGGATTCAAAGCACATATAGATTCCAAAACTGGTAGAACCTATCTGGGTTGACGAGTCTAGTGGTAATCGGGGCTTTCAAGTCCGATGAGAATGGGTATTTCTTGTTGTCAGGGATAAGAAACCCTAGAAAAGTAATATATATATATATATACATACACATACACACCTAATGAATACTGAGTACCCTTTTTATGCAATCCTTAGGAGCGTTACAATGCAATGACAATTCCTTTGGAAGAAGGAAGTTGAAGAATAAACCAATAATTAACAGGCCACCCTTTAATGGATGAAATGGATGGTTGTATAGCTTATATATCACTTTTACAGCAACCACATGGCTTTTCTGGTTGATTTACACATCGAAAGAGCTTCGACAAACTCCGGAGCGAGCCCAGGCTATCAGAAACACTGGATCAGTCAGGCAGATGCCTGGATCTCAGGGACACCAGCCTGGACAAGGGAGATATGACTGGACAATGACTGAGCTGTGGCAATTTCAGGATGGGAAAACCAAGCCCCCTTAAACCCCCCAAGGTTTATATACAAGAACCCTTAAAAATGGTGAAATTGGATCGTTGGGCATGGGTTTTTACATGGGTTTACCAGATTCATTTAAGCGTGGTTTGCAGTGATCTTAAATGACAAAGTCCCATCTAGATATATATATATAACGCTCAGAGTTCTTGATTCGAGCACCAACTGGTGCCCATAGAACCAGTTTTGACCTTGTGGCATACCTCCCCTTGAAGCCATTGATAGCCATTGGAAATCTCGTCGTTTGGGTAGGATCATTGTGGATCCTCCGTTCTCAGACGTGTTTTGAGGCAAGGATTGTGACAGACGCACATTTGGAGAATGTCCAAGTTCGGACGCGTGCTCCTGAGGGACTGGACGATACACATGTCCATTGACAACTGAAGGCCCCATTGACAAATTGAACAACTGACGTGTTTCGTAGTGAAACTCCGAAATTGGGGGACCCCAAAAATCATCCCAGATTCGTACAGTCAGTAGTCTTTCATTGAAAATGGTGCTGGTGACATGGAGTCCCCGTGGCAAACTTTGCGACCCGTGTGGCTCCGCGCTTCTGAGGTCCTTTCTGGTTCTGCCGCACTTTCACCAGAGAGGCGGTGAAATTGATCCGGTCGTGATCAAGGACATGGAGGATCGATTTGCCCAGTCCAAACACGATGTCTTCAGCCCCTTGGATCCCCTTGGCATGGCTGGTGAATGCTGGGGTTTCACCCCATGTGGGATGGCTTGACCAACCATGGTGCAGTCGAATCCATGCGGTGGATGTCTGAGGATCCGCGATGATGAAGTGCAGTGGCATCATGGCCATCTTGACGGTGTGGATATCGGGCCTGGCTTTGGTGCAGGAACTTTGGTTCCGTGCTGCCATCCTGCTTGGGTTGCTTATCTTGCTTATCTATGGCTTATCTGCTCAACAATGGACTGCACTTGGCTTGGCAATGAGGTTGCGATTTTGTTTGAGGGTACTCTGGAGAATACTCTGATATCTTGTGACAAGAATCTCAGTGACCTGTAGGCGACGGTGAACACCAAATCCTCAAATGTTGGTCCAGATTTTAGTCAGCTTACTAGTAGTAGGAAAACCATGTCTACCATAGGACTACATCCATATGGATGGCATGTTCCTGTCATGTTCCTCAGTCACCAAGGCTCAGTTTCCCCTTGTACAGTGGCTACTGTCCTTGGACTGCATGGCTTGAGGATTGGTTGGAATAAGCCCAGGATAGATCTGGGATGGTTGGATGTTGTTGGATGGTTTTAGCATTACCAAATTTGTGGGTCTAAAATGACCCTTCGGAAGTTTATGCTTTCATTTCAATGACATCTATTGGAGATGGCCATGTGAATGCTTTCTTGAGACTACCCTTTCGGGAAACCTGACCATGAATGAAACATATACATACATATACACCCTGACAACCAAACATGGCTTGCTGCCAAATCCCACCATTTATAGTTTGATGATGTTTGATGATTTTCCCACATGTAGATGCCCAGCTGGAGCATCCATTTCTTTAGCCCTCCAGCTGTGTCCCATCGTCTCAGGCGCCTGCGCAGCCCGACGGGACCTTTGGAAGAAGTTGGGGCGCTGTCGCATCCTCCTGCTGCTGTTACTATGCATCCAGAGTGCCTTGGTGCCAACGCACCGCAAAAACACATCACTTGTACTGAGAAGAATCTTCAACTTATCCGCCAGTATGAGTTGTCCATAGTTTTCATGTTTTCCAGCTCGGACAATCTTAGATGCAAACACGATAAGCTCAACTGTTTTGACTTCTGGGTGCCCTATGTTTGTCTTTAGACAGGGACAACGGCACCTCAAAGACTCAATGGGAGGTACCTAACAGAATGCAAGGTCTATGCAAGGTCAATATAGCTCACTACGCCCCCAAAGTCTGGAGCAGAATGTGGCTGCCTTCACCATGGAAATTATATTCCCCACATGCAGGGTGTGAGGCTTTTTGGGTTCGCCCAATTTTGATCCATTCCCAATGGGTTTCAATCCACCGCAGCAGTAGGTGACTCAACCAAGTGGATGGAAACCATTGGAAAGAAGTTTTTCAGTGACAAGCTGTTTAGATAGATTATTATCCATATCAATACCACCAACAATCTTATACATATCATAATTATGGTTTATCTATATATCAAGATTTCTCATGGATTACCATTGCGCCTTTGCATGGTGACTTGGTCTGGAAGCGCCCCAGGTGTTTCCATTGCATTTGCTGAATGGGATCGTCCGTTCCAGACGTGGGGCATGCTGCTGCTCCACACCACATTTGTCCCTCGGTCTTTTTCCAAAGCAGAAATCTGCATAGGGACTGACCCAAGTTCACTTGTTATATGATTATTCATGATTATTCACTATGTGATATTAAATATAATTTAAATCATTTACATACAACATCTTGCTGCAATATATTGACCAAACCTGGCACTCTTGACCAAACTTAATTAGCATAAATATTTGAATATCTTTTTTTTTGTGTGCAATATTTCGTTTCATCATGATGAAGCCGCAACATGCTGCACGAGTGGAAGAGAAGCAATAGCTATCTAGCTCATGTTTGCCTTGGTTGACTTTGGTCCCAGATTTTTCAGCAATATTTGTCGCTGCAAAGATAGAACCTGCCTGCGCAGCCATCATTTTGAAGTTGACTCGTAGCAAACAGAAACAGCAAACGTTTTCAAAGGGCTAGAGATCATCCAGGGTTAAGACGGGTGGAGAAAGGAAGTACTCCCGAATTTTCTGAGTCTTTCTGAATGCAAAGATGGATGCAATGGGTCTGAAAATTGGATAACTCCAGTTCCAATGGATTATCATCATTTTCATTCATTTTCTCATTAAATTAATTTTAATTACGTACTGTAGCCACATAATGTATCATAATGTCACATAGCCATAGCCTGTGGGGCCCCAAAGTATGACCTTTTTTGACTCAGCAAAAAAAAAGTGGCGGTTTTTCATGTTTTTCAGGTCAGCAACTTCAGTCCCTTTGGTGTGATGGAGATTTTCTTTGCAACGGCGGTGTGCGGCATTCCTGCATACATCTCGATTTTGCCACTTGGATCCACTTGGCCTTAAATGATGCAGCAAACCAACACCACTGAGTTGGTTAAAACATGTGTTCTGCTTCTCTACAATATAAATACACCCTGAACCAACCCTAAATAAACCCCAAATCCCCCTCTCCCCCGAAAAAAAAAAAACAAAAACTAAAAGCAACTCCAAGTAAACCCTATAATTTTGAGGATGATGATGATGATGATGATGAGGATGAGGATGAGGATGAGGATGTTGAGGAGGAGGACCGGGACCCACCCTTTGTGCGAACGTGGGCAATCGAAATGCACTTGCACATGTCACAAGGGCCATTTTGTGCGGAAATTCACAGGTAAAATGCCGCGGGCCAGCTCGAGCACCCTGATCAAGCACCGGCCTTTACACCTACAGTAAGAACCCAGTGTGGACACAGTGCTTGGGGAAAAACGATAACTGAGACTTACCTCAAACAAACCCTAAATAAACCCAAGCTTATAACACCCAAGATAACAAAAGCAACCCCAAGTAACCCCTAAGCGAACCTCTGAAACTTACGCTACACAAACCCTAAACCACCCTAAATAGATCCTAAACCCACCCAAATAGATCTTAAACCAAACCTACTGTATAAATAAACCCTGAACCAAGTCTAACTAAGACCTAAACCAACCTCAAACGGATCCTATGTAAATCTTAAACCACACCTAAAGAAACTCTAAACCAACCTTAAACCAACCTTGCGACCACTGACATTGCAAGGCTCCATCCAGACTGGACTGTCAATGTGGCCCAGGCGCTTTTTGCTTGTCTTATGGCTGAGCTCCAAAAAGGGCCCTACCTAACTCATTTGGCGGGAAACTATTCCAATATAGTCTAATGTCAGCCCACGATGAATCAACAGTTTGCTAATGTGGGAGAGTCCAATTTTGGTTATAGTAGCATTGTCACTCTTGGGGGTATGGGGTAGAACCTCAATTCATGTTTTATTAGTCCAGGGTTGGTATTGCACTGGTATGGCTGAGGCTACATTGACCGAATAGTGACCATAGTTTTCTCTCAGCATGTTGGATCACATTTGAATGTTTCTGCGGGGATAGGTCAACACCAAACGAACCCAAACGATATCATGTTTGGATTGATACGCATTCACAAGAACCAGCAATTTATGTGAACAGCACGACACGAAATAAATAGACAATTGCAAACCTTGAAATTATATTGAAATTATGAGGACCACATCATCTATACTATCCTGGAAATACGGTTGTATCTTTTCCTGGGGGACCTATACACTTAAACTTGTCAGAATCTCTGAGTTTTGTGCTTTGACTCGCCGTGTCAGCCTGCCGTATGCAATGAGCAACAAGAAGATGCAGCTGGCTTTCTTGCGGAGATTATTCTGCCGCCGGTGGTGTGTATGTGTCAGCCACTGGGTTCAAATTTAAGGGATATTGATGGAATTTAGAGGATAAATATACAGAATCCGTGACTCCGTGACTGTTCGATTTATATACGGTGTATATGTTATATAATATTATACGTGTATATATATATACACGGTTATATAATATATAATTTATATACAGCGTACAGTATATATATATATAATATATACATAATATGTACATAAATAATATATATATATTATATATATATATTACATGTACACAGATCACTCCAGCGGTGCATTTCCTTTGAGTTTTCTTGATGCCGGCGTATGATTGGGATAAGTCCCTTTTGGGATCTTTTGGGTCATGTCATTGGACACCCAAGAAGAGTTGGATAACATAGTGATAGTGGACACTCAATAATGATATCAATGTATTGATTTAAGGGAAAATTTACAGGAAAGCCCCATATTTAATGGGAAAATCTATGGTTTCCTGTAGATTTTCCCTGAAACCAATCCATTGATGATATCATATATCTGGAGGAAATTTGAGGATATCTATTGATATCATTAACATGGTCATTCTCATTCAGATGTAGTGGTGAAATGTAGTGAATGAAATCCTTATGATGACTATTCACTTTGCAGTTTTCCAGTGCCTTCGAACATTCTGACCCAAACCAGGATAGCAGCATTGGTTCAAAGAAGACAGGTTTCCGGTTCCCATTTCCCCCAAACAAACTTCAATTGGATTGGTTTGAGGGAACATTTACGAGAAAACCCACCATGTTTTTCATGGGAAAAACCATTGTAAAAGCGCTTCCGATGTTTTTCGCCAGTCGCGAAACGAATCAGCGAGGTTCGTGCTGGCCAGTTGGCGCGACGAAACCATGCGCCTGGATTTCCTGCTCCGAGACCAGTTGCAAGCGCAGCGCTGCTTGGATCGCTGGTGGCTATGGTACGAGATGGTGATTTCATGGGGATGAAACCATAGATTTATGGGTTTTTAAGAAGCAAATACATGATGTAATCATGTTTTTTTTGGGGAGGTTGAAGTAAAACCAATAATGAGCCTACAATGACTGGGGATGGTAAAACCAGTCACCCATAAAAACTGATGATTTTTGGGGGTTGAACGATGAAATTATATGAGGACATGATTTGGTTGATAATTTATTAGGCGTGTTGTACTATCCTATATATATAATCCTATATATATATACTATATTGGGAATGATCATCATCCGCGAACTGGGAACCCCGATGGCCCATGGCGCAGCAGAGATTTTTGATCCATTGGCTTGTCATCATGTTCCTGGTATACCCCCCGTTGGTGCAACCATCTATCACATTATCTGGTGAAGCTTGACACTGGTTGACAGCATCTATGTTACCTGCTTTGATAAGGTCGAAAACTGAATGAGGAAAATGAAAAAAGTGAAGATCTTCTGAAGAGTATGCTGCCACAGGCGTGGGGCCATCTAGAATAATCATGCCTTGCTGTGATGCCAGTGGAAACAACACATGGGGACCCAGGTGAAAAAGTGACTGAGCTCGTACAGGCATAGCAGTGTGACCTCGCTTGCAGAATCATCTTCCAAAAGAACACAGAGTTAAAAAGTAGTTTCACAGCTGTATTGAAGAGAATTGAAGTAGCATGGAGCGTGCTTAAAGGTGATCATTGATTCTGTGTTTCTTCCCCTATAGCACTTTGGAAGGCGATCATTGATTCACTTAAGCGCCACGAGCCGGTGGAGTGCCAAGACTTCTCAAACGTCACTGTGTCTTGGTCGCAAAACCCTGATGCCCTGCTGCTCACATCAGAAAGCTGGTTGTGGGTGTTGATCCCCCCATACTCAAAATCATAGGTTTTACATGGTTTTACCCTCTGGTAATGAAACATGGCAATGGACATCAATGGACCAATTTCCCATTTGTAGATGATTTTCCTGATGATTTTCCTGGTACTTTCATCAAACCTCCATATTGATATCATATTGATATCCATTTACAGTATATATTAAAATCTGGTATATCTGGTATATCTGGTATATCATATACATATATATATATGTGTTGTATCCATTTCGTTCGGGGATTTCCCCATGTTTGACACCGAAGAAGCGCGCGATATTTGGCCAGGTGATTTTTGTGCAGGTCTGTGACTTTGCCCAGATGTGCTCGGTGTTGCCACCGACGACCATTGTGCAAATGTTAGACAAGGCCATGATTTGGAGCCATGGATTTGGAAAGCTCTGGAAATCCACGATGATTTTGATTCAAATGCCAGTTTTCGGGAAGAAAATCTGATGGACTCAGCTGTTGTCATGTAAAATTTGCCTATTTTTAGAGGACTGAGCAATTTATATAGTGCACTGTTATGCTCTGTACCTGCTGTTGGCAGTTCCTCAATGCTGATGTGGTCAGTCAATCATTTCTCACATGGTATATAATGATGCTGTAGATATTCTGTACATACAGGGGTTCCTACAATTGGGGGGTACCCCCTAAATCATCCGTTTTAATAGCATGTTCCATTCTAAAGCATCCAGCTATTGGGGTACCAGCCATATTGGAAACCGCCTGACGGGTCCCAACCTCACAGGTGTTTCAAGAACTGGATCGCTTGAGCGACCTCCTCAAAGTGCACAAGGCGGCGATGGAAATGTGTCCCCAATTTCCTTCAGTTTGGCGGCACGTCATAGATATCAAGAGTTTGTACCCAAGGTCCCACAGATTCTGGTCCGCCCTGGTGTTCTTGGGACAGTTATGTCATGCGTTGGTTGAACCGCTCAGTCCAGACCCCGAGATCAGCCCACAAGCGGAGACGCCCTTCCTTTGTAGAGCTGCATGCTGCTTGGTAATCTTGCTATTCCCAAGCAGCAACATTTGGCATGCACTATATAGAAACATGTCTCTATATCGACGTGTCCCAAAATGGAGGATTAAAACCCCCAAGTTGTGGCAACTTGAATGGCGAAAATGATGTCCTCAAGGATCAAATGTTTCCCCTAAACCTTCAGACAAACCCATATGTTGCCCCATAGCCATATAAGAGTTTCCCATATTATGATATTGATCATCTCATATTATCCCATATATATATATTTATATAATATATAATATAATTATATATATATATAACCTGATATGAAAGTTGAAGTTGAGTTGCACCTGCCACAGGTGGAAACTGTGGGAGATGTGTATATGGCCGTGTCTGGCTGTCCCCATGAGATCGCCACTGGGGCTTCATTGCGCATGGGGGTTGCGTTTTTTGGGGGGTTCTATAAAGGGGGGTACCCCAATAGCTAGACGGTTTATAACATAATGGAATATCTCCCAAACAAATGGATGATTTGGGGGTACCCCCAGGTCAAGAAACCTGCATTTGACCAAACACTTCTATTAGGCTAAGAATTTGATCCGGAGGAAGCCGGATCTCTCATGAAGGGCAGTGACCTTCATTGAGATGTCTCAGATTGCTTGAAAGGCCAATGAAGTATACATTGAAGCACCCATTTTGGGTCACACCGAGTCATACCATCTAGGATGTTATTTCAACCTCACGATATTGTGATATATATATATATATTTATCATAAATGATCATGATCTCTTGCTTCCACTCAGATGCCACTCCCATGTTCGATCCTTTTCTTCCGACCCCACAGCGAAAAATTCACCGAAAAAGAAAGCCCAAGGCGAACCATGCAGATATCGCTGCGCACTTTGCCATCGCTGCTCAGTCCAGTATCATCAGGAGCGCACCAAAAAAGCAACGGTCTGTCGTGGGCGATGGTTGTGGTGATGATGATGATGATGATGATGATGATGATGACCAAAACAGCCAGCGTCAAACTCCGCAGCTTCGCCCTCAACACGACAGCCTCGCTCACTGCGCTTGGACAGGATGCGAGCGTCCGATGTGATCCTGCCACAAGGGTTCCAGGGCCGACGTTTGTCGGCAGTGCTGGGTGACAAGCAACTGGAAACTTGGCCGAGTTGAGATCCTTTTGAGTTGCCAAAGGGTGGCAGTATCATCGCTGTCACTGTGAGATAGCCAGGTAAAAATAGGGATTTTAAATGATTCAAACTAGCCATACATGTCAGCACTGTTTCCCAGGGGAGTGCAAGGATCATTCAGGAGCTAGACAAGAGTGAAACGAGATTCGGAGTTCAAAAACAACAATGATGCAGCTCAACTATTTTGAGCATGCTAGAGCAGTATATAAACCATGCTGCTTTTGGGGTCCCTTGATTTTGGACATATCCAATATGGATTTTGGATGGTCCCAAGTCGGAAGATGTGGCGTGGTGACATTGTGAAAGACGTCAAGGGTGTAGATTGTGGTGATGCTGCTGCTGGTGAGGAAAGAATGTAATCACCATAATCACTGAGCGAGTTTGATGAATATCCTTTAGCATCTTTAGCCGAAACTTTAGCCCAGCCTTGAAATCTTGCGGGATGCTGTGTGAACAGCATCGGCCAAGAAACAGTTGCAAGGAAGGCTGTGGACCAATTCCAATCCCGTCCACTTAGGAACTGAGGATCCGGATTGGCTTGAACAGCGGGCGGATACGTGCAGGTGCATTTAAGCTCGGCGATTGGGGCAAAAGTAAAAGAGTGGGAAAAATAACTATGATGGAGACGGTTTTCGAGTCACTCAGTGTTCCCGATTTGAAGAGAATTCATGATTGGTGAATAGTCCGGGGAAGACTAGTTGAGTCCTGTCCTGTCAGATTTTAGATGCCATTGTTTGGATCAAGTCTCAGAGGGAACCGTTTCCGGCTGCTGCATAGGCAGACAGATGTTTGATGATTTTTGGACGCTTCCATTCACTGGCCAGTAAAGACGGGGCAAAGAATCCATCCTGTTTGAGATGATGATCCACCATGACTCACATCTGTCAAAGGGGGGTTGAAACCACCAATCAGTTTCGTGTTCGATTCCCAATTTACAGGGACTGGTCACTGCTAAGCAGTTGGCTAAATTGGTTAATGACATTGTATGACTGGATTACGGTTTCAAGGTTTTATCATGGACAATGGACAATTGTGTATATTATATATATATATATTATATATATATATATATCAGTATGCAAGGGGATGATAGGGGATGATATATCTGACATATCTGAGAATATCTACATTTAATAGCAGAATTATGCTTATTATATGGTTGGCTTTCTAAAACCAACTCATCAATGATGGAACATACACATACACTAATCCATAGAATCTGTGGCATTCGCTCTACCCGACCTCAGACGATGCAGGTGTGGTGAGTCTGGACAAGCCACGCTTCAAACTCTTTGGCGATACGGTCAACACTGCAAGTCGCATGGAGAGCACCTCTGAACCAGGAAGCGCTCCGCGCTGAAAATCACTGGGTTAACAGGGTTGATCAGGGGGATGGTAACTGATATGACTATAGTATACATGTGGTTTATGAAGCAACAACACATGAATGAGTTGTTACTGTACCCGTTGGTACTTTGTTACAGTTTGCGAACTGGAAGCTATGGCCCATTTGTAGTGATGATGATTTACCTTTCTTGAAAATTGCGATGTTCCATAGCAATCTGTTAAATTACCAGAGGGTATTGTATGATATTGTGTAAGTATGTGTAAGTTAGATGTAACCTGGCCATAGTTTGGATAGAAGCATGACTTGGCAACGCTTAATTATGTTTAAGACTGGTCAAACGTGATTAATTATGTTTAACTACGTTACCATGATGTCAAACGTTAGGAGATAAATGTAGTTAGACAGAATTAAAAACGTATCTATTCACATCTATTAGCCTCAGGACTTAACAATCAACTGCCATTAATGCTACCATTAATAGTGCCATCAATAGAAATACTGCAGCATTGTGTCGTGCTAGTCCCAGCCCGCCAGGATGTACCCAGATCAGTGAGTCCACCAGATCAATCCTCAGTGAGGAATTCGATGCGCAGGCACGAAAAGGGGTGGGCTATCGGGACGGAATATTAGATTATGGGATAATATGGGATAATATGGGATAATATGGGATAATATGGGATGATATGGGTTAATGTGGGATAATATGGGATAATATGGGATAATCTATCTATAAGATATGGGAAACCTCTTTATGGCTATGGCGTAACATGTGGGTTTGTCTGAAAATTCAGGGGAACACCCCAAAAATTGTTGGTTTGGAACATCATTTTCCCCATTTGCCATATTTTCAGACAAGGTTAGGTATCAAAGAATTGATGTTTGGCGCAAGGGAAATATGATAATTTCACCAACCAAAGTGAGAGACATTTACCAACAAAATACTCGGTATCGATCATAATGATTATTGATGATGGGATTTGCTTCTTGTTCAATCTTATGGAGATTTACTTAGGCTCAAATTTTGATCCGCAAATTCCAAGTACCCTCTGGAAATTTCACATGGCGTCGATTATCATGGGATTATGATGATGATTACACTCTGGTGAACTAACATAGCAATGGAAAATCACAATTTTTCATGGGAAAATCCACTATTTCTATGGCCATTTTCAATTGCAAACTGTTAGTTCACCAGAGGGTATCATGGGATGAAGATGAACATCATAATCCCCATCATAATCCCATGATAATCCCCATGGTAATCCCCATCATAATGGGGCCTTTTAATGGTCATCCCTTTCGTCCTCATTCAGCTAGGAGCGAGGCTGGGTTGAGGTGAAGGGCAAAGGTGCTTTGAGGACCCGAGGGCCTGAGGGGGCCGAACGTATTGAAAAGGCGAATGAGTAGAATGAAAAACCACACCGGGGTCATAGTTTGGATATAAGAGTTATCATTATAATCATAATCATAATTAGTCTATTCTATAATTGATAATTGGGATCTTATTAGAATGGACATTGACAAATCTGAACACCAAGTCTGGTTGTACCGTACCTCAAGTTTCCTGGGCCTGTTGAACCCTCTGGTAATCAACCATGGCAATGGAAATTCGACGATGATTTCCCCAACTATAAACCTCAGGGTGATTTTGCAGGACCTACCTCCGTGGATACAACCTAGTTGAGACGCCGGATGACAGCAAAATGCAGGCCGGATCTGGCTGGATCGTTGGGCAAAAGAACATTGAACCTTAAAGTCTCACATACGGCCATGCTGTGCAAATGAAGGTTGAAAACTACAATACGTGTCATCACGCTCTGTCGCACAGCTCCTTTTTTGCCAAAGTCTGAAAGTCTAGAGTGATCTCAACTGAAGCACTTAGTCAAAAAATGTCAAGAAGTTGAACCAAAGGATATTTCCAATCTCTGTAACATGTTACATCATGTTAGTATGTTGTACCCACTGCCCCAGGATTCCGTCACCATCAAGGTGATACAGAAGGCTGGAAATACACTCCAACTAACAAAGAACCTTTCATGACTTGGGATTGGAAGGCAACTTTCCAAAAAATGGCTATTCTCAGGATCAAACTGTGAGTTTTTGGAAGGGAAATGATTCTGAGTAGCTGAGTATATGGTTCATACGCCTGTTTTATGCATTTTCAAACCTAATCGCAGCTCCTGCGTGCTTACAAGATACACAGACTTGTTGCTTGTACTCCCCGCGCGTAATCAATCTTTGGTTGGCAAGGTCAAGTCTGGCTTGTCAAAAAGCTGAGGGGCAAACGTCGATCAACTCAAGCAGTGTGTTTATTTATTTTTTGTTCCCCACCAGAGAGTCTAGGGTTTGACCCGTACCTTCTCGTAAGATTCATGGTGACTGAACATGTTAATTTCAATGTTCAAATATGTTCAAATCATAATCATTTGCCATGGGATTTCACAATCACCAGGTATCACCAGAGGGTAACGTACCACGCGTGGGTAGGCAGCGTTGGCTGCTGTGGACAAGGATGAGGCCTATCAAACTGAAGCTCCAGGTGAAGCGGGGCAGTTCTGATCTGTCAACACTTGTTGTGTGACTGAAAATAGGAGATCGCCCAGTGGTTTTGACATTTGTTTTGGCCATTTGAATAGTACGTATATATAACCATTGGAGTATATCTAATGTAACCATTGGAAGATGATGATTAACGGCAACATTGATTAAGCATTGGATTTTGGGGTACACTATTTTCAGACACAGCCAGATCGATTTCAGACTCTTCTTAGACAATTTTGGCTCAGCTTTATTCAGGGCTTGGCATGATCGATAGGATTTTGCTATGTTCATTCATTCATTCATTTTACTAAGTTCAAATGATATGATCATTTTACTTACCCATTTAATCATTTATTTCACAGCTAGATCAATAGGGTTTTTTGCGATGTTGGGCGGGATCTCCGTCCCAGATTCTGTCGGGTTTTGGTTCACCATGGGCTTTCGTGACACTGGCGCAGGCAATCCCTTGCTGCGAAGGGCAGCGGGGAAAGCGCTACAAGATCTTCTGGACAGCATTCCTGGGACCTTGCAGGTCACACAGGCGTGAAAGCTGAAACCATCTGAAACCTGTAGCGCAGCCTTAAGGAGATAGGTACCACTTGTGGTAGCAAGGTGCATCCAAGGAATCGTAACTGGGGAACAACTACAGTAACTAGATGAAAGAACCGATTTAGATGTGGGATATATGGCCATTATATACCATTATATACCGTGTTATAGCTTATCAACCACGTATTTACTATAGTTGGGATGCACCCTCAAGTATACATATCTTAAAATTGGGGGATACGCCAAATTGTGGCCATTAAATTATATATATATATTATATCCGTTGAATCAACACCAAAATGACAATTCTACTAGAGATAACGATGACAACAAAATTGCATTTCGACATAGCCTGCCAGCCATCGCGCCTGAGTCGACCCCATTTAGAGGTGCTACAGGTCTGTTTTTGTTTGCCTTGGACAAATATCACGGGCAATAGCCACAAGAATGATCTATCAATCTTCAGGATGTAGATTTTCATGCATTTTCTACCATTTGTTGGAAATTGAATAGTTTGGGGTGACCATTTTCAAATGACGACATGTGTCGCCCAGTTTTTCGCCTGACCTGAGCCTTGAATATAGGTCATGTCGAGGGGCCAGAGCACTCGAAACAGCAACATGTACCAAAAGAAGAGAGAAAGTTGGCCCCTCGGCTCCAGTGATCCAGTTCCGAAGTGTTCCAAGGATCGACCGGTTTTGACAATTGAGAAACCCTGGAGGATGGGGGAATCGGAGCCATTTTTTTTGACCGCTGTCTGGAGGTTTTTTGGAAAAATACCGTCAGGGGCCCCCTGGAATTGGCTGAACTATAATGTGATATATAAGTACTTGGATCACATGCGTTTCCTACTCCGAGTACAGAATCTCTAGACTCTAGGCGGGCAACCAACTGTAAATCTGGGCACCGTCTACAGCAGTGTAGTTAGGATTTCTTTGAGACCAAAAGGCATTTGTGCCAGCTGGCAGAAGTGTGCCTCAAGTCTCTCAAGATCACTTAAAATCATTGCCATAAAAGCCAACCTGGAAAGTCTATCTAGATGTTGATCAAAGCCTATGAAATACATATATATATATACACCATATTTTGGATGAACATCCAGAACATTCCCAGCTATTGTGGTGATATTTTCCAGCGCAGATCCATAAATGTTCATATATCCCACCTATTTTGGTGATAAAAACCAGGGAAATCCATGGGTATTGACACGTTGTGATCCATGCCACTCTCCGCTTAGGAGAGAGTGGCTTGATATGAAGCTGCTACTGGTCTCCAGCACATCCAAGCGCCCAGAGATGTTGCACAGTTTGAAGGAGGATAAGAGGGAATACAAACGAGTCACTTTGGACTCTCAGATTGTGGTGAGGCCAGTGGTGGTTGTGGGCTGAAAAAGGTGAATGGTACCGATGGTACCCATAAAACAACCATGATTGGGCCATCATTGTTTTTCACACCCCCAAAATCGTACCAAATGTCTAAAATCCCTATCAACACATGGTTTCTGGTGTATTTAATATTTACCTTAGTAATCCTTAGTATCATTAGGGGAATGGGATTCTTGTACGAAATCATGGTGAAGCATCAAATCTAGGGTTACACTCACTCTGGTCATGTTGTTTCAGTTTGCTATGGAATATCTTGACTTTGAGGTACTTTTAAGAGGTAAGTCATCAAATTCAATCGGCCATGTTCCATAGCTATGTTGAATTACCAGAGGTTATTAGTTTTTTTTGAGTATGCATCCCGACAATTCTGATGCTTGTCTTTAAAGTGCCAAAATATGTTGTTTGCAGCACCTTGAATTTCTGATGCATACCCATATTTGCTTGCAAGCTTGGTTCATTCCAAGGTGAGTCTCTACCAGGCACTACCAGCTGTGAGACCATTGAGTGGAGTGTTTCTACATGTTGTTCCAAATTTCTGGGTTCCATCCGCTTGTTTCTATCAGCCATATCCTATGGTCGAACCCAGTTTTTGCTTTGGTTGGTGCAACAATGGTCCTTGAGAAATGAACATATCTGACATTTATTTGTGGCATGTTTTGCCCTAAGACCACCTCACGATCATGTCGTGAAAAGATGCATCTGACTGGGTCTGCGAAAACTATGCCACTATGCGCCTGCAATCCTGCGTGGTGCTGAGGACAGACGTGTCTTCTTTTCACGCGGATTGGTGATTGCATGGCATCTGGTCTTGTCCACCACATCGCTGCTGGATTATGCCTTTGACATTCCCATGAGTCCTTTGACTTGCGCGGGCCCTGCGCGGTGCGGGAGAAACTTCACTGTCGAACCCGAACCGACAAACAATGGCAAATGGAAATGACAGGAAATACCTTTGAAATAACTGGAAATCCTCAATATCAAAATGTGAATCCTTTCCACTTTGGTGTTTCCATTGCTATAGTTAGACTATGTTAGATTATCAGAGGCTAGCCGAGCCATGAAACATACGTGGCATACCATGTGGTTTCCAAGTCCTGACATGATGAGAGATAATGACTCTGCCATCATTACAACAACCATAATATACACTGAGGCGGAGGAGGCTAGCCTTGCTACACTCCGTTATGTGATTCATGTCCACCAATCTTCATGTTCAAACTGAGACATTTGGCATTTCCAAAAACCGGGGGTACCCCTATATCATGTTTATTTGATTTTCCATTATAAACCATCCATTTTTGGGTAATTACCCATTTATGGAAACACCGGAAACAATAAATTTAATATGTACATTCAGTGAATCTCTGTAGGCCTGACAACAACATACGAAGACTTCGCCATGGAACAGACCCTGCCGTCAGAATCTCCGTGTTACGATGCTGTGCAGCAACTTGAGCTCAAGATGATGCTCTGTGTAAGACATGGAGTATTTCAAGCAACCCATGGCAACCGACCTCTCTTAGATGTCGGTGGAAGATAGGTTAGCCAGAACACCCACGTCCATCACCTAATCTCCAAATTGTCTCTAGCCGCTAGCCATTTCAGCATTTTGAGAGATTATAGTATATTATAGTCTGGTCCAGGGCCTGATTCGTATCATAAGGTCAGCCTGTCACCCACCACCCATGTTTCACCATGTTGCTTCAAATCAACCCCACCCAGCTGAATTAGCGCCACCCATTGAAACATAGCACCCTAACCGTGGCATGTGCCAATGGCGGGAAAGCAACCGGCTGGCCCTGACCGGCAGAAGAAGCGTGGCGCATGTGGCGGGCGGGCCGTGGGCGTGGCTGTGAGCATTTCGCTGCTGGCCAGCTTGCCGCATGCGCATGCTGCGCTGTCCATTTCCTCAGGTGCGAGGTGAGTTTGGGCAATGCCAGGCGGTGAAGTGGTTACTGACAGATACTGACAGCTCTGTTTTTGGGCCTGGCTTGGTAACAAAGACTTCGTAAGTAAGAATCAAGTAATTTAGATAAGATGGATGGAGCATCTCGATGTAGCAATCCAAGCAAATCAATTTTCATGGATCCCAAACCTGTTGTCGGCAGACACGCACTAGCCAATGGATGATGGTGATTAGCTTCAACTAGCTTCAACCTTACTGGTACAAGGGACCGAGCACGAACCATCATCGACCAAACCTCGCATGCAGGTTTGAAACAAGATGAACCCATCATTGCTTGAAACATTACAGTATGGATGAAGCAGTTGACAAGGGTTTCACTGGAGTCGCATGAAGTGCTTGTGTGATGGAATCGTCCTCATAGCAAAACAAATCTTCAAGGGTGGGGTCCGGCGGGGTGGCGTACTTCATCATAATTCTATTTTTGAATATTTTTGCTGTTGCCAAGACTCTTCTACATCAGGGGATTGTCACAGCCTGTGTCGCAGTGATTAGCACACCGGAATTAAAGATAGCATGGTTTTTCCCTATGGTTTTCCCTATGGCCCAATGTACAGAGGTTTGACATGGTCATGTTTTGAAGTTTCAGAACTCCCAGCCTGCAGGTTACGAGACCTTTCTGACTCAGATCAGGAATCGAATCGTATGTGCAGAGGACGATGTTCAGGAGGTTTTAGCACAGACCTGTGACTCCATGAAGGACGGTAGACCAGATTCAAAGATGTTCAAAGATGTTCAAAGCCCATCTCTGAAGGGTAAGATTCCTCTAAAACACCATCCCATAGCATCCCCTAAAATCTCTTCCCCCCACCAATATCCACCGATATGCACCTGTTTATGGTGTCAGGATGGTCCCTTCTGCCGTGCCCTACCAGAGTTGGGCGTGGGACAGCCGAGACATCAACCCTTCACCTTGGACTCCATCGTCCCGCAGCACCTCTTCGGCGATCCTCGCGCCAGCATGGAACGAGCCCCTGGGAAGGCCGGTGCCGGGTCCGATGCCGCGCAAACGGAGCAGGCCACGAAACAGGCCACGGCCGTGTTGAATCGCTTCTTGGAACATTTCTCCAAGATCAAAGAGGCGACATGGCAGAAATTGATGAAGTGGATTTGCAGATATTTTGCAGTGAATGAGTGGGAGGTTTGAAATCTCTGGTGTTTTTTTAATGTTTTTTCGTTTGGTTTGTTGATGGCATGTTGGGTTCTATGTTATTCTCATTGCTTTCCCTCCACATTTCGAGGAGCTAACCCACCCGAGGTGAGCTGGCCAAGGTCCGCAACGACTGAGGGCCGCCTGGATCTTCGGCGCTTAGCCATGGGAGGAAAGCTGGCGATGCCTCGAAGCTATTCACGAGGTCTACCTAACCAGGTCTATGCTTCTTGGGAGGGCCCTTGGCAAGTCGAGCCAGTTCACTGAAGCTGAAAAGATCAATTTTTGAGGATCTTTTGGATGTATATGGTTGATATGTTGATGTGTGTTTGTGTGAAGTTTGGCTGTATTTGATTGTTGACAATGTTTTTTTCATTTTGTTGATGTTCCCTATTCACATGGCCATGCATTTGATTGAATTTGGGCTAGTTCCCCAATTTTTGGGCAGACATGGGACCCATAATCTTGTTTTCATTGGTTCTGCCGCCTTGTAGAGTGGAAGATGGAGCCTGGCCTCAACAGAAAACCTCAAGTTTGAGAATGTCCTGCCCCCCTGTCAAGCAATCAATTTGAGGCCGGAGTTCCCTCAGGATTAGCTTGAAAAAGGCTCTCAGGATCTCTCAGGTTCAACCTTTTTTACGCCAAGGCTGTTTCGCCTCCCATTGACACCCTGAGAAAGAAAAGGACACGCCGAAGTCGAAGGCCTCGAGCAGCAGTGCGGCTCAACGGAGCCATAGGCGCATGGAGAACTTGTCGATGGTGGTTGATTGTAGATCTATGGGGGAATTGTCGTATGGGTGATAAATATTGATAAATATTGATAAATCACAAATAACCACCACGCCATTTTTGTTCATTCACATATCATGTAAAAGTATAAAAACAACGATTGCCAATTGACGCTCATCTTGGATTTGTCCAGCTTTCATCCACTTCCTCAATGTGTTTGCATGTTGCACCATGCGTTGGACTTTCCTCGTCTCAAAGTTTGGAACATGCCAATGCCAACCTGTCGCTTGATGGTACCCCATGGTACCCCCGTCAGAAGCGCCAGGTTCGGTGCGGTTCAACCGCCCCGTGGTCATCCGCAGCCTCCAAATGATGCCAACGTCGCTGTCCGGCGCCGGCGAGGAGCTCTGGGTCAGGGGCCGCCTTGGGGGGGCCGAAGTCTGGCGGCATGCCTGGGGCCGGGGCGGCGCGTGTGGCATTGGGGAGCTGGTGATGGGGAGGCCGGGAGGCATTTGGGGAGGCTTACCAACCATTAGAGTAATGACTTTGAGATATTTTGGGGATGTATTATTATTGATATTATTGGGTTTACCATGGTTTACCACATTAATCGGGAGAGAATGTGGTAGACCCAAGGCTATAAACCGCTAATTGGGATGGTATTTATGGCATTGGGTTTACCACATTAATAGGCATTTTGATGGGAGATGACAAGAGCCAAGAATGGAGGATATGGATGTTGTCCTTATGGGGGGTTGAAACCCGACACAAAACGAGGTAAACAATCACTTGCTCAAGTGTTCTTCAGGTGTTTAAACATTGGGCCGACCTAAATCGAATCACTTGCTCATGTGTTCGGTGTTCTTCAGGAATTTCAGGTGTTGTAGAACAAAAAAGCTTTTGGATGCGTTTGGGTTTCCACAGCATAGCTACGTGCCGGATTTGGTGATGGAATGGGATATTGAGCACTAATATGATAAGGGGTTTCTCGGAAATGGTATAGAATGGGGTCTAATACAGAGATAGATATACTGTATATATACACCAGAATTGCAGCTTTAACGGAGGAAAGCAGGTTTTAATTTTAAACCATTGAATTCGGACGACAAACTCAGATCATCCATGATGCTGCTGGGCGGAAGTGATAGTGGAAACTAGACAAGGACTGGTGTAAGAAAGACAGTCACAGGTGAATCGTCCCAAACATTGGGCCAGCTTGAGTTCTACATTGTCAGTTTGCCTGATGGACCCAAAGATAGAGGAATTGTTCTTGGATTCAAGGTACAGTGTGAAGCCAACATATAACATGGGGGTCATTAAAAAAAAGCTGGGTAAGATGGAAGTTTGATTCTGTGCCCTCAAGACTGCACTTATGTTGATACACATGTTCATATAATTTTGCGCGATGTTAATGTTGTTCCAACAGAGCACAAACAAGTCTTCTCTTCCACAAATTCCACCAACATTGCTTTTTTGCGCATGAGAAGCACCATGAGTCAACCATGAGCGCTGGAGGTGGGAAGGTGATGGTCAGTTCTACTACGCACGGATTCTCACCTCTCATCGCACTGGCGCAACTGTCCTCTGGATCGATCGGGATCCTTCACACCGACTGGTGAGCTGGGAGCATTTGGTGACACCTGCAGGAAGGGCTGTGTCTTTCTGGTATTTTTTGGTGGTACAGCGCCACACTACTCGTACCCCCTGGTAAACTAACATAACTATGGAAAATCTCCATGTTTCAGAATGATAGGTAAATCAACTATAAATGGCCATTTCCAATAGCTACGTTAAATTACCAGAGGGTAACCACTTTTTTGGGGGGTACTATTGTAGTAGATATGGCATGAATACATATATATATATATATACATATTGAAAACTGTTGAAATAGAATCAAGGACAGCAAAGGCTCAAGGCTCTTGCACTGGTATTGTGTGCAATCGATCCCACACTCTCTTTCTATATATATATAATATCTTTCTCTCCCTCTATTTACTATATATATATACATATATATATATATATACAAACATACACATACACATAATACACATAAATATTCTACAGCATCTCATTTTCTCCCACCCCAAGATTTGCTTGAGGTAGGGAGCAAGAAATGTGTAATGTGTACAAAGATGAGGCATTGACCACAATGAATGATGTTTAAGTGTGATGGCTGGATTGACCATTGCCGTGGTTTTTTCCCAGTTGAGCAGCAACCCCCTGGGAGATGCCGCGAAGAGGCCTCGTTTGCAAAGAGCTCGTCTTAGCGCCGCCGGGAGCAGTCGAATGGCAAGACCTGGCCAGGCGAAGCAAGGTGTGGTCGGGGGGGGTCTGATGGCTTTAAAAAATGTTCGGAATGGGTTCAGAATGGTTAATCATGGCTAGTACTGGTTAATACATGTTAATAATGGTTAATGATGGTTAAGAATGGTTAATTTTGGTTGATTTTGGTTAATAAATGATGATTAGTTGCAATTTATGGTTATATAAAGAGGTTTCCTATGTCATGGGGGATCACATAGTAAAGTCATGGTTGTTTCAGTTCTTTTAAGACTAAAAATTGGATTTAAAATGGGTCACTCACGACTTGGATGATGACTGGGGGTGGCCGCTTGACTTGGGAAACCTCCAGTCGTGTTGATTTTTTGAGATGCAAAGAGATAAAGAATGGGAAACATACACGTCATCGAAAGACTGGTATCTAAGACTTGGTATGGATTTTTTTGTGAAAACGGGAGAATGCTAGCAGGCTGTTTACCTGTTTGCTCTGAGTGCAAAATGGATCAATGCCAAATCACCACAATCTTTGGTCTCCTCGGTCTTGAATTTTGCACCATACTGGCAGCCATGTTCTTACTGTTAATATCTGAATTGAGCATACTATAGTCAATCTGCTCAAGTCTGACCCATTCAGAAATTCAGAACCTTGAGCACAGGCTGTCGATGAGATTGCTTTCCTGTCAGTCTCGGCCTCCCAGTGGCTCTTGGGTGAGCTTCATGTGGCTGCAACCGCCTGGAAACCGGAGGAGCTGCGCTCGGAGTCTGACAGCGTTCGGCCACCAACGGACACTGCAGCCCGTGTGGTGCAGGTCCTGCCCGGGCCCCATGCGTCCATTGAAGAGGCTTCAGAGTCTGAAGCTCGGAAGCACTCAGGTCTTGCTACTGAAGTAGCAACAGGTTCAGGGAATCACCCAAAACAAACAATGCTAACTGCTTTCAAAATATTCTCAACTACTGTAATCCATTGGGGATATTGATAGAAATCACACTGTTTGAACAAGGTATGATTATCGGGCCATGTTTCTTTCCGACTACTTGGCATTTGTGGGGTTGTTTTTTTTTTTTTTTTTTTATGACGGTTTCCATCCATCGTTCCACAATATGCCACATTTTTTGTCACACCATAGTCACTATGCTGTTTGGGTTTCCAATTTTTCAGAGACCACAGCCTTGTTCTTTTCCTATGGGGAAACCCCAAGTCCCGTTAAATGGTTGGGATCTCCTGAGATGATCTCCTAAGTGGGTTAAGAAGTTAAGCCAGTTAAGCGGGGCCACAAGCCCCTTAAAGATCTTAGAGTTGTGTTATATGAGTTATATATGGTGATATTGGGATATAGCCGGTTTTTCCTGATTTTTCTCAATCCTAATTTACTATAGTTATTTCAAGTCGTATTATCCCAGTGTCACATGTTCCCCCTTTCATTTGGCAAACAGACGCCTTATCTGTTTGTGAATTCCCAATCTCCTCAAGCACCATGAGCCTTATCTTTTGGGATGCCTCAAGTTAGTCACTGGTTATGACCCCGTTGGCAATCATGGCAAGTTACTGGCCATCAAGTTCAACTTCATAAAAGAATAATACCCTCTACTCCTCCTTGCTTGATGCACTATCCACAAGTGCCGAGGCGTGACTTTGCCGTTCAAGATCACTAGCCATCACTCCCAACTACCATATCATGCTCGTATCGTATCATATCCTAATCCTAATCCTAACCATAATCGTCCATAATCATACTCATATCATAAACATACAAACACATGTCTCAAATAACACAACATATATATATATATATATATTTACATTGTATATTTTATACATATATATATATAGTATTCAATTATATGTTTTATACACATGTGTATGTATATATATACACATTAAAATATATATCCTATACATATATATATATGCATTAAGTTATGTGTATATATATATGTATATATGTACACATAACATCACATAACATAGACATCCCCCTTGCCAGCCCCATCCACAGTTTACATTTAGGCACTCTTCTACAACGCCGACGATATGTTGGAGCGCGGTCTTCGCCTGAAGAGTTGGCCTGGTCGGTGGCCTGTCGCCGCCATGTTTCCACGAGGGAAATTCGATGGCCAAAACGGGGATACAAAGTCAGCACAGTTTGCATACAAGAGGATACAGGTATGGTGAGAATATATATATATAATTATATATTATGATATATTGTGTATATATATATATTGTATATATATATACACATAGCCAGAAACGGGCCAAAAATATGGTGTAACATACTGGTTCGTTTGAACATGCAGTGTATCCCCAATCAGCGGCTACGAGGATCCACCAGCGGATTTAGGGATAGATTGGGACAAAGTCGGAGTGACACAGCCAACAATTGAGGATATGGAGTTATCCATCAACAGAGGGAATTTGACCATCAAGCATTGAGGTAACCAATCGAAAAAACACATGGGGGTTTGATATACAATGTTTCTCTCAAGGTTGGGGATGGACCTGGCAATTTTCATGGGGAACATGATGATCTGGTAGAGTGTCAGGACTGTTCGGGCATCCAATTTTGCGACACATTGTACCGGTAGCACTGTGTATTTGTTGATAATGCCACCTTACCAGGGGGCAACACTACAAAATCAGTAAAGTGATAGATCATCACAAGACAGTGCAAGCACCTAAATTGGACCACTGATTGACCATCCCAAATTTCATGAAAGAGATTGGTTATATGGACTTTCCAAGCATGTAGGATACCGGGTGAATGACTAGAGGGTTGACCCCGCAGAAAATAGTGGATAGTAGCAGGTATGCTACACTCGATTGAAACATCTGCCCTTGCTGAACATCCCAAAGATGAAGAGAATGGTTTACATTACCCTCTGGTAATTTAACGTAGCTATTGGAAATGGCCATTTATAGTTGATTTACCCATTAAAAATGGTGATTTTCCATAGCTATGTTAGTTTACCAGAGGGTAGGATGTTCACTGATACTCCCTCAGCCCACGTGGATTCCAATGAGATCTTCCCAGAGGTGAGCATACCAATACCCTAATAGGTTGATAATCTATCTAAATCGCCAGGTGTCCATAGCCATGTTAATTATCTTATGTATTACCAGAGGGTGCATTAAAAAATCATTATCATCGTTATAACATATTATACATGTGATAATCATTATAATCATTATAATCATTATAATCTCAGATGTATCTTATACATATTATATCGTTGGTCGACCTAACTGACACTGTTTTTCCCTAACAAACGATGGGCCAACGAGGCAGAAGAGTGAGGCCAGCACTCGAAAGGCTTCGCAAAAGCTGCAGACCGCGGCCTTCCACTCGGACCCTTGGCCTTCGGATTAGAGAATGAGTAGAAATTGCCTAGATTAATCCCATCCACCTAATTTGAAACACCCGATGAATGCTGTAAATCCGCTACGAAATGAGGGAATTCATGGGACTGGGGTTCATATTAGGAGGCACTATATAGTCATTGTGAATGGACGGGTTCGGAATTCTGATCATCCTATGTAACAAAAATGATCAAGCGCCTTGTGAGTTCGCAAGTCCGATTGAACTTGATCACGCTAGTTCTGCTAAGATAGTAATGAAGATAGTATCTTCTGCACCTTTTACACCAGTCTTCGGTGTATCACTTGATTTTATCTGCAGAAATGTCGACAGTGAATCAATAAGAAACTACGGATTGTTATGATTTATGTCACGATTGGGACTGTGAAAGCTGCGAACTTCTTTTGTCCTCAAGGCCTCAAGGTTGTGTTATTTTTTAGTTGGAGAACCTATCGCGGCACATTCTGACACACGTCTAGGAATTTCTATCTTTTCAAAAATATTATTTCCACATAAGCCCCAAAAAAGATAGAATAGTATTGTTTCAATTGTTTCCAGTAATTTATCGCTATTTGAGTAGGGTTTTGTTTTTCTATTTTTTTCATTCTTTTCCTTCGTCTATTCGCATCTCTGATTCTCGCATTGAATACCTCGGACATATACTTCATCATCCTACTTCCCCAGAATTCCTTATTTGCTTCAATAACTCGCGCTCCCTTCGCATCATTTCATCTCCTTTTAGACGAGGGGCACCAAGAGCCCGCTGCACTGGCAGAATCAGCACACCGCCTACATCAATTTATTCCACATCTTTTACACAGGCACATTTCACCATTGTGGAATTAAAACAATTTTCCTTCACTACTATGGAGCAATGGTACAACACTACCAAATAATATATATTCCTCTCCTTTTTCCACTTGCTGACAACCGAGAACAGTGAAAGACTATTACCCCAAAATGAACTAGATAACCAGCCATGGGAATACTGCTGCTGACGTGTAGTACCTTCTGTGTTGCATATCGCTTTCGAAAAAAGAACAATCTGTTTGGTGCTACATTATATATATATACGTATATATATATAATACATATTGTATATATATATATATGTATACATGCATATTCTGGCTGAATTATAAAGACCTCACCGCGATGTCGCTGAAATGATGGTTCGTAAGGGGAAGCATCCCCAAAATGACTGAACATTTCAGGTCGGCGAAAAAAAAATGGAAAAAAGTATGTATGTAGTATGTATATTTATATATGACTGTATTATATACGCATACGTATATATCTCTATATATATATGCATGTATCTGGGTAAATTATAAGGACCTCAGTTCGACTTCACTAGAATGATGGTCAGGGATAACTATCCCCAAATGGCTTTTTTCAGGTGGGGCCGGACCAAGGTGGAGGGCTTGAAGCAGATGGTCAGATCACTCATGCAGCCAGGGCTGCAAATGGGGGACCAACATCAACAATGCCGTTGTAATGGCATGCCCAATTTTTGGGAATAATAACCATGGTTAATAGTGGCTAATAGTTGTCAATAGTGGTTAATGGTGAATAATGGGATATTTACTGGGTATCCTCCGGTAATCAAATGTGGCTTGCTGGGAAAATCCCCATTGACCTCCATGTACTACGGGGATTTTCCGGCTAGCCATGTTTGATTACCCTTGGTATATGGAAAATGGTGTTGAAAGCTATGTAAACTATGAGCTGCATGGATTTGTAGGTAGCATATTTTCAGACAGACCATGTTTGTGGTTTTGTCGAAGCCAGGGGTTTCATCTTCCCGTTTTTTTGGTTGGATGGCACATGTTTGTTGCTTAAATATAGTTCAACCATGTTTAATTCATGATTCGGTTGATGAAATCCTCCTTTGTCCCACCTTGTTGGTTTTTCCTTCTGGAAGACGTCTTGTCCAAAAGTTGAACATCCAGTTGAACCATGCTGAACCAAATGCGTTGCATATTATAGATTCCTTTAAACTGCAAACACATGTTCAGTGGAGACTAGCAACAGTCCGCTGAGCTTATCTCATGGACCAAAGGCCTGCCGGACGTCCTTCCTTGCGCTTGCCTCCACACGTAAGCGAAGCGAGAGTGCTGTCAGATTTGGATTACCTGGTCACAACGCTGAACGTTGGCCTTTTGTCGCCGGAAGATCAGGACTGGGCTACACTCACCTGGTATCTTCAGGGATATTCAAGGACCAGACATATTTAGATTTGAACAGGAAAACACCTCAGGTTGGCTGAGTAGATCAAACTGAATTGATGCAGCTTGTGTTTCATAGTAACTCTAAATCTTCCAGAGTAAGAAGTCACATGTACATCTTCACTTTAAGAACTGGCTCTACTCAATTGCACATTGCACTGTTTTTGTGTGTCCTCACAGGAGAAAGTGGTGAGGAGGTACGGGCACTTTGAGATTTTTTTCACTGACTTATGGGACTGGAGAGCACCTGTGGACTCGCTTCAAGTGCTGTACGAGCACTGGAGGGAGGATCCGATCATGCAGAAGGAGGCAGCAAATGTCTTCCAGGACCCTTCCATACACATGTCGATTTGTTGAAGATAAGACACCCCAAACATCCAGTGCTTTATCATCAGTACTTTGGCGAGGTATGTCCATGTTCGAATCAGGTTGGTGCTTTCAAACATGAGTATTTTTCATTTTTTTTCCACTACTGTACGTATAGTTGATCCGAAATGTATATGTTTTGGGGATGGGTTGAAATCACCAAGACCTTAGATTTTGAAACCTCTAGATCATAGCTCCTGTCTGCCTTTAGCTGCCAGGCCCCTTGGCCCCAAGTTTGAAAGCCAACACTGAACCGTCCCAAAGCATACCCCACCAGCCCTGCACCCTACAGGAGGGACAGTCTTGGCAGGGATCCTACTACTGCACACAGGGGCGCACTAAGTTCAGCTTGGACATCACAGCTGTGAAAGTGGTGGATGGCAAGGAACAGGTTCAAGCCGACCTCACCTTCACGATTGCTAAGAAAGGCACTCTGGTGAAGTAAGGATTATGTGTTGTTTTCCTCAAATGTGATGTTTGCTAAAGCTCATGGCCTTTGTTTTAGCTCCTAGTGACTTAGTGGCTAGGTAAACCTGGGTTTGGTTGGTCAAATCATGAATTAGAGCCAGCAGAGGAGGAATCTCACATCCCACATCATCGCACCACTTTGTTTCTAAAGTATACCAGTATGTATCTCACGTTTAAATCCATGTTTGGTTACACTATATATATATGTATATCTATCTCTATCATCTATTATTTATCACCTATTATCTATCATCTATCATCGATCATCTATTATCGATCATCCATGATTTGTCATCTAGTATTTATCATATAATATATATCATTTATTATCTATCATCGATCATCTATCACCTATTATATATCACACGTTGTTTTTCTTTAATAATATATCATAATATATCATATATGTTCCATCATATATTGTCTATCTTATATATATATTATCTATGATATATCTATGATATATCTATCATATACTATCAATCATCTACTATTTCTCATGTATTATCCTTTATATATCATCTATTATCTATCATATATTATCTATCATTTATTATCTGTCATCGACTATCTATCATCTATCCCTTATCTATTATATATATATATTATCTATATCCATAGTATTTATGTATCACTTTATATTATAGCTATGTTTACTTTGCACATCTCCATATCCATGTCCCAGGCGGCAACGTCACAGGGATCTACGAGGTTCTAGGGCAGGTGGAGTCAAGCGGTCGTAGTTTGATCTTCGAGCCCATCCCCGACAGTTGGAAGGAGCAGCCCAAGAACTTTGTCATGGTGCCATGGCGGGGTTGGTGCTGATCCCACAGATTTTTTCGTTAATTCCATGAAGATTCATATACTACTGTAATATATACTGATATGGAATGTGAAATGTGTACGTGTTTTTTTCCCACATACATGGTTGTCATAAACAGATAGTCAGTATTTGTATACATCTTCTATAGATCTAGGAATCAGCCACAGTCCCAGGTTGGCACCCAGGGGGTGGTATCGGCCACTGACGATGGCACTCTGCGTCACGTCTACGCCGGCACGGTACCCATCTACGGCTGCGATAGCTTCGAGCTGTTCACGGAAGCGAAAGCTGAAGGCCACCCCGACCCCAGCAGTGCGGATCACTGGAGGAATTCACCCTTCAGTGGCGCATTGCAACGACTCAGTACCTGGATTTGGGTCAATAAAACGTTGTTTTTTTTCCTATAATTTGTTTATTGGGATGGTCATGGTGGTGATGGTTTGGTGTTTTATTGACATGGTCTGGAGGCTGAAGGTAGGTTTTGGTGAAGGAAGGGTGTTTTGGATTCGATTTGTAGTGTGACTGGAAGAATTTATACGCCCTGAAAATCAAGAAATTATTTTTTGTGCAAAGCGAATCAACCAGGTGACACCATTGATATGAATCGCCATAGCTGGCGGAAGGTTTTACAGCGACTCATGCTTGAATCTTGGATTAATCTTGGACCATTTTGGAGCAAAGACTGCGCTTTCTTGTTCTGCCACTTTGATCCTTTTTGGTGTTTGGTTCTACAGACCACACCTGATCTTTCCAGTTCTGCAAAGCCTGAATGGTTGCTGGCTGATCTTCACAGGTGACTTTCACGGGACCACACCTGCTTGATTTGTCAGAACAAATGTGATTGAGTCAAGACTTGAAAAACTAGGAGCTCTGCGTAAGTCTTCAATAATTTCCCAACTATCAATGTATTGGTTTAAGGAAAGATCTACAGGAAACCATACGTAGTTTTTCCCATTAAATATGGGTTCCATTGAAACTATCAGATAGGTCCATAAGTTTCACCCGCTGACTCCCAGAAGTTGCTCGAAGCCTTCTTCCTGTCATCCTGAGGAAAAGTCCCAGAAGCCCAACGAGGCAAGCATCATGATATCTGGGGAGGCAACCAACATCAACCAACCATTAAGAATGGGATAGAATATGATCTATAATCTACATATAATATATATAAAATATAATATATAATATATAATATATAATATAATAATATAATATATAATCTAACATATATATATAATAATATATAATCTAACATATTATATATATATTATAATATATATAATCTATATATAAGCAACAATGCCATACATTTGTTGGAACACCCAAAACTGCCATTTGAATGGTGAATACGATCACATACTGCAGGATTCGGGGATTGCAAAATTTGCGACAATCAGATATATGAAATGGGGGCAACATAATATTGTGCTGGGGAGATCTTTTTCAAACAATATTGTTCGATCCCAGTTCTTGTAAGTCTTGGAAATTCATCAAACCACCGTTTTTTTTTTTCTCGTAATTACAGTATATAGGTCGAAATGTTTATTCATCATCATCATCATCATCATCATCCTAAAAATCCTCCTAAAGATCATATCAAATGTTTATTTTTGTGAGAACACCGGGACGTGGATCATTCATGATCCCTGCCAGGTGGCTCCAATCTTTGAAGCCGCGCGGCAGGCGGGGCTTGTAAGTGTTGAGTTCACCACGGGCGGCGAGGAGATTGTCCTGCAGCTGAAGCGCTGAGCTGAGGGATTTCCCAGCTAGCCACATTTGATGACCGAAGGGTAACTTATAACACGAGATCATCCACAACGAAACGAACATGAGAAATTTGATGACTGTGAATCCACATAATTGGATATAATTGGGACAGACCTGTGTACATGACATTGACCAAGAAATCACGATGTTTGTATAACTAACAAACATGGGTATGTTTTACAAATAATCAAGGAAGCAAAGTCAGATGGTGGATGTAGCTGTAGCTGTTATCTCATCAACAAACAGAATTACATAAGAGTTGCTTTGGACGATGGTGATGGCAGCTAGCAGCAGCTACAAAGGCTGCCAGTTGAGGCATACCCATGTCATCCTATGGCTCAGATGTGTGGAAACGCACTCATCGTGCATCGCAAAGTCCCGAAAAAGGGGCAGTGACTGTGGAGGTCTTGGAGGGAAGATGCAGATCCCAAAATGCTGTGTAAGATTGTGTAAACCTTTACAAACCCAGCTAGCTCAGGTACCAACCAGTTAGCCAACTCCATACCTCATCATGGCTAATCTAATTGCTTCTACTCTGTGCAACAATGGGATATCATCAGATTAATTAAGTGGAGAATAAACGTGTTGAACACTTTCCACGTTACGATTCGGAAAAACCAACATTGAGAGCACAGGGACTAGCAAGGTTTTTCAATATGGAAGGAGTTGAAGAACTCCTGTTTGGAGGCGCCATGCAATTGTGGGAACATATGGGAACATATTGGAACCTCCCATTTATTAGTTGGAGCGGCTTCCTGGAGGCCCTGGCACCTTGAAACCCTCTGACCGGGCCCTCAGCCGCCGAGGTGAATGGGAACGCTATCGCTTTGGCTTGCTGGTGCGAACTTGGGGAGTTCAGATCACTGGATGGCTACATCTGGGTTTGCTGATGGCTGCTTGGAAGATAAAACATATAAAGAGCCCACTGTAGAAATGTGTTTCCCACAAGGGCCACCATAAAACCGCGATCAAATTGTAAATCACCGTAGGATAGCAACAAGTGTTTGTTCCCCCAATCCTAACTCAATGCCTCCAATAACCTGACCATAGATTAATAAATTATGGAGAATTCAGCCTGATCATCGTCTTGAATTAGATGCCCAGACACCTTTTAATCATCCAAAATCCCAGTGAAGCTGCAGCTGCTGCAGCGCAAGGACAAAGTGGCCTTTGATCGAAGAGGAAAGCTGATTACCCTTGTCATGTTGTCGCTGGAGGGAGTTGCCGTGGCACTTCTGGATGCGCTGATCTTCAAAAACGACACTCGGCCCGTGCCAATTTAGATCCTGCTCATGGCTGCTCCAAACTGGATCTGCCGCCAGATCCACTGCAACAAAAACATGAGCAGAAGAGTCGCATGCAAATAAGGATCCGTTCTTCTTCATGCTCTACGGTCTCTATGTCTTGTTCAGCCACTTGATTGCATTTGGCATAGCCGCATAGCCAATGTTCTGCCTAACACTGAATACTGGTGGTAGATGAAATGGCAGCCCCGGTTCCCTATGTGTTGTTTTCTTAAATTTATGTTCTTCGCGAATTCTGTTACATGTTTTGGTATATAGATTACAACGATCCACACCCTGCGCACACAATTGATGCTGTGCTTGTGATGGTGGAGTGAAACAATCAAAATCGTTTTCATGATGACAGGTTGAGGGGAAGGAAAGCAGCTTGAATGGTCGGCTATTCCCACTGTTTTCTCAAATCAAAAGACTCAAGTGGTTATTCGCTTGGTTGTTCCAAAGGATAACCTAATTTACACGAAACGATGACTGTAACATCCTTTTGCAAGAAAATCTCGGAGGTTCCTGTAAAGGTTCCGCTTTTTCATCAGTTTCACCGGTTCTAGGAGTGATTTCTCCATGTTTCGACTTCATGTTCTATCCACCATAACTCGGCGAGTTGTCCACACTGCAAGGCAAAAGTTGCCCCTTTCCGGCCCGACTCTTGTTGTGTTTCCTTGCCCTTGTGGGCTGGTCGCTGATTGACAGTGTGTACCCTGGCCGGAACTGCGGAATTGAGAGATTCTGGCAAGGTCGTACTGTCTTACCCCCTAAAATAAGATTAGCTATCAAAATATATCAACATTAATGATATGAATGGGTTTGTTAGTGTTTGTAAATGATAGTTCATGATAGCCATCATCAAAATTATTGCAAAAAATATGTGTTATTGTTTATTTTATTCTTCCCAGTTGATGGTTAAACCAATTTCCTCGGTTCTGAACAATGTCAGCCATCAACTGGGAACCCCATCGGCTCGGACGTGAACGGGGTTATGGGCAATGTCACACATGCCCATCAGTAGATATCAGTAGGTATATCCTGTGATATTCATTAATATCTATTATAGATTATTTAATTATATATATATATGATGTTTTTTCATATATAGTTAAATGATGGAATATATATATATATAGTTAAATGATATATCATGGACTATCTATGGATATTTGCTACTTAAAAAGTTCAATGATGGGATGGTCCGCAAAGCCCATGGCATGGAAGCCCATGGCGCACCCAGGATTTGTGACTTCCAGATCAGGCAGCGGAAGTTTCAGCATATCGGCACCGACCTTAGCTGTGGCGAAAATGGTTCCATCGTTTTGTGATTGGGACAGCTAGCCTCTGGTTATGACTATAACATATAGCCATGGTTTGTTGATGGCCCTAATCGAAATAGATGGTGAACAACTGGGTTTACCTATTCGTTGACTGGTGATTTTCCATGGCTATGTTAAATAAGCAGATGGTAGATGATGAATATCGATGAATCATTTGATTTCTGTTAGTTTCACACACTTCACACAAAGAGATCAGGATGGACTTTCGGGGGTCATGTCATATGTGTACTTTTTCCAGGGGTGAACCAATGACAATGTGCTTTGCCTTTAATGTAGTTCTACTGACAAGAAAAATAGGCTGGTTGCATCACCTGAGTTGTTGCAAGTGTTCACCAGTGGCATTTGAGTACCCTCTGGTAATTTAACGTAGCTATTGAAAATGGCCATTTATAGTGGATTTTCCCATTAAAAATGGTGATTTTCCATAGTTATGTTAGTTTACCAGAGGGTAACTAGAACTTATTTATCTTCTTGGCATTGAGAACATTTCAACATATTCAATGTGTAAGTCGCCTTTCAATTCGACAAGGGAAAATTGTGACATATTTAAAACCCTTCAAAAATACAACAATTGACAATCACCATTTGCAAGTGGAAAGTCAGCTACAACAAGTGGGCATTCCATTGCCATATTGGACTGCCAAAAGGATAAATGGCACAGCAACACCTAGGCTACACGGCAGTGGTGCTAATGCTGACCGCTGGAGGAATCAGGTGCCGCGATTCACATCCAGATATGGTGATTCAATTTCGCTCACAGGTATGATATATGATATATGATATATGATATATTATATGATATATGATATATTATATGATATATGATATATGATATATGAGTTTTGATATATGATATATGATATATGATATGATACCGTATATATCAAATATTATAATATTATATATTCTATTACATATGATATGATCTATCTATGGAAACAAGTTGAATATTCGCATCATTTTTTTCTTGATTCACCCTCAACGCGGGTTTGGTGCCACAATATCCACAATGTGGGACGAAACACAAAAAAAATCTCACGCATCATGGCGCAGCACACGGTAACTGTCAGGATGCAAGAGCACTTGGACCACTGCGTTTCTGGGCTGCGGAGCATTCCGATGGAAGGATGGTTTATGGTGTGTGTGACGTCGTCGTTTCTATTTTGGAATATTTTGGAATATTTTGGGGTTTTGATTCTTCAGGATTCTTTGATCTTTGTTGTTTTTTGATTGGTTTACTGATTCATTTGGGACAACTCTGTAACTCCCTCTGACTTGAATGCTAAGAGGCAGGCTCGTCAGAAGACATTGACTGGAGCAGCACGAAGTTCAAAGAGTGACAAGGGAGCTCAAGACCGTCCCTGAAGAGCAGAAAAGACGTCCACTTTCTCCTCGTTCTTGATCAGCTCGTTTTATTCGATTGTACATGGCCACTAATTGACAACCAGTTTGGCTGCGAGTTTCGCAAAGAGAGCTTTCATGAGATTGCAGGTGGTTGGAAGTTGATTTTCCCTCTGGTAAACTAACATAGCTATTGAAAATGGCCATAGAAATAGTGGATTTTCCCATGAAAAATGGTGATTTTCCATAGCCATGTTAAATTACCAGAGGGAAAATCATCTTGGAAACGGCGCCACCAAGGCGAGCTACTACGAGCGACACGTGCAGAGACAGATCGATAGCATTTCCGAGCCTCGCAAAGCGTAGTCCCCAGGGGTCACCGTAACCAGTGCCACTGAGCTCGAGGAATTGACCGATGCCGATTGAAGGTTCTGAATGCCCCGATCACAGGGTTTCTCTACCAGTCAGTAGGATTCAATGGGGGTAACCCAATCTGTGTCACAAGAAAGTCGAGAGGAGACTCGGCGAAAAGATTCACAATTCAGCCGTCAGGCAGGTCTCGTCATGGAGTGTTTGTATTTAGTCTTTGTGTATCAGCTTGAATCAAATGTTATAATGTTCAAGTCAGTATTGATTAGGTGCGCTGCCTACTTGCAATGAGGCATCTACTCCCTTGATCATGTATAATATTCTATATGGATCACCAGCGAACATCCCATCAATTCCCAACATAATTGTGTGCTTGCTAGTTGCATTAATATACACATAATTGCCATTTATTACCAAACCGGTTTTGTTCATTTTTTCGTCATATTCTACTGGATTGGTTTAAGGGAAAATCGCAACGACTCGGTCATGTTGTTGTTCTGATGTTCAGCTCTCCATGACTCGGTCATGAGGACTTCAAGGGTGGCAACCAAAAGCTCTTGGCCAAAATCCTGCCAAAGCATGTGGTGCAATTGGTCAGCGAGACTTGGACGAGGTACAATTGTATACTATTTGTAAAGCAATAGGATCCCCCTTTTTTTTTGGGGGGGGTGGTATAAACCATCAAAATATGGGTGGTTATTGTTGGTTTATTATTGTTTTACTAAGATTATCCTACGTTTTAATAGCTGGATACTAAATGGATGTGAACAGTCGTGCTTCAGGCCGTTTGGAAGCGATGCTGATTGAGTCATCTTAAGCCTAGAAGCCTAAGTCAGATGTCAAGATGTCTAAGTTTTACTGGCAAAGATGTAGTTCGTTCATCGTAGAATCAGTCCGTCCATGTCCGTCCATCGTAGAATCAGATGTTATCCAGTACTGATGTACCCTCTGGTAAACTAACATAGCTATGGAAAATCACCATTTTCAATGGGAAAATCCACTATAAATCACCATTGTCAATAGCTACGTTAGTCATTACCAGAGGGTACTGTGTCTTTCCCCCCCCTGATGCACCTGGAGAGCCCTGCAGAGACTCGGATCTGAACAGAGGATGGAGTTTCGCCCATCGCAGAGGACTACGCTGATGTCACGGTGGTCTTCACCGATCCCCGGCCGCAATTTGGACGTGACATGACTTGACCCAATGCCAAGAATGCCATAGGCCCCTAAAAATGGGGTTTGGCTTATTCAAGAAAATTGGTTTCTTAATGTGTCTTATACATGTCGGTAGTTTGGGGAATGTTTGGGGATGCTTTATGGTTGTGGCCTGCCACACAATCCACCGTCCAATACCGATTTCAGGAGGACTTCGTGGCGCCAGGGAACACAAGCTGTAGCTACTGTAATTCCTGTCTGTCAACACCTGAACTGTTCCCAAATGCTCGACGTATGGAGCATAGATTTAACCAAAAGATGTAGGAACATGTTGGTAGATTATTCCATGGAGCATTTGGGGGGGTTCTACTTCTACTGATTCCTAAAGAACTACCGTTATTTTTCAATCAGTCGTTTCTGGCTAAGGACCTCCAAGGCTTCACCGCGTTTAGTTCTCGCACCTTGCAGCACTGGTTGGTTGGAGATGGTTTTGATCACTACAACATACAAAAAACACCATGAATTGCCATGAATCCATGTCTTGTGATCATTTTAAGCATCATTCTGCATCATTTTGCATTTGGTTGCAAGTAAATTCCCACTTAAATTCCTTAAATGGCCACATGAATGGCTGCCACGTTCCGAACGTCTGGAAGTTGCTAGGCATCAGCCCCGGGGAGTTGGTGGAGCTCTTGAATATGCTCTATTCGGCCTTTGATGAAACCATCTTGGACTGGGGCTTGCACAAAGTGGAGCCTTGGAGCTAGGCCATGCTAGGCCATGCTAGGCAGTTCAGTTCCACTGGAGAGGAGGACTTTGAATGACAACCATCACATGCGCCGCAAAGCAACATGCACCTGAGCTTCGAGCTGTTTTAAGCAGATGTGGCTTGTGAATCGTGAAACATCTTCATTCCTGCTCAGAATTGCTTGACCTGCATCATGCGCTGGTTCTGACTAAAGTATTGATACAGAATACAGAATACCGCCGTTCATCATGGAGGGATGTACAGAGTTTGTACAAATACGACATATCACCGATGGTATGCAAAGAAGCAAATATTGTGAAACATTTATTTCACAAGACAAAAGCAAATGTTTTCTGTCCAAATGTGTCCAAATACTCAGTTCGAAGCTGGATCAGAGGTCTATATTATGGATTTGGCCCAAAAAAACTGGTACCCCTAAAACCACTGGTTAACCTGATTGACCTCGTTAAAATTGCCATTTTGGACTATACCCCATTTTGAAACACACCCATATAATTCTACATATCAAATCAAGTTGGTTATCATACATATATACATACAAATTGCATATATATAATATATATATATATTATCCCATATTATCCCATGATTTATCCCATATTACATCCCAATGTAGTTCTGGTTGCTTACCCCCTTATATCCGTGGCTTAAAACATCCATTCGAAGTCACAACGCCTGAGGAAGTCATTGGCGATGCCTATTTCATCTCTTCGGGTTGCCCCATGGAGGCGCTCATATGGCTCAGCCAGCAGGTACTCCTATGTGTATAATATATATATATATATGTATAATAGTATGGTGTGTTATCTAACTTATTATACATGTATGCATATGCATATATATATATATATTTATTATATGTGTATATAATTGTGTATATGTGTATATATATGTACATATGGATGTATACGTATATATGCAATATTTTTTACGTAGGTATACGTACATAGATTCACAATTATATGTAACTAGGCTGATGTCTCTGATTTTGGAGGATTACTTTTGGTTTAGGGCATGCGATGTCATGTGGGTTCAAATGTACTGGACAATTTGCCAAATCTGACTGGAATTCCATGATGATGTTGAACATGTTTGCAGAATATGAACCAATTCATCATCCTGCTGCATTCTTTTGCAGCATCGTATTGTTGCAGTTTGTACTGCCAGGTTCTTTGTGAAGTGATTTGTCTCCTGGAATTGCTGCAGATGAATAGATGAATCGTTGTCGTTTGTTGGTTCAGTCACCATGTGTGTTGTGTCAATGTTTGTAAATTCCATTAACTGAATCAACATCGCCATTGATTGACATGACTTTGTGGATTCTCTATTTTCTTAACATCTTTAACTGGTCCCTTTCAGCACCTCCAAGTTGCAGGACTCGAATCTTAGTCCTGATCAGCATGCCATGCGGGCAGTTGAGGCCAGCGATGAAGCGGTGGATGTCAGAGAGAAACGCTGTTGAGATTTCTAGACATTGTTTATGGATGTTTATGGTATGTAAATCATCCATCCCATAATGGGAATCCTGAAAAACATGGTAGTATATATATATATATATATCATTGTAGCCTATAGCTCCCTATGTTAAAATGGATTGATGACCATCCCCCAATATGGCTGTATCAATCTTTTGACACGGAGCACGCGGAGCAAAGTCGCACTGGTGGCGGGAGCACAGACCCATCACACGGAGAATCTCAGTGGCAAATGGGTTTGTCTGAACATGTTGGGTATATTCCCAAAGAAATAGCCATTCAATAGGGATAATGATCAGCAAAACCATTGGGAAAATGCGGTACACAACATTTTCAGACACACCCAAATAGTTTAGTCCAAAATTCAGGACATGTATAGTGTATAAGCTGTCATGGACCAGCAGACATAATGACAAAGTAACAAACATATCCAAGTTGGCAGCCTCATAGCAAAGCCGCCCCTTTGGGTTGCAACAAAGGCACTATCTCAAACTAGCCAGGACAAAGGCATCAATTCAGGTGACTGACGCCACAGCGTAGTGTACAAAGCAAGGTGGCTATTCGCGGCAAATAGCTAAAAAACTGAAAAATAACAATTCTTCAAGTCTTCAAGCCCGAAAAAATCACGTAGACCGCAGGCATAGCATCCATAGTGGTTGTGTTCCATTGGCTCAAGACATACCAGGCAGAAATATCCACAAGAAATAACAGCTCCCCTGGAAGCAAAGGGCCTAGGCCCTACTCACCGCAGGATCCATAC